>Ga0213863_10000386_pt1 | contig 33824 bp, 24 predicted proteins | sample PICome_8_FD_160128 | JGI IMG/M metagenome (GOLD analysis project Ga0213863, IMG submission 160128) | Coastal seawater microbial communities near Pivers Island, North Carolina, United States - PICO497 | ecosystem: Environmental > Aquatic > Marine > Coastal | place: USA: North Carolina... | reverse complement strand
GGATCCGGGCAGGAAAATTTTTGTCAGGAGTCTCCAAGCGAAGAGCGGAAACTTCCATCGGTTTCAGGTCCTGGGTATCTCCATAGAGTAAAGACCCGGTGATCCATACAATCACTATCGTTATCGAAAGGTAGAAAGGTGTAAAATTTAGCATTCACTTATTGATAATCGATTATCAAATACTAGGCAAGCCAATCCAAAAATAATAGAATTTTAAAATGGTAAAAATGAAACTGGGATAATCAAACAAAACTGAACGCCATGGTTGAGCTCTTATTCCACAGAGTTACCTTGGTAAAAACACGGATCGATACCGGTCTAAAAAAAGTCTCTCAACCTAGTTTTTTTGCCAGCTTGCACTGCTTGAGTCCCACAGATACCAACTCTTATCGAGGTTGTTCCATACCATCATTCCTCCGTTCGAAGAGTTAGCATAGTACAACCAGTCCCCGGTGGTGTTGCTATACACCCAGGGCCAAACATGATAACTCCATCCGCTTGTCTCCAAGGTTGTCCCACTTGAACTCTGTGCAATGGAGGCATCACTAAGATCCGGGATATTATCCCCGTCGGCATCATTGGAGTCCTCAATTTCCAAATACCAGTCTTCATAATCCACCCAACTGGTATCAGGCTCTCCATCCACCAGATCTAGGGTACCACTAAACACCGACCCATTCCGCTGAAAAGTTGATGCCTTGGTAACAATATTGCCAACCGCACCGGATAATTGAGTCGAGGCCAAGGTTAAGGAATCTTCAGAAGCGGAAGAATAAGTTGAGGCGCCACTGACGGTGAAAGCAATTCCATCTGAATCATTGGATTGAATAGCTAGATTAAAACCCCCATCATTATAAGTTAGAGTACCCTCGAAATACCGGATATACCAATTTCCTGAAATTGGATAAGAGTATCCTAAAATGTTATAGTTTAAAGTAAAGCTCCCCTTGCTTTGCCCGGCAGAACGCGTGAATGAGCCGCTTACGGTAGAATCTCCAGATCCCCATCCTGGATTTTGCCAGTGCATAAAGGTATTACCGGTTATACTCAGGTTGACCGCGTTTTCTTTTTGCAACCAATCTGGTACCCCATTTCCGTCGGAATCAGTATTTGAAAGATTAAAGCTGATCGTTCCGTATTCTTGAATCCCATATCCATCTCCCGAGAAATAATCGGCGTGAAAAACGGAAGAACCCGGTGATTGCTGTCTGAACTCGTTGCTAATGAATCCGGTTGAACTGTCTTTCAGTGGATCACCCGAGCTTCCATCATAGGTGGTGAAATAAACTGTACCACCAGACGAGGTCTGGGTTGGAAGCATGGAAAACTGCATCCCATATGCTTTTACATTTGCAGTCTTTGACCAGGAAATTTGAATGGTAATTAGTAAACAAAGTAAAGTAAATTTGTATGACATAATCGTATTTTAATAATCGTAATACGTTTATTTTCAATTTAATAATTTAACTTTTTATCATTTTCAGGAGGTTATTTATTTGGGTTCCAACCTTCTTGCCGAGTTGCCCATCTCTGTGACATTGATGGCTAAATACTGATCAAGTTAATTGGCCAACCGAGCCTTTCATCGACCTTGATGGTAAAAATAAAGGGAACTTCCCTACTTCTCGACTATTGAGACTGCAGTTGGAAACTTGTAGCTAAGCAAGCCTGTAGGGTTGGAGCGGTAATCAGGTTGAGAATGCATGGTCTCCAAGAGACCAGATATTATTAGCAAGCTCAGGAATCAAAGAACTACTCAGTCAACTCCTGAAAGGTCTGGGCTGAATGGTTGTAATAAACTTTTCGAGGGAGGGCAGGAATGATGAAATAAAGCCAAGCTGAGTCTTTATTTCTATAAAGGTGAGGGTAAATCCCAGGTCCAGTCCAGAGCCATTCCTGTTGCGGGCTCCAGAGCCAGGCACTGCTGGCATCCCCTCCGGCGGCGTAGAGCCAGCCGTGTTGGGTGTGATGAATCCAATTATTTTCTCCTTGGTAAAAGGTACCAAACCAGTTGGATTCTTTCCAACCGGGCAATTCCAAGTCAACCGCATGGGCAAGGGCTCGAGGAAGTTCAAGTTCCTCTACTGCTTCGGCAGGGGCTTGTCCGGGCTTGAGACGTAGGAAGATGGTGGCAGAAAATCCGTCCGCACTGGCAACAATGGCAACCCGTACCCGTTGACCAACATCTTTCGCGGTGGCCAAACCATCAGCAATTATTAGGTTGGAACTTTCGGTACTCCAATTAACTTCCCTGGGATTGAGCTGAGTAATGGTACCGTCGTCCAAGCGAAGGGCAGCTTGTAGGTTTGTACTTTCGCCATCTTCGAGGTTGCGGGATGTGGAATGAGTAGCGAGGCCGATGGTCTCCACCAGGTCCGCAACGGGACCAACGCGGTTGACCACTGAGCCCGTGGCATCCCGGGAAACGCCATGAAAAGGGCCACCCAAAAAACCCGTATTTTCAATCTCTGCATGAACGGAGAGACTTAATGTAGATCCTGCAAGCAGGAAAATTTTCCAAATTGAAAGATTCATGATCTAATCTTTTAAAGATAATATTGTGAGCTTTTCGTCAAGTTTTTTAACTCTTTAATAGGATATTAAAAAAATCTTTTTTAAAGATATTGGATTTGGTGGCTCGACGTTGGATTTTGAATGGAATAGAAATCGTTTGTGAATACTTATTTGGGGAAATGGGGATTACTTGGATTTTGGGTACTTTGGGGGCTCTCAACCTTTCCCACGCATGGGATGAATTTTGCCTTCGCTCCGCTGGGAAAGAGTAGTCAAGTGGAAGTTGGGCTGAGCACCGCATTTGCAGGTGGAGAAATACGGGGAGCCTTTCCCCGGGTCGGGGGGCAAATTGAATTCAGGCCCGAATATTTAGCGAGTACCAAGGGAAAGGTGCAGTTAGATGCCCGGGCCCTACAATTCGGAAACTACAAGGTGGCGGGAGATGCCCACTCCACGGAGTGGTTGGGATCGGATCAATTCCCCGAGATTTCCTATACTTTAAGCGGTTTAAAGCAAGCGAGGTGGCGGGGAAAGGAATTGCTGGCAACCGCACATGGTTCTCTAAAGATGAAAAATCGAGTGAGTCCATTTTCTATGCCGGTCTCCATCCGATATTATCGGGATCAGCGCCGGAAGGTGGATGGGGTCAAAGGGGACTTAATAGTCTTGAGTGGTGAGTCTTCGATCAGCCGGAGCCAACTGGGAATCAATCCCGGGACCATGATGGATGCGGTGATGGACAAGATCAGGATTAAGATCAACCTGGTGGGTGGATCCAACCGGGTCCGTCCCTTTCTACCCTCGGCTCTTTTTCAATAGAGAGTCAGTGAATCAAACCCAGTGCCGCGGCTTTAGGCCTCGGGAAACCAGGTAAGGGCATGACAGAGGGCAAGACCCAAAGCATCTGCCTGGTCAAAGGGTAAGGCCTCAGGCAGTTGAAGCATTTGGGCAAGGGTTTGCGACATTTGCTCCTTACTTGCACGGCCAAAACCGACCACCGCCTGTTTGACCCGGAGGGGAGCATATTCAAAGACCGGAAGTTCCCGGATGGCAGCTGCGGATAGGGCGGCTCCACGGGCGGCACCCATGATCTGAGCGGTTTTAAAATTTTGAACATAAATGGTTTCTTCACAGGAAATGTGACGGGGCTTCCAAAGATCAATCAAATGGGCCACGGATTGATGGATTTTCCCGAGGCAGGAGATGGAGGAAACCTTATTATTAAATTTTAAGGTTTCAGAGTGGAGCAGTTTATGACTGGAACCTTGGCACTCGAGAACTGCCAAGCCTGTCCCCCGTAAGCTCGGATCAATCCCGAGAATTCTACCCTTGTAGGGTATTTTTCGAAGCAGGGCTTTGGAATCAAGCTCTTGGCCGGATTTCTTGGTACCCGATAAGTGCTGAGCCCAAAGTTTTCGAGATTTGCTGTTCATTTAATAATCAAGAGCTACACCAACATGCGCAGACCAGCGAGGACGATAAAGAACCAAATCAAACTTTCGAATAGTTTTTGGTTTAGGAATTTCACAAAGAGCGGTGCGGTCGCCGCCCCGATCATAGCGGGTATAAACATCCAGGCACTCACCCCCATCGATTCCAGTGTGATAATCTTTAAGTCGATCATCAGGGGAACCTTGAAAATATTCACGATCAAAAATAACCAGGCCGAGGTCCCAATAAAAGCATATTTGGGAAGCCCCATTACGAGGAGATACAACTGAGCGATGGGACCGGCAGCATTCGCCAGCATCGTAGCCACCCCTCCCAGAGAGCCAAAAAATACGCCCAAGGAAATCGATCCTTTGGGTCGCTCCCCAGTGGATGGTGACTCGCTGGAAAGTTTGGATTTGCCAGAATTTCGGAATTTCAAACCGAAGTGTAAAACCGTCATGCTTAGCAGAATCGCCCCGATCAATACCTTGAGCAAAGCAACCCGCTCATCCCCACCCTGAAAATAATCGAATACCCACCAACCAAGAAGGGTACCGAGGAGGAAAAAGGGAAGCAGGCGAATCACATACCCCCAGTCGGTATGCTTTCGGTAAACCAGGGTTGCAGTCATGTCCGCAGATATCAATACGGGTAACAGTAGCCCGACGGATAAGGGAACCCCCACAGGACCCAGAGCATCCTCGAGGACCAGGGCAAAGATGGCGACGGTCAAATTACCTGCTCCTGGGATACCGCCCTTACTCATACCCATGATCAAGGACCCAACAGCCAAAAGGGCCCAGTGCGTGCTGCTTAGTTCATCCATGCGGAATCAAATAATATCATTCGGGAACGGATTTGGAAAAGGTTCCGGCAGAGACCAAAAAGGTTTCCCAAATGACTTTTTCCTCATCAGATGGATATGCGGTGCCGGTGGCAAAGACTTGGGCCTGGGGAGGAAGTAATTTTTTAAAGTTTGCCTTGCGATCCGCATCTAATTCTCCCAATACATCGTCGGCAAGAATGAGGGGGATTTTCTTGAGAGCACGATTTAAATATGAAAATTCCGCGAGTCGAAGAGCGAGTACCAGTCCGCGCTGCTGACCCTCAGAAGCGTAGCTTCGGGCATCCCGTTGATCGAGTAGAAATTTGAAGTCATCTTTGTGAGGACCATGCCGGGTGGAACCAAGTAGTTGATCCCGCTCCCGATCGAGGGCGTACTGAGTGATCAATTCTTCCAGGGTAAGCTCGGAAAGATTGGGTAAATATTCCAGGCTGGCTTGTTCAAGATCATCGGAAAGGGATCGGTACCTGGACGCTAATTCCTTGGCAAGTTCAGGGAGAGCAGAGGATCGAAGTTTTTGCAAGCTAACTGCGGAGCGGGCAAGGGCCTGTTCAAAGGCAGCAAATTCCACCACTCCCCCACCCTTTTTGAGCAAAGCATTCCGCTCCCGCAAAGCACGATGATAACTTTGTAAGCTGTCCAAGTATTCCTGAGAGGAAGATGAGAGCAAGAGATCCAACCACTTTCTTCGATCCGAGGGACCTTCCCGAACCAAACGGAAATCCCGGGAGGATAAAGTAACCGAGGGAAACTGGCCGAGATAGTCCCGAAGCTTAGTTATTTTTTCGCCGTTTAATTCGAGATCTTTTTGTCCCTTGTTTCGAAAGCCGAGCAAGATCTCATGCTCGCCTCCAAAATCATCAGAGAAGCGAAAAAAAAGTTGGGCTTGCTTCTTGCCTTCCTGCACCAAGCCATCGAGCCCGCTTTTCCGAAAGGATCTTAAACTACCGGACATACCGATGGCTTCCAATAAATTGGTTTTCCCCTGACCATTTGGGCCGAGAAAAAACACCCGGTCCCCCTCAAAGTTTAGACGGACGGACTCAAGATTCCGGAAGCCTTCTAGATTGATTCCAAGCAGGCGCACAAAAAGACCTCAAAGAGAAATGACATTGGAGTCATTGGCAGCGGCAAGGAGTTGTTCATAGGATTGCACCATGGCATTCGCCAATCCAGTCCAATCCTCCTGAGTATGAGAAAGATAGGAACTTACCCGAAGCAGGCGTTTAGATTCCATGGCATCAAGGGAATAAGTAATTGCGGTCGGAGAAGCCCCACTTGAACCGGTTGAGCAAGCCGAACCGGTCGAGACTTCAAAGCCCAAGCGATCCAACTTGGCGACCCAGTCGAGGTTTTGAAATTTTGGCATCAGCAGCAGAGAAGTATTCCAAAGTCGATCACACCCCTGACCAATGACTTGAGTCCCTGGAATACGGGAAAGGATATCCGCTTCCATCTGATCCCGCCAGGTCGCCCGCTTCTCCACATCGACCGAATGGGCAAGGCTCTCTTTCCAGGCCAGACCCATACCTTCAATCGCGGGAAAGTTCTCGGTGCCAGCCCGGCGACCTCCTTCTTGACTCCCTCCGATTTGAAGAGAGCTGGCATTCTGATCCACCAACCAGCCAATTCCCTTGGGTCCACCAAATTTGTGGGCACTTGCGGTAAAGGAGGTGCAGTGATGCAGGTCAGAAAACCTCATCTTACCCACCCATTGTGTGGCATCGCAATGGAAGGGAATATTTCTTTGCTTACAAATTCGGGCAACTTCCAGCCAGGGTTGGATCACCCCGGATTCGTTATTGGCCGCCATCATACAAAGAAGAACAGGATCTCTATCTTGGTCGAGTTTTTGGGTTAAGGAATCCAAGCAAACGGTACCAGCAGAAAGGTTTGGCATAAGATCCACACGGTCCTTGAACCAAAAACGGGCAGGTTCCTCCACACTGGGATGCTCAAGGCTGGAAATCATGATACGGGAATCAGAGGCATGGTTTTGAGCGGCACTGGCAATGACCCAGTTATTGGCCTCGGTTGCCCCGGAGGAAAATATAATATGGGAGGAATCGACTCCCAAGGTATCTGCCCACTCCATGCGGGCATTGGAAAGCTTTGCCTTGGTCCGGCTAGCGGATCGATAAGGAGAGGATGGATTTTGCCAATCTTCCTGGGCTGCAGCGGTGAGAGCCTGGATTACCGAAGGATACGCCGGTGTGGTCGCGTTGTTATCAAAGTACGACATCAGGGACAGGCAAATGCCATCAGTTCTGAGGCAAGGGAGGAATTTTTAAGGTTTGCCCGACCCGCAAACTATTCTTGCTCCGCATAACATCCCGGTTGGCTTGATAGATTCGGTCGATATACGAAGAATCTCCGTAAAATTTCCTACTTATAGCGTAGAGACTATCCCCTTTTTGAACGACATAATCTTTGGGGGCAGCCGGAACCCTGGGCTTGGAAATCGTGGGAACAGGTGAGCTTGATGGGCTGGCTGATACCGGATTGGTGGAAGCATTCTGAACCGGCTTCAGAGTCTCTGATAGAGGGAGTCCAATTCGAGCTTTCAAATCTGCCACTTCCCTCCTAAGCCTAAGGTTTTCTTCCTGCAAAGTGAGGCCATTTAAGTAGCCCGCATAAGGTTTGCCTGGAAGGTTCCGGATGATCTCTTTCTCCGCAGATTCAATAAGTTGCTTTACTTTTGGGGCTTCTCTTGAAGAAGATTCAAGCAGGAGATAGCGGCGGAAATGATAAACTGCAGCAACTGGATCTTTTCTGGATTTAAGGGTTAGGTAGAGACGGCCGACTTCAAGGTGGGACTTGGGACATCTTACCATTCTTCGGGTAATGGATAGGAATTCGTCCAGGGCTTCCTCATTTTTTCCAACTTTTAAATAGGATCGACCGCGTTGAAAGGCAGAACTACTTTCTTCATCTGCCACATCTTCGAAGTTGGAACAACCCAATCCAAGAAGAATCACTCCGAGGATAAAAAAGGAAAGCCAGAGATAATTTAATTTTCTCATTCGCCCAATACGGTGATCACCAGTTTTCGGTTATGAGGAGCAACCCGATGCTCCCAAAGAAAGATTCCCTGCCAGGTTCCAAGATCCAATTTCCCATTCGAAAAGGGAAGGTTTTCAGAACTCCGGGTTAAACACATTTTGATGTGGGAAGGCATATCATCCGGGCCTTCCATGGTATGTACAAAGTAAGGATAATCATCAGGTACCAAATCATCCATGAATCTTTCCAAATCAACCCGGGCCGTAGGATCGGCATTTTCCATCAATACCAAACTGCAACTCGTATGCTTTACGAAAACCGAGACAATGCCCTGCTTCAGTCCGGATTCATTCAGGGCATCCAATACGGAATCAGTAATTTCATAAGTTCCTTTTCCTTTGGTCTTCAGGCTCCAATCTTTTGTGAATACTCCCATTTCTGTATCAGTATCTACTTTGATTAGAAGAGGAATCCGAAATTTGCAAGGGTTGAGAAAGAAATTGGAGAATTCAGCATTTTAGTTCGGTTTCCGAATTTAACCATAGCGTGAGGGATTTTAAAATTTCATCAACCCGGGCAGGCAGTTCCTTGAGCTCAGATAGTCTACTGCCCAAAATGACTTCTGCTTGTTTTCGTAATCCAATATCTAACTCGGGCAACCATGCTTGTTTGACCGGAAGCCCTTCCTGTTGTGCGAAAACAAAAAGAGTTTTGATCCGTACTGCTTGGGGGGAACCGTGTTCCATCGCATCCAGAGATTTGAGCAGTAGGGCAAAAAGGGGTTGAGGTTCAAGAATATGGCTGCCGTTGTTCAAAAATAGGCGGGAAATTTCAGAAGCGGCAAAAAAAACCTTGTGGTCTTGGGCCAAAAAATTTCTTTTCCTTAAAATATTCCACTCACGAATAAAGGGCATCCCCGATCCAATCGAGGCATATGAAAGAGTGCATTCCAAATCATCAAACAAATCGGGTTGGGCACCCAATGTTCGCTTGCCACTTTTGCGGAACAAAATGGACTGTAGTCCAAATTGTTTGCTGAATAAAGAAATACGCGAGTGTTTGTCTCCGGTAGCCGTGGTTTGAAGTACGATCCCAGACAACTCCTCGATTCGGGCACTCACGAAATTAGTGGGAAATTAAAAGGGGCAAAATGCACGAAACCCAACGCTAGTCAGAATCAGGATTCTCACCGGTTTTGAATTTCTTTTTGGGAGGTACTACTGCTCCCCCGGAAATCAACATTTTCATACCATCCCCGACCGACATCTTAAGAAAATGTACTTCTTCCCGCGGAACAAGTAATAAAAAACCACTGGTTGGATTTGGGGTGGTCGGCACAAAAATATTACTGAGCTTTTCCCCGACCACATCTTCGGTGTCTGATGAAGCATCTCCAGTAAGAAAGCCAAGAACCCAGCAATCTTTTCTGGGATATTCGATTAGGACAACGGCCTTGAACACCGCCCGGTTATCTTTGCCAAAGGTTTCAACAATTTGTTTAACCGATCGATAAACCGTACTCAAAAAAGGAACCTTGTCCAAAAACTTTTCGGTGGTGGAGATAAAAAACCTCCCCAGTACATAATTGGATAAAAACCCAAGCAAAGTAAGCCCTAAGATGCCCAAAATCAGTCCAAGAGCGGCCAAAAGGGTTTCAAGCCCGAAGAAAAAACTTTCTTCACTCAAGCCAAGTTGAAAGGCAAGCCGGGTAACTGGGTCCTTAAATAGATCTAAAAGGAAATTAAGGACAAAAATCGTGGTTCCTAAGGGCAAAAATATTAACAGGCCCGTAAGGAAAGCATTTCTGAACTTCCTCGCAAGTTTTACTTTTTTTTCCTTAACCACCGATTTTGGTTACTATTGATCGGACATACTAGCGAGCAGAAAATCGGGCCAAGCTTGTAATTCCCGGATGGAATCCATTACCCTTTTTTCTTCCCTTCGAATAATTTTGCGATCCTCTTGCTCCCGATCATCAAAGCCAACCAAGTGAAGCCATCCATGAATCAAATATAGGGAAAGTTCTTCTTGAAAGGATAAATCCCTTTCCTTGGACTCCCCAATGGCTTGATCCACAGAAACCAGAATCTCGCCCGCATTTTCTTCTTCTTCATCTGCTGGAAAAGTAATCACATCCGTTGGTCGAAAATCTTTGAGAAACCGGCCATGAATTTCCGAATGCTGATCTTTGGGTAAAAAAGCAACGGACAAAATTCCCTTCTTCCCGTGCTGATGCAGGGAAAAAACATGATCGAAGAATTGGTGCAGGGTGAACTCGGAAAAAGACAGCCCTGGATAGAGGTTTGAGCTTTCAACCTTGGGAGAAGAAGGCATATCGGATGCGATTCAGGAAGCTTTTTGCTTCGAATCCCCTTTATTTCCCCGAACCGTAGAGGGAGTAAGCTCGTTTTCATCCTCTGGGTATTCGATCCGTGAATGAAGCATATTCAATGTTGTCTTGATAAAGCTTTGCTTGATCTTTGCTACTTCTTCCAGGGTGAGTGGACACTCATCAAGTTGTCCGTCTTCTAGACGGTCTTTAAAAATATTTTCCAGTAATTCTTCAACACTGTGGTGGGAGACTTTAGGAAGACTACGGGCCGCTGCCTCGACGGAGTCGGCAAAGAAAATAATCGCACTTTCCTTAAAACGGGGTTTGGGACCATCATAGCGATAAGTGGATTCATCGGGTTGGTCACGATCCGCCTCCCCATAGCTGAGGGTATCCTGTTTAAAGCGTTGCTTCGCCTGATGGTAAAAATATTTTACCAGGGTGGTTCCATGATGTTGACGGACCACATGTCGGATTACCTGAGGCAAAGCATGCTCACGGGCCATTTCGATACCTTCCTTGATGTGACTTTTTATGATCAAGGCACTCATCGATGGGTTTTGTCGGTTGTGCGGGTTACCAAACTCACCTTGATTTTCAGTAAAGTAATCTGGTTGTGCCATTTTCCCAATATCATGAAAGAGAGAGCAAGCACGGCACATGGTTGGGTTGGCTCCAACGCTTAAGGCCGCATTTTCCGCGAGATTGGCAACCATGAGACTGTGATGATAAGTCCCGGGGGCTTCCACTTGCATACGACGAAGCAAGGGATGATTGAAGTCGGTCAGTTCAAATAAGGTAGCATCCGTGGCAACTTTAAAAGAATATTCGATTATGGGCAGAGCACCCAAGACCAAGGCACCGGTTAGCACTCCTACTACCAAGGACGCAACCGCATGATTAGCCAAGGCAACTGCTCCACTCCCAACTGCCATGCCCACCCCGATGGCGAGGATGGCGCCGATTAGGCCAGCCATGGCTCCAGCTTTAAGAACACTTCCCCGTAAGCGAACATCCCGGCAGAAATAAACTCCAATTAAAGAAGAACTCAGGGAGATGGACAGAGCATCAATTCCTGAATTTTGCATGGTTGCATGAAAAACACTGGTAATAAATGCGGTTAGGGCAGCCATTCGGGGCCCAACGGTGATCATAACCACCATGGATGCCAGGGCCACAGGCATCAAGTAAGGAAGCAAGCCAACCAGAAAAGTATTCTCTCCAAAAAGATTGGTACCGCCCAATTCCAGCACAATTCTAGAAATCCCAAGATTGAACAAAATGACCACCGCCACAATTCCAGATCTCGCAGAATCTCGCCAGAAAGTAGGAAGGACTAAGCTAATGTAAACAGCCGCGAATAGAAAAGTTCCAAAAGTAACAAAGATTCTCCTAGGTAAAAGATTTCGGTCTTCGATTGTTATCGATAAAAATTTAGAATATTTCTCAAAATCTTCCTCCGTTACCTTGGTGCCTTTTTTCAAGATTAAATCGCCTTCATTCACCGTTATCATGGTTGGTTCCATCGCTAAGATCGCTCGGTCTTGGGCATTGGTCGTGGCCTGACGGTCGATGGCCCGAAGAAACAGTCCACGCCTCGCGACCTGAGATAGAGTGGAGGCTAGATCATTCCTGTATTGTTGAGCGGAGAAGGATTCATTTTCATCGCTACTCTCTATAACTTCAGAAAGCGTGATTCCATTTTCCGTAAACGGACCATCATTTTCCAAGTGTTCATGGAGATCAAAAATATAGTTGGAAAAGGCTAAATATTTGGATCCCAGTTCTTCTGGCTTTAAATTTTTTGCAAATCCACTCGCTTTCGAACCAACAACCAAAAGCTGGTCGGATAAATCAATCATTTTTGAATCAATTCGCGCGGAAGCATTTACTTCAGAAATAAATTTTTGGTCTGTAGATGGAAATTTTACTACCCCTACCAAGTGAAGTTGCCCAAGAAGTTTCCCAACCGTAGTAAAAAAGTTTTGATCCTCCGCAAAGTCTCTCCAGTGGGAAAGCGTGGATAATTCTTCTCTACTTATCTGGAACTGAAAATTACTCTCCAATTCCTCAATCAAAGAAATTGTGGCCACTTCCCTAGAATCAGCATCCATGGAGTCCAGGGCTAGCAATCCCTCCTCGAGGCGAATTAATGCCTTATTGTATCCTTCCTCCCCAGCAAAATCCCTAGCGAACTCACGGGGTGTACTACTACGAATCCATTCTTCTGCCTCCTTTCTCCTGACCTCACTCAAATATTTAAAAGAACGCTCGGAATAAATATTTTCCGGAGCAACTTCACCCAGTGTTCGCAGACCCGGTGGATCCTGACCCACAAAACAAATAATGATAATTGCCAGACCGAAAAGAAGGGAAAGGATGATTTGCTTGCCTCCTCTTTCCCATTTCCCCCGGAATCCCTTGAGATCAACTTCTTGGTCTTCTTCCAATTCCTTTCTCCGCCGAGCACGAGCACGGCCATTCTTACGACGGGAACCTCTATTTTCCTCGTTTGGCATAAAGAGATAATTATCTCATGAAGTAGATGGAGTGGTCAAGGCTTAGAGACGGGCTTTTGATAGGCTCCAATGATCGCACTTACTAAGGGATGGCGTACTACATCATCCTGGTCAAATTCATGAAAATGAACCCCTTTCACCTTGGATAAAACTCTTTTGGCCTCAACTAGGCCCGATACCTGATTGTGAGGCAAATCAACTTGGGTAACATCTCCTGTAACCACCATTTTACTGCCCTCTCCCAGACGAGTTAAAAACATCATCATTTGAGAACTGGTGGTATTTTGAGCTTCATCCAAAATCGCAAAGCATTTACTCAAGGTTCTACCTCTCATGTATGCAAGCGGGGCGATTTCAACCACTCCAGTCTCAACTAGTTTACGAGCGTCAGCAGGACCGAGAACCTCATCCATCGCGTCATATAGTGGTCTTAGATAGGGCAAAAGTTTTTCCTCCAAATCACCGGGTAAAAAACCCAGTGCCTCCCCTGCTTCCACCGCCGGTCGGGCAAGAACAATTCTTTGAATTTTTCCTTCCAGTAATGCATGCAGTGCGGCAATTACCGCAAGATAGGTTTTTCCAGTACCTGCGGGTCCAATACCAAAAGTAAGGTCATTTTTAAGAATAAGCTCAAGAAATCTACGCTGACCTAAATTTCTTGGAACAACTGATTTCTTTCGAATATTAAGGACCAAGGGATGGTCGAGAAGCTTTTGTATCTCAGCAGTTTTCCCTCTGGAAACTTTCTCCAAAAAACGCAAGAAGTCGGAGCTTTTTATTGTAAATCCTTGTTTTCTGGCAGATTCTAAAAGCTGGAAGAAGACTTCGGCTTGATCGACAGCGTGATCCGATCCTTCCAAGGAAAGGGAAGTGCCCCTTGCTACCACCTTACACTCGAGAGCCTTTTCCATTTGCTGCAAATTTCTTGGATCTTCGGCGTAGAGCTTGTGAAATTCACGCTCTGATTCAAAATCCAAAGTTCTTTGGGTCATAAATTTTTCATTCCATGGTTGAAACTTTTCTTTTGCAGATGGAAAAAGTTGGGGTCAGTAAATCATTTTTCATGGGATATCTCTGGATTTAAAAAGCTAATATAGCTCAATCGCAAGTCAGGAATTCACAAATTTAAGATCTCGAAAGCAGTTGCCAATTAAAATTATTCTGCCATGACAAATCCTTTCTACTTTATACATCGTCCATTATGAAAATTCTTTTTGTAAGTCCGGAAGTTTCCCCCTTGGTTAGGACAGGAGGACTCGGGGATGTAGTTGGTAGTCTTCCCCTCGCTCTTGGCAAAATAGGACTGGATATTCGTATCCTTTGTCCCCTTCATAAAGAATGCAGGCAGATACCCCGTACTTTGTTTCCAAAACCTATTTCCTTTCGATTAGGAAAAAAAACATATTCTTTCTCAGTAAGTTCGACCAAACTAGGGAAATCCGAGGTTCCAGTTTACTTCATTGGAAACGATGCCCTTTTTAACCGTTCGGGAATTTATTCAGATGAAAAAGGTGATTTTCCTGATAATGCTCTTCGTGCATTCGCACTCTCCAAAGCAGCAGTTGAGTTAGAGAAATCCATTGATTGGGAGGCAGAAATCTTCCACGCCCATGATTGGATGGCTGCAGCCACTTGCGCATTCATCAATGCTGCGAGAAGTACATTTAAAAGAAAAGTGGGATCCGTGCTCACCATCCACAACCTTGAACATCAAGGGATATTCTCGTATCAGGACTATTTAGACTCTCACCTGCCGGTAAAATACTGGGGAATGGAAGGTTTTGAGCATAATGGTGCTCTCAATCTTTTAAAAGGTGGCATTCAACATGCCACGAAATTGACTACGGTCAGCCCCACATATGCCCACGAAATTAAGACCGTTGAATTTGGTCAGGGTCTAGAAAAAAGTTTATTATACCGGGCTGGAGACTTAGTTGGCATCCTCAATGGAATTGATGAAAGTTCCTGGGATCCATCCCGGGATTCCGCTCTTGCTGGGAAAATCCAGATCGCTTCTGCCCATGAAGGGAAAGATGCATGCAAGTCTGCACTTCAAAAGGAATTCAGTCTCCCTCAAGAACCAAAAGTGGCTTTATTTGGAGTGGTTTCAAGGCTTTATAACCAGAAGGGGCTTGATCTATTATTAAAAATTATTCCTTCTCTCCTACAAAACTCGAAGAGTCAATTTGCCATTCTTGGAAGTGGAGATTCGAAACAAGAAAGAGCTTTTTCAGAATTTGCACAAAGGAATCCCACCCGCATAGCTGCATCGATTGGATTTGATGATGGACTCGCCAGACGGATTTTTGCTGGTTCTGACTTCTTTCTTATGCCCAGTCGATTTGAACCCTGTGGTCTGGCCCAACAATATGCCATGCGTTACGGCTCCGTTCCGATTGCGACCGCAACTGGGGGATTGGCAGACACCATTGTTTCTTATCCTTCTCCGCGTGACCCTGCCAATGGTTTTCTTTTTAAAGATGCCAACCCACAAGAACTCCATAAGGTTATTCACAGAGCACTTAGCTTGTTTGAAAAGCCACTCGAATTTTTTGAAATTCGAAAAAATGCCATGCAAAGTGGATTCTCGTGGGCTGCGGCCGCAGAGAAATACGCCAAGACTTATGCCTGGGCCCTTGAAAAATAAAATTACACAGAAAAAAATTTTGGATCAATGTGGACAACTTTTTGCCCTTGGATGAGCTTTCATGTTGCCGACGCTAATTGCTAGACAATAGGTTGTGTTTTGATTCCCATTTAAAGAAAATATGATTAGCAACGGTCCCTCTCGTACATTTACCCGCGAAGCGGTGGAGGCATGGTTGCATCGATTATCCCTTAGTGACTGGGAAAAAAACATTGAGCAAGACCTGCTCCGCGAGGCTCAGTCTTATTACCGCAAAGGCTTACTTTCTGCTTTGGATATCCAACCCGAACAGGCGATTATCACCCAAAAAGTAAACCGTGAAGAGACCTATTCCGTAGTTGAATGGAATGAAAATAAACCGGAAATCCGAACCTCTTTGGATGATGAAAATCTTGGGCTTATTCTTGCCACCGCGGGGTTGTATGAAATCGAGGAACTGATTGCTGAGATTCAGGATGAAGATCCACTTTTTGGTGAATTTAATTTCGAAAAGGAATTGGTTCCTAAAGAGGAGAAGAACGAAGTTGATCATGCTCCTGAGGTATCTGCAATACCGGGTGTAAAGCTGGTTGTGACCCTGGAGGTTTCCTCTAAAAAAGGTTTGTTGGCGATACCCAAATGGAAACTTTCTGAGCAGGAAGAAGTAAGTGTTTATGGTTCCAAATCTGAAGGTTCCCTGCAAGATGCGGATCGTCCTGCCCTTATGAGATTTGTGGCGGAAGCAAATGAAAAAGGATTTTCCTTCAACAAGGAAAATGGAACCTTCCTCCTGTCAGATTGGAATCAAATCGCATTATTAACCCAGGAGTCCTTACCGAAGTGGGAGCAATCCTTCTCCCTAAAGTTTGAGGGGGATGCTCAACTTTTAAAACACGGACAAAGAACTTTAAACTGGGAAATTGAAGCAAGAAGCGAATCCGAAGGGTCGATGACTCTACGAGAAAGGTTCCAACTCGGATCCCATAAATTGGGCCGTGCAAGCATTCGTAGAATTTCAAAAGCCAAACTCGGTGCCACTTTTATTCGAGGACATGGCTTGGTCAAACTGGATCAAAAACAAGTTGATGATTTTGATTGGTGGCAAAGAAACAGGGGGGATTTAAAAAGAACCAACTGGCCTAAGTATATGCTCTTTTCCCTTTTCGCCAGAAAATACTTGAAGACCAGACCGGATGGTAAGCTTGCCGATTGGGAAACATCAATACGAAAACTTGGCACCAATGGCATAGCCAAAAAGTTTTCTTTTCTTCGCCCTTATCAAAAACAAGGCGTTGCCCATATTAGTGCTCTGCATCGGCTCGGTTGCCATGCCCTGCTAGCAGATGAAATGGGATTAGGGAAAACGATACAATCCCTCGCTTTGCTTGCAAAAGATAAAGAGAAAGAAGCTTTGGACCTAGTGGTTTGCCCAGCCTCCGTCGTTCAAGTTTGGGTAAAGGAAGCAAAAGAAAGATTTCCTCACCTGAAGGTAAGGGTTTTAAACCGGGAGAATCTTTTTACCGATCAAGAAAGCTCCTGCCTTTGGGTAGCAAGCTACACTCAATTAAGAAGGCATCGAAACCTGCTTGACCAGATTACCTTCCGATATGCGATCTTGGATGAAGCTCAACTTATTAAGAATCCAAAAGCAAAAATAACCCAGACTTGTTTATCCGTTGATGCAAAAAACCGACTCGCATTATCTGGAACTCCCATCGAAAACTCTGCAATGGATTTATGGACGATTTTTCGTTTTTTAATGCCGGGTCTGTTGGGTGGAAGGAAGGAATTTGAAAGAAGTTTTGAAGAAGATTCTCAAAAATCAGCACTTCTGGTTAGGAAACAAATTCTTCCCTTTGTTTTAAGAAGATTGAAATCAGAGGTGGCAAAAGAATTGCCTCCAAAAATTGAAACGGAATTACCCTGTCAACTAAGTGATGCCCAAAAGAAGGAATACCGTAAGCTCACCGAGCATGCCATTGAAAATCATGGTGAGGATCTAAAGGGTGCGATTAAGCAATCCCCTACTCATATTTTTTCCCTTTTAACCAGACTTCGGCAGGCATGTTGCGACTTAGCACTACTTCCAAACAGAACCCATTTACCCCCAGAGGGAGTCAAGACAGATTTATTGATCGAAAAGCTCAAGGATTTATTTCCCACTGGGGCAAAAGTTTTAGTCTTTAGTCAGTTCACCTCATTCTTAGGGATTCTGAAAAAAAGAATCCAGACTGAGCTCCCTTCGATTCAGCTTTTTGAACTAACTGGATCGACGCGGGACCGGAAGATTCCAGTAGAGTCATTTGAGAATGAAAAGGGACCGACCGTTATGCTGGCCTCTCTCAAAGCCGCGGGCCTTGGGGTTACCCTTAAATCCGCAGATTATGTATTTCTTATGGATCCATGGTGGAATCCTGCCGCAGAGGAGCAAGCCATCGACCGGGCTCATAGAATCGGGAAACAAAAGCCTACATTTATTTACAGAATAGTCGCCAAAGGAACGGTTGAAGACCGAGTTCGGCAATTGCAAATTTCAAAAAAGGAAACTTTTAACGAAATCATTGGAGAGCTTGAAAAACCAAGCGGTTTGCCCGAGCATTTTTCTTCCCTTAAAGAATTAGTTGAGCTAAATGACTAATAACAGAAACAGTCGTAAGAAAAACTAAATCGAACTTTCTTCTTCCGAACCAGACTTCCGAAGCCGTCGTATATAACTCATACCTGGAAGCATCAATAGACCAGCAACCATAACATAGGTGGAAGGTTCAGGGACTACAGAGTACTGCAAATAAAAGTCATTATTGGCATAATCTAGGTAAACGCTCCAATCACCGTAATAATTAGTATTATTGTAGGAGAAAACATCATGGTATAAATTAAAGTAGCCTGCATCAATTGTCCCAGACGCATTTGGAGCAGAACCACTTATGGCAACGCTTCCCCATGTGATGCCCGTACCATTACTCCCACTGCCATCCAAGAATTTGAAGCCGGCAGTCTCGGCTTTTTTAGTAAGCGTACCAGCAACTGCTCCAGCACCAGATCCGGCACCATCATTTGAAGTAAGGCTAAGAACATTAATATCAAAATTACCAGAGCCGTCGAATGCAAGGGTATCAAATTGTAAAACATCCCAGTCAGACCCAGGAGTCGAGCCGTCAAAATTAGCGATTTCCCAGTCGTAAACTCCTCCCGATTTAAGCCCAACACTATTTATTTTTACAATTCCAATACTCTGGGCAAGGGTATCAACACCAGCATCATTATGATCACCAGCGATTGCTTGGTTATCCCCAGTTCCATTGCTCATAGAGGTAGCAAGGGCAATACCTGGGCTCACAACATCAATCTCACCATGTCCAGATCCAATATTCAAAACTGCACCGCCGTTCGTGATGGTACCAACACTTGTACCGGAACCACCACCGACAACGCTTTTCTGAGCCGTATTATTCGTGCCTTGACCTTCGATGGTATTGGCAACGGTGATATCTCCGGCGACTGACAGTTTTCCATGCTCCACTGTGGTTGTACCAGTACCAAGAGCATTGGCATGATTGGCTACAACGATACCACCATCTTTTTCCCCTAGACCATCTGCAATTGTTACGCCACCTCCAAAACTTCCAGAACTTCCTGTAAGGGTAAGCTTGCCACTCCCAGTTTTTTTCAAGCCTGCAGACCCCGAAATCGCACCGCTTAATTCTTGGTGAGCATCTCCACTGGCAAAAGTGCCCGCACTTCCCCCGATGTTGATCGTGTTGGTCCCTGAACCACTGAGAGTAAGAGTGCCTGAGTAGGTTTTCTTTTCAGCGGTATTCGCAAATCCTAGCTCAATAGTTTGGGCCGATTCATCGGCATTATTGAGGGTCAAGGTACCCCCGGTTGCCGCTCCAGTTAAGTATTCAAATTTTTGGGTCTTTCCACTACCTGGCTTCAATGTCAGGCTACCTTCTACAATATTAAGGTAACCACTCTCCGTAGTGTCAGAATCGGAAGTATTGATATTTCCACTAAAAGTTTGCTCTCCTGATCCAGTCTTGAAAATGGTGAGATCGGTAGAAGTGCTTCCGTCGGTATAAATATTTCCTGAAAAAACATATTCTCCATCATTGCCAGAATTACTATGCACAGTAAGCTGATTGCCATCGTTAGCTCCACCGAAATCTCCAGAACCATTCAGTCCACTTGTAATGGCATCTCCAATCCCACCACCACTGTTGGCCAAATTTAGATTATCATCCCCATCATGATAAGTAACCGTGGCAACAAAATCATTGGTGTCTCTCGCTGCCCCCCCAGTGGGACTGACATTATTGGAACCACCCGTACCGATTAGAGCTTCATAACTACTCCCGTCTTTATAAGTTGAATTCTGAAATTCAAACTTTAAATCTGTCTCCATGTTGCCACTTGTATCGTATAATGCTAGTTTGAGGATATTTCCTCCTGTGGGCCAAATCCAGTTTTGATTCATGATGGTATTGTATCTGGTGGCACCAACACTGTCATCTTTTCCAGAAATACCGCCGTCATAAAACCGGATTCCAACAAGAGGACTAGAGGCTCCATTTAGAGCAGTAACTCTTGCGGAAAGGTCGTTTGCATTCGAAGCCCAAGTCCCGATGGTATCATCAACGATTAAAAAATTTGCACCAGTGGACTGAGTATTTGTTCTTGCAGTGCCCTCAAAATTTTCATCGGCATCACTACCTGTACGATTAGCATACTGAGTCTCGAAACCAAATAAACCTGCGCCAACCGTGGTATTATCAGTATTTTGCCCGATAGTCGTTTGGGTAGTAATAGGAGTCCATATGCCATGGAAGAGATCGGTTGTGCTCGTATTTGGAGTGATGGTAGAGGTGGCGTCCGTATCAAAAAACCCTAATTCAATTAAGTCACCCGCCCTGCTAGAGCCCACACTATCTGCATCTAGGTCTGAGAGGGAAGATCCTGCAGCATCCAACTGTTGCAAGGTTTGAACCGAGCCGGGTGCAGAAGCACCGAAGGTAACATAAGGCATACCGCTTCCTCGATGAGTTTGCCATTCAACCGTCTGAACTTGTGTTCCTGAAGGGTCTACTGCGTAAGCATTTGTCAGTAGAATGACAAATATAAAACTAATTAAAAAACTATGATTTTTAAATTTCAAATTAGAAAAGGCTATCTTTAATTTCACCCCGGGGTTTGATTAAGTCAAACTAATATTTTTTTCCCTGAGAAATGATCTAGGGAAATACACACTATTTCGTTAAAAACATAATAAATAAATATTAGATATTACTTGCCTTCGTACCCTTTTCGGATCTAAATTATGAATAGTGGTTACTTGTAAAATGCCCTTGCGAAAACCATTCCAAAATGGCAGCTCTTTTTCTAGAAATTTAGAGGCACATTTTAATACCTTCAAATTCGCGATTTTGCAATTTCATCAACTTATTTTTTTATGTATCACTCTTTTTGGTTCTGGTACGATTTTTGCGTCTGATCCCACCATTGTCATTCACTGGTCTACGGTGACCACAAATGGAGATCCTGATTTACTTAAAGATCGAAATGGTAACCCATTGAGCATCGGTTCAGGCGGTAATGGGAGTGGTTATGTTGCGACCTTAGGTTATTTTGATCAAGCCAACGATAATTCCTTAGAAAATCATTTTCTTGGTTCCTGGGTTCCGCTAACTGAGGGAACCAGAGTTGGAGACTCAAGCACAGGGTATGGATTTTCAAACGGTATGTTTTCGTTCACCACCGTTTTTACTAAGTCTAGTAATCTCGTCACGGTATTTCCATTCGAACCTGCAAGTTATCAAGTCCAGACGCCCTTTCCAATAACCTCTTCCGCACCTCCTTCTGGAACTCCAATTTGTATTCGGTTTTATGACGCAACCACAATAAGCCCAGCATCAAGATATAATACTGTCACAGGGCCCAGTTGGAAATGGCCTGCCTTTGCTGGCGGCATACCAGAAAATTTATACCTAAAAATTTCTTCTGGGAATGCATTTGCTGGTTCCGATTGGAATTACGGGAATTATTTTGAAGATGCAGATAATAATTTTACAACATCCCTTGAGCTTCAATCTTACCTGACTGTGAATGTGATCGGTTCTGGAAGTGTTGGCAGCTTAGATTCGAGTTATAATTACGGCTCTACAGTGCCAATTACTGCAAGTCCCAATACGAATATGGAATTTGTCGAATGGCGTGGTTCAGGGATTGCCCAACCCACCTTTGCCCAAACGACCGTCCTCATGGATACGGATCGGAACATTACTGCTGTATTCGAGCCCAAGGACTTCAATGTCGTGATCAACGAGAACGGAAAAGGATCCACCACAGGTTCTGGTCTTCACCCATTCGGTTCTACCATCAATATTACTGCCACTGCTGATTTTGGCTACGCATTTTCGCACTGGCAAGGTGCTGGCCCTGACTCCAACACCTCTGCGAATACTACTCTTACCGTTCAACAAGATCACTCTCTGATTGCTCACTTTAATCCGCTTCCCTTTACCATTACCACCTCCGCTGGTGCTGGAGGAAGTGCCTCAGTTGTAGAAACGGAACCCCCACCCTTTTATTTCGACAACAATTACACTTTATTTGCCAAGCCTGTCTTCGGTTACAACTTTTCTCACTGGTCCAGCCCCAGTAATTCTCTTAGCCTAATTGATTCTCAAACCAATCCCATCACCTCTTTCCTGGTCCAAGGAGATGCATCTTACACTGCCAACTTTTCCGAGGTTAAGTATGGACTTCAGGTTTTGATGGGTGAAGGTGGAGAAGCGGTCTACCCAGAATCTGGTGACCAATCTGCGTTGTCCATGGTTCAAGTCACCGCAGTTGCCCAAGAAGGTTATGACTTTGAAGTCTGGGAAGACCCAGATTACTTGTTGACGGATACTTCTCTTTCGGTAACCGAGGCAAATATGAGCAAGGCATCTGGCTCAGTTTCGGTAACCGCGACCTTTTCCAAAAAGACTTACTCTGTGGTGATAAATGAAGGGAATGGAGGTAATGTTTCTCTTTCTCCCGCTAGTGGCCCGTGGGAGCACAACGGAGTATATGAATTGAATGCAACTGCACAGGTTGGCTACACCTTTTCAGAATGGCAAGGGGATGCAAACTCCACCTCTTCCTTACTCAATGGAACCAATGATGCAATCAACAAGATCGGGGTTAGTGGTCCCATCTCCTTAACCGCGGTTTTTGCGGAGAACGCTTATTCAATTACCGCTACCACAACCCAAGGGGGTACGGTTTCTGGAACCAATAGCTATTCAATTCATGATACGCCTACGATTACAGCCACACCCTCGACAGGTTGGAAATTCTCCCATTGGATTGGTGACTTAGATTATCTGGTCGCTCCCAACTCAACTTCCTCACTGGTTAACCTTACCTTAGCCCCACTCACGCTTTCCTACGAAGCAGTTTTTGTTAGAGAAATCTATGACTTTTCGGTAATCATCGACGGGAATGGCTCGGTAAATGGAAATAGTTCCAACTTCACTCTTTCTCCTGATTCTGCTACTCAAGTTTCACTTACCGCAGTAAGTCAAGCAGGCTGGGATTTTGAAAGGTGGTATGGATATGCAGTATCCGATCCTGCAGCAAGTAGTATTACATTTATTCCAACTTCCAGCGGTTCCCTAACCGCAACCTTCGAAAGAAATTCCTATAATCTGACCGTGACTAATTCCGCGGGCGGTGAAACCAACGGAACAGGTACTTACCTTTATGACTCTGCTATCTCCCTTCAAGCTAGTCCAAGTCCTGGTTATATGTTTTTGAAATGGACTGGAAATACCGAGCTCATTGACGAGCTTAATCCTATGGTTACCCTTAGGATTCCTGATCAAAATATTTCTTTGTATGCTGAATTCACTCCGATTCCGCTCACGATCACGACATCCGTAGTTGGCTCTGGTACGGTTTCTTCGGGTGGCACTTACGATACAGGTTCAACGGTCACCTTAAATGCCACTCCATCGGGGGTGGATGCTGCTGGTCCAAGAGGGTATCAATTGGAAAGATGGATTTGGTTCTCTTCAGGAGGGAGTTCATACAATAGTACGGATAATCCCTTGGAATTATTCATGGATTCTAACTTCACGGTGACTGCGGTTTTTTCTGCAATTCCTCCAGATGAAGTAGAAATTGAATTAGTCTCCACACCTAGTGGTGCCGGTACTCTATTCGACGATCCGGATGCAAGGACTTGGAATGTTAATCTCGACCTCATTCAAAGAGATCTACACGCATCTGCGAATCCTGGTTTTTCATTTCTTGGATGGAATTCCAGCCTCTCCGTTTCCTTTAATCCCTCATGGATGAATCCAGTGGTTACCGCAACCCCACAGTCCGCTTCCACGATAACCGCATATTTTTCCCCCATAACCCAAAAAGTTTTAACTTCATTTGATTCTTCAAGAGGAACCGTTACGGGTGCGGGAACTGAGTTGTCCACTAATACCAGTAGGGTAATTACCGCCCAGCCAGGGGAAAACCAGATCTTTTATTCCTGGGAACTCAACAAAACGATTGAGTATATTGTCACGAGAGAGAATTCTTCCATCACAACCAATGAAACTAGGCTCTTCATCGATGCGAAGGAAAGTCCAGTTCTGAATTTAGTCAGAGGTTTCACCTATCGGTTTTCCTCTCAACTTCCAGCCAATGAGACTTTATTCCTAGGATTAAATAAAAATGACTCTCAATCCTCGGCTTATGTGAGTGGAGTTACGGATACCCAAAATTCAGATGGATTTCTTACCTTCACGGTTCCGGCAGATGCCCCTGATCAACTCTATTATTGTAGTTCGCAACAATCCTATTCTGGAAATAGGATTAAGATCATTAGTAAAACCGATGAAGAAATCCTGCCCTTTCCGCAGGAATCTCAAATCGAACCAGTTCTTGATTTTGATTTAGCATTGCATGCCACTTTTATTGGTAAGGAAATCAAAGCTACTATAGTCGAACCTATAGGTGGTTCAATTACGGGAATTACCAACGGGCAAATCTTTTCCTATATGGACAGTGTAAACATTTCAGCTGTTCCTAGCGAACATTACTTATTTGACAGGTGGGAATTATCCCAAGCAATTTCTTCTTCGACTGATAGTGCCTCTCTTCAGTTTGACATTATGGATTCCTTAACCATTCGTGCGTTTTTCAAGCCCAAATCCTACACCCTTACCCTCTTGTCATCTCCTTCCAATGCAGGTAATGCATTCACCACAGACAATGTGTACAGCTATCCTTATGGTTCGACTGTTCCCATTCAAGTCATTCCGCTTCCGGGAAACCGATTTGAGTACTGGTCTGGAAATGTTGCGGATACCAATTCCCTGCAAACCTCGGTGACTATTGATGGGAACACTACCGTTGTGGCTCAATTCTCTGAGACCTTGATAGACATCACCAAACAAACCCTTGCCCTCGATCCGTATGGTAACAGCCTAAGTGAAGATGCGGGTACGATAACCGGGGGAGAATCCTTTGCCTTGGGTGCGATTGCGAGATTCACTGCCTATCCAAATGAAGGGTTTGAGTTTAAGAGATGGGAAGATGAAAATGGTAAAATCTTATCAAGTTCTTCAAGTTCAAATATTCAAATTTCTGGTTTTACTAACTTAATCGCAGTCTTTCAAAAACAATTACATGAGGTTCAAGTAATTTCCACCCCATCCGGAAAAGGTGAAGTTCAGTGGACTGGTCGAGGGATGGGAGAAATGTTAACCGGAAAAGTAATCCATGGTGATTCAATTTCATTGCAAGCCACACCCGTTGCTGGATATTTATTTGAAAAGTGGACGAGTTCCTCGGGAGATCTTTATCAATCCGGACAGGAGTCGCTGGTACTTGCAGTTACCAAGCCGATGATCATAAATGCTAGGTTTGTTCCGATTAATCCAGTAGAGCTAACTATTTCAGTTTCCCCCGAAAATTCAGGTTGGACTTTTGGTCAGGGAATCGTCAATCAAAACGCAAAATATCCAATTTTGGCCAAGCCTAACCCAGGTTATGTATTCGATCGATGGGAAGGAGCCGATATTCTGGATTCCAGTGCGGCCAATACCAGCTTGGACTTAAACCAGGACAAAGAACTCATTGCCTATTTTAAGACCGACCCGAATTATAATTCAGATGAATTTCCCCTTATCGATCAACTTGGAATCTATAATCTAAAAGTTACCACAGCCGATATCCTGCAAGGAAGTGTTTCTGGATCTGGAGTTTTTGGAACTGGATGGGCAGAAATCAAGGCTTTCCCCCAACAAGGATTTAACTTTGTTCAATGGAACAACACCGATGTAGAAGATCAATATGCTTTAAATACCTATATTTTCTTATCTAGAGATACAGAACTCGAAGCAATATTTGAACCTGCACCTGTGATTACTGGATCCCAAAAAATTTCCTCCAATTGGTGGCAAAGTGATTGGTTTGGGACTTACTGGAATGTAAATGGTACTTGGCTCTATCATACTACACTTGGCTGGTTACATATACCCTCTTCTCAACAAAATGACTTAGAAACGATGTGGGTATGGATTCACAAACTTGAATCCTGGTGCTGGACAGGAAAAGAGATGTATCCTCACATCTATCATGATAAATTAAACACTTGGACTTGGATCGATCTAAAACAATCCTCACCCGCTCAGATAATTTTATTTCAATTCGATACCGACGGAATAAATGGCAGTTGGTTGATTAAATAATTGATCTTAAAAAATTCACCTAATCGAACAACTCTAGATAATAGATCGTTTTTCTACTTTCTATTCATTTCTTTTAGTTCAACCTGTTGCTATCCATATCGAATTGAAAGCATGTGAATTGGTATGAACCTTTCCAATAATCGGAGCCAAAAAACTTTCTTAATTTTCTAATCTAGAAAGGATTTTTGATCTAATAAAATTCAAACCAACAGGATACAATAAACATACTGTAAGAAACAAAATTCTGAAATAAATTCTGAAATAGAAGCAACCGATGTAAATAACCTAATTTACAAATAGGTGTGCAGCACCAGTATCAAAACAGATAATTTATTGGTTTGGATTCGAAGCGACAACAAATGTCTTAGCACCAGAAGAATAACCACGATAAAGAAGAACTCCATCCGAAGACCCTATTGGATAATCACCTCTAGCGGATGTACCCGAAGATGCTGTTTGCCATCCACCTCCAGTAACAACTACTTGCGGGCTGGCTGTATAGCCAGCACCGGCGGTAGTAACAGAAATTGTACCACCCGTGGTTATGGTACCTTTCGCATTGGTCGATGCACCGCCACCAACGCAATAAAAGGTCGCGTTTGCCGAATAACCAGAACCCAGGGATCCAATGGCCCAAGTAACGGTAGCATTGCTTGCGCTGGCATCTTGTTCATCTGCTTTGAGGTTAACATCTCGTTGCTTTTCAATTACAACATAACCACTTCCGCTGCCAACAATTTCATGAGTACCAATCAGGTTTGAGTAAATGATCGTTCCTCTTGCAGGCGATTCAACTTCTACGCTGGTTGAAGCATTCGCTTCTTTGCTTCCATCGTCATTTAATTTATAGCCTTGAACCGAATTTAAGGTGATTTGAAAACCTTTCAGATCGGAAGTTGCACTTGAAAGAGTGATTTTAGTGTAGTTCCCATCATTGCTATTTGTGAGGGTGTTGGATCCAGCAGCATCGGTACAACTATCTAAGTCGGTTATTGCACCAGTACCAATATAGAAGTCGTTTGAATCCATGGTGGAAGCAGTTGAACCTCCCCCTGCAGCGAGAGGGCGACGAGTTCCAATAACATGCATTGCAGATACGCTTGGGTTGGTGCCTGAATGATAAAAGAAAGTTTTCCAAGAACCATCAGATTGTAAGAAAGAGACTGTGTCCGTATCCGCAGCAGAAGCACTGGTGCCAGGGTTGAATTTAGAGGCACCCGATCCGATCGAAGTGGATGGAATTAATTCACCTAGAAACAAATCGGTTCCATAGGGATTATTTAACAAGACTTGGTTGTTACCTTCCGGTAAGAACATTTTTTGATCATTGGTCTGAACGGTACCTTCAAAGGTAAAAGTTACATTGTTAGCAGTTCTTTTAGCTATGATGAAAGCTTCGTCAGGGTAAATGACCTTGTTTGATTGCACCCCTAGTCCAGCATTTCTAACACTGTACCAACCCCTTGACCAAGCTGGCTCATAGGCAGTTCCAGCGTAAGCATATGGGTAATACCCAGATGTATCAGAATCATAGAGATAAACCCAGTCAACATCTGCTGGTATACCATAACTCCAATTGGTTGAAAGGTCAGTGATATCAAGACCAAATACCGAACCTAATGTTGGTGCAGGCACCACTTCGATCGTGTCACCAACAGCGAAAAAAGAAGATGCATTGGCACTTTCTGAACCTGCAATTCGGGTCATATCAATGGTAAGAGATGTGGTTGTATTGGCGGTGATAAGAAAATACCTGCCGTAATTGGCACTAGTTTCGGTGGTATTGCGCAAGAAGTGTGGTCCACCAACAACGGTAACCGCAGGTGCTTGCGTATAACCCGAACCCGCAGTGACTGTAATCCCAGTAATCTCGCCACTACTTACGGTTGCTGTTGCCGTTGAGGTATCCCCCCCCCCGGATGGAGCGTCGATAATAATTTCGGGTGCCGAGGCAAAACCAGATCCAGTGGCATCATAACCCCCAGGATAAGAAACCGTAACCGATGAACCAGTGCCATTTGCGGTTAAGTTTGGAATCTGTGCGTTTGGATTAAAAACATTAGTACCAGCAAAGGGGTAGGTAGTCGCATTATTTTCATCCGTTCCCGTTGCAAAGGTGACAGAAGATGAATCGGAAGAACTAACAACTCCAGAATACACGGCGTCACCTGCAATCGAAGCACTCGCAATTTTGTAGGTAGGTGCAGTAGAATTACCGGAATTGACAGTAAAGGTATTACTTGCAGAATATCCCCCAACACCGCTCGAAAAGAGATTGTTACACAATCCAAGTAGAAGGCTGAAAGGGACGAGAAAGAAGGAAACTCTAATCATGGCATTTAATTTATTTTTTTTGGGCTCACCTGCTATTAGCAGTAATATATCAAATCTTACATGAATCTTTTACATTTTTTCAAAGAAAAACTTGCAATTTATGCTTTTTTTTTGGTTCTAAAGGGAACAATAGTCAGATAATGCAATTTTTATAGAATTTAAATTACATTAATTTTTCAAACTTAACGATTAAGTAGCATCCTATCAAAAGGCATAAAATATTTGGATACCACCAGGATAAAAATCCAAAACTTGACTCCGAAAGAAAATTGGCACTAAGAGAACCTACTAAAAAATAGGCCAGACAAAACGATAAACCAATTAATAAGTTCATCATCGTTTCGCTTCTCCCTTGCTTGGCGGCTACGGGAAGGAGGAAAACACAAAGAAAGAGGGGTGAAAATCCAAGGGCAATTCCCTTGTGCAGGAGAAAAGTAACTTCCATTGCGTTTTCATCCGATGGATTTTTCGTTAAAAAATCTAGCTTTTGACGAAATCCCATTTTCTTAAAAGAGCGCTTTTCTTCCCCTTGAGAATTAAAAAGGCCAATGACGATCGGTTTTTTCCAACTTTTAAAGGATAGGAACATGGAAGAGCTTTCCTTTGATTCATCTTGCTCATCAAATCCCGGTTCAAGGTCAACCTCTTTGAGATCCAAAATTAGATTGGATCGATCTTGACTCCGAGAGACAATGGCTTCTCCGGCATGCAAGACTGAAAGAATGACTCCATCCTTATCAGTCATTACAAGTCTTGCGTTTTTCCATACCCCCGTGTGGGTTTCCGAGACCGAAATAGAAACCCTGGAAAGCTGTCCATTAGAAACGGAAGCGAATTCAGAAAAGGAAGAGTCTTGGTTCGTTGAATTTACATTGAATTCAATCTGACCTCTTTTTTGTAACAAAGTATTCAAATTGCCCCATACAATTTCCTTTTTAAGATCGTCAAACTTTGCTCGGTTTAAGGGACCCCAATCAACACTTGCATAAACACTGACCAGAGAAAGTAGAAAAGATAAAAGAAAAACTGGTACTGACCATTGCAAAATACTTAGTCCATGGGAACGAAGGGATAAAATTTCCCGGTCCGAACTCCATCGTCCAACACAAAATAAAATGGCTAAGGCAAAACCAAAGGGTAAACCCATGGACAGGGAATAGGGAATGAGATGGACTGACAGTTCCAATACCGTCCAAAGCGAAAAACTAAGTGACTGGATAAGGACTTCCCCATGTTTCTGGAGGTTCCCATACAATAAGATTAGGGTCAGGATAAAAGTATTTAAAAGGGTCGTAAGCAGTAGTTGCTTAAAGATGTGTTTATGCAGGATTAAGCTGGATGAAATCATCGATTTTCGAGCAGCCTTTCAAATCGAGCTAGATCTTCGGGCGTATCAATCCCATGAGTCTCAGTTTCGACGACAGAAACTGAAATCTTTTCTCCGAGTTCTAATACTCTTAATTGTTCCAATTTTTCAATTTTCTCCAATTTCCCTTCCGGAAACATTGAAAAGCGTTTTAAGAATTCTGACTTGTATCCATACAAGCCAAGATGCTTGAGCGGACGATCCCCATCGTACTCCCTCCATTGCCAATCGCTACCTCTGCTGTACGGAATGGAAGACCTCGTGAAATAAAGGGCGTTTCCATGCTGGTCGCGTACGACCTTAACTTGATTTGGATCATGAAAGTCCTCTTCGCTGGAGAATTTTACCGCCAAGGTAGACATTAATGTTCCTTCCGGTTTTAAACTTTCAGACAGAGCAAGAAGATGAGAACGATCGATTCTGGGTTCATCCGCCTGAACATTGATGATGGCATCAGCCAGAATTTCAAGATTCGCGGCTGCAATTCGGTCCGTACCCGAAGCAAGAGATGGATCGGTTTTAACCACAGAAAAACCAGATACTTCAAGTACATCCCCAATTTCATCCCCATCAACGGCAAAGAATAAATTGAATTCGGGAGCAACCTCCAAAATTCTTTCCGCAGTCCATAGAATGAGTGGTTTTCCTTGAACCATGGAAAGTAATTTCCCCGGAAAACGAGAGGATGCAAGACGAGCAGGAACAATAATGGTGGGTAATGTGAAATCTTCGGTCATGAATTCATCTAATTCTACTTCTTGGGTTGTCCCTATCATGAGTGATCCGTATAATTAAATCGAATCAAATCTTTATGACACTTCAATCTACTGCCCCTATCCAAGAAGCAACTCACTTTGACCGCTTCTCTATTCCTGATAAAAATGGTCGTTTTGGCCCCTATGGAGGTTCCTATGTGCCCGAGACTCTTTGTCATCCACTGAGGGAGTTAACCAATGCATATGAAGAGGCAAAACAAGACCCGGAATTTAAAAACACCCTAAACTCTATGCTCAAGTCATTTGCGGGCCGACCCACAGAGTTGTACTACGCCGAGAGATTGAGTGAAAAATTAGGAGGTGCAAAGATCTACCTCAAAAGAGAGGATCTACTCCATACTGGTGCTCACAAGATTAATAATGCTCTGGGGCAAGCCTTACTGGCAAAAAGAATGGGTAAGCAAAGAATCATCGCGGAAACGGGTGCGGGCCAGCATGGAATTGCCACCGCTTCCGTATGTGCCCGTTTTGGCTTTGATTGCGTCATTTATATGGGTGCGGAAGATATGCGCCGACAAGCCCTGAATGTTTTCAAAATGAAATTGAGCGGTGCAGAAGTTAGAGGGGTGGAAGCCGGTAGTAAAACCCTGAAGGAGGCGATCAATGAAGCAATGCGGGACTGGGTTACAAATGTAAGAAATACTCATTACATCCTTGGGTCTGCTTTAGGAGCACACCCCTACCCTGGCATGGTTCGAGATTTCCACCGTATTATTGGCGAGGAAACCAAAAGACAATTCCACGAGAAGGAGGGGAAACTACCGGATGAGATGATAGCTTGTGTTGGAGGAGGGAGTAACGCCATTGGGTTCTTCTTCGATTTTCTTGAAGATTTGGAGGTCAAACTCGTGGGTGTGGAAGCTGGTGGAAAATCACTTTCAGAAGGGGAGCATGCGGCCAGATTTGAAGGTGGGAAACTTGGGATTTTACAAGGTTGCAAAACTTGGATCCTGCAAAATCCAGATGGCCAAATCAATCAGACCCACTCCGTCTCTGCCGGTCTTGATTACGCCGCCATTGGACCTGAACATGCTTTTTACAAAGATAGAGGAAGGATTGATTATGCGAATGCGAGTGATGAAAAGGCTTTGGAAGCTTTTAAGATGCTCTCTTCCGAAGAAGGGATATTGCCGGCATTAGAAACTTCGCATGGACTAGCCTACGCCTTCGAGAGAGCAAGTGAGCTTTCGCAAGATCAAATTATATGTGTCAATTTAAGCGGGCGTGGGGATAAGGATGCCATGGAAGCGGCAAGAGTAATGGGCGTAGAAGGTCTGCCAAGTATGTCGAGCATGGTGCATGAATAGCATGACTGGATATGGACAGGCTTCAGCAAACCTGTCTGATTATAAAGTCTCGATTGAGGTTTCTTCAGTAAATAAGAAAAATCTTGAAGTCGTAGTCAATACTCCAAAGGAATGGCAATTTTTTGAATTCACAGCCACCTCTTTCCTGAAGAAAAAAATCGACCGAGGCAGAGTACGAGTATTACTTACCGTTGAGCAGCAGGAAAACTCGCAAGTTTTTTCAAAAATCATTCACGGGGAAGATTTCAATAGATTGATCGAAGAAATCAAGAGTTTCATGAAAACAAAGGGTGAAAATTTTAAACTTACTTCGGAACTAGTCATCGAACTCCTTCAGGTTTCAAATAAAGGATCTGGTTCATCCGATACCAACCAGCATAATGACGACCTGCTTACTGTTCTCCGTCAAGCAACGGACTCCATGGTTGAGATGAGACAAACCGAGGGGAAAGAGATCGCATCCGATTTTGGACATCGTTTAGCAAGACTAAGTGAAATGATTATTCAAATCGAATCTGCATCCAAAGATTTACCCGGGATAATGAGGCAGAAACTCCTTGAAAAGTTACAAAATGCAAACCTTGAAATTGATCCATCCGATGAGCGCGTACTCAAGGAGTTGGCACTCTACGCGGAAAAGTGCGATATTTCTGAAGAAATCACCAGATTGAGAAGTCATCTATTGCAATTTGAGCAAACTTCAAAATTGGATGGTCCAATCGGGAGAAAGCTTGAATTTATTCTGCAGGAAATAAGTCGTGAACTGAACACTTTCTGTTCCAAATCAGCTCGTAGTCAAAGTACTTCCATTGCACTTGAAGCTAGAGTGGAAGTTGAAAAAATCAGGGAACAGGTGATGAATATAGAATAGAAATCTAAGTTACCCCCTGTAGTTCTTTCTCGTTCTTGGCCTCTACGATGCCAATGATAATATAAGAGAAGGCACCCACAAAAATTGCCGAGTCCGCGATGTTGAAAATGGGATAGTCGTAGTTAATGACAGGCAAAAAGAAATCAATAAAATCGACCACTTCTGCGGGGTCACGAAACAAACGATCTCCAAGGTTCCCCGCAATTCCTCCAGCAATTAATCCAAATACATATTGGTGAGGAATTTTATTAAGCTCTAGAGCTTTTCGGAAAAAAAAGATCGATATTAATGCGGTGAGTGCCAATAGAGTCAGAGCCTCTGGATAGTCAGAGAACATACTCCACGCCGCCCCGGGGTTAGTGATGTAAGTGAACTCTAAAAGATTTTCTCTTCCATTGATCAATTCTAAAATCACAATCGGATTTTCCTGAAGCTCCTTCGAGTTCTCTACGACTAAACTCTTGGACCATTGATCCGAAGTAACCACAAGTGCAAATAACACCCAGAAGGGAATATATTTGTTCATTTCAAGATCACTCGATGCACTTAAAAAATAAAAGAGGTTTAATTTACTCTTCTACTCCCATGGTGGAATCCGCAATGGTTGCGAAAGTTCCACCCCCAGAATCTACATCCTTACGCTTTCGTTTTTCGTACAAGGTTTGGCCTTCCAGAGAAAAGCGAGTGAAAGGTACCACTTTCAACCTTGTCTTTTTGATTGGTTTTTGAGTTTCCTGACAGATTCCAAATGAACCATCAAAGATTCGGTCGATTGCGTCTTCGATTTCCTCCAATGCTTCCTGTTCATTGGCAACCATCGACAAGGCTACATCTCGATTAAAGGTTTCACTACCAGCATCCGAGGAATTTAAAGACAGTTCCCCAGAAGACTCCCGGGCGGATGCTCCGAGTGTATCTTGTGAACGATCTCCTAATGCACCCTTCAAGCTTGCCCTTAAATTCATTAAGTTTTTGTAATAAGTTAGCCATTCCTTGGGAACTTTCTTCTCATCTCTTATCGGACGAACAGACTGAGTGGTAGCGCCAAAACCAAGAATATCATCAATGGATGCAGTTTGGACTTTTTTAACCTTCGCAACTTTTCTTTTGGTTGAAACTTCCGATTTATTTTCTGGTTTTGAAGCGGTTGCTTTGCTAGATGATG
>Ga0213863_10000385_pt1 | contig 33829 bp, 35 predicted proteins | sample PICome_8_FD_160128 | JGI IMG/M metagenome (GOLD analysis project Ga0213863, IMG submission 160128) | Coastal seawater microbial communities near Pivers Island, North Carolina, United States - PICO497 | ecosystem: Environmental > Aquatic > Marine > Coastal | place: USA: North Carolina... | reverse complement strand
GGGCGACAAACTACTCCCACTCAATCGTCGCCGGTGGCTTACTAGAAACATCATAAGTAACACGAGAAACATCGGCGATTTCATTGATAATTCGATTGGAGACCTTTTCCAGTAGCTCATAAGGCAAATGTGCCCAACGAGCAGTCATAAAGTCGATGGTTTCCACCGCACGTAATGCTATGACCCACTCATAACGTCGACCATCACCTACCACACCCACAGATTTAACCGGTAGGAATACGGCAAAGGCCTGACTGGTTTTGTGATACCAGCGGCTATTGTGTAATTCTTCAATAAAGATTGCGTCAGCTTCACGCAGAATATCGGCATACTCTTTTTTAACTTCACCCAGAATACGTACGCCTAGACCCGGACCGGGGAATGGGTGACGGTAGACCATATCGTAGGGTAAGCCTAACTCGAGGCCAATCTTGCGTACTTCGTCTTTAAATAGTTCGCGCAATGGCTCAACTAACTGGAGAGCCATATCATCGGGAAGGCCGCCCACATTATGGTGAGATTTAATCACATGGGCCTTGCCAGTTTTAGAGGCTGCAGATTCAATCACATCAGGGTAAATTGTGCCCTGAGCCAAGAAATTTACGTTATCAATTTTTTGCGATTCGGCGTCGAAAATATCGATAAAGGTATTACCGATGACCTTACGTTTTTTCTCGGGGTCACTGACGCCTTTTAAGCCATTAAGAAATTGATCTTGGGCATTGGCGCGAATCACTTTAACCCCCATATTTTCGGCGAACATTTCCATCACTGCATCGCCTTCATTTTTGCGCAAAAGGCCATTATCAACAAACACACAGGTTAGCTGTTTACCAATGGCTTTATGCAATAGCGCGGCTACTACTGAGGAATCAACACCACCAGACAGGCCAAGTAATACATGGCTATCGCCTACCTGCTGACGAACGCGAGCAATTTGATCTTCTATAATCGCTGCTGCTGTCCACAGACCATCACATTGACAGATATTTTTTACAAAATGCTGAAAAATTGCCTCACCCTGCAAGGTGTGTGTCACCTCAGGGTGAAATTGAATGGCATAGAAATTTCTTGAAGCATCAAACATACCTGCAACTGGGCATGAGGGCGTTGAAGCCATTAATTCAAAACCGTCTGGAATAGCCGTCACCTTATCGCCATGGCTCATCCATACATCCAGAAGCGCGTCACCCTGATCATTGGTTTGATCTTTGGCATCGGCTAAAAGAGCACAGGTGTTTTCAACTTTGATTTGCGCGTAACCAAATTCGCGTACATCGGAGCTTTCAACCTTGCCACCTAATTGGCTAGCCATGGTTTGCATGCCGTAACAAATACCGAGAACCGGTAAGCCCATAGTGAATACACAGTCTGGTGCGCTGGGTGCGGTTGCGCCTTCGGTAACCGACTCAGGTCCACCGGAAAGAATAATTCCATTGGGGTTAAATTCTTTAATATCGGCTTCAGAAATATCCCAGGGACGAATTTCTGAGAATACGCCAATTTCCCTTACCCGCCGAGCGATCAGCTGAGTGTACTGGGAACCAAAATCGAGGATTAGAATTCTTTGCGACTGTAAATCAGACATTTGTTTACCTTAAACAAAGAGGCTGCACCTGTGCGCAGCCTCTGATTATATTTTTTACTACCCTATTGGGATTAACGTCCGCCCGCAGGGTAGTTTGGAGCTTCTTTAGTAATTTGCACATCATGTACATGGCTTTCACTGGTTCCAGCAGAGGTTACTCGAACAAACTTGGGTACGGTACGCATCTGCTCAATGGTGCTACAACCCGTATAACCCATTGAAGAGCGTAAGCCACCCAACATTTGGTGAATAATCGCCGACACGGGTCCTTTGTAAGGAACTCGTCCTTCGATACCCTCTGGTACAAGCTTTTCAGCACCGGCACTGGCATCTTGGAAGTAACGATCACTTGAACCCTGTCTGTGTGACATTGCACCTAATGAACCCATACCGCGGTAGGATTTATAAGATCGACCCTGATAGATCTCAATTTCGCCTGGGGCTTCTTCAGTACCAGCCAACATTGAACCCATCATTACCGAGCTTGCGCCGGCAACAATAGCTTTTGAAATATCACCCGAGTAACGCACACCGCCATCAGCAATCACTGGAACACCAGAGCCTTTAATGGCTTCAGCAGCAGTGGCAATAGCGGTTACCTGCGGAACACCGATACCGGTAACAATACGCGTGGTACAGATAGAACCTGGGCCAATACCCACTTTCACACCGTCAGCGCCAGCATCAACTAAAGCTTTAGCAGCTTCACCTGTGGCGATATTGCCACCGATGACCTGTACATCTGGGTAATTTTGTTTAATCCATTTAACGCGGTTGATGACGTTTTTGGAATGGCCATGAGCTGTATCAACAACTAATACATCAACACCGGCATTCACTAACGCCTCGACGCGAGCATCGGTATCTTCGCCAACACCTACAGAGGCACCGACACGCAGTCGACCCTGATCATCTTTACAGGCATTAGGATGCTGTTCTGCTTTGTCGATATCAGTCACAGTAATCAAACCTTTGAGCTCAAAGTTATCATTGACCACCATCACTTTTTCAATGCGATGCTTGTGTAAAAGTGCCCGAACTGAATCTGGGTCAACACCTTCTTTGACTGTTACTAGACGTTCTTTTGGCGTCATTACCGAGGTTACTGAAGCATTCATATTCTCAACAAAGCGCACATCACGACGAGTCACAATACCCACAAGGTTGCCATCATCTACAATGGGAACACCGGAGATATTATTAGCGACCGTCAAATCGCGTAACTGCTGGAGAGTGGCTGAGGAATTGATGGTGAAGGGGTCTTTAACCACGCCACTTTCATATTTTTTAACCGCCCAAACTTGCTTGGCTTGCTGCTCAATACTCATACTTTTGTGGATAATACCCACACCACCTTCGGCCGCAATGGCGATGGCAAGACGAGATTCTGTGACCGTATCCATAGCCGCTGAGACCAGCGGGATATTCATACTAATGCCACGAGTAAGTTGGGATTTTAGAGTAACGTCCTTTGCTGTTACCTCGGAGTAACCGGGTACCAGTAGGACATCATCAAACGTTAGGGCTTCATGCGCGATGCGTAACATAGGTATCGCTTACCTCAGTAAGTTTTAAAAGTAAGCAGTGCATTATAAATCAGCGCACAACCATTGGTAAACAACTATTTATAACAAGATTTTAGACTAAATTTGGCTAGGCTCGTGACTTTAGCCTGTAACTGTCTCTACAATGTGGCTATGAACGATACTAATAACGAACGCCAGATTTTTTCCATCAGCGAACTCAACCGTAGAGTTCGTCAACTTTTGGAAACCAATATCCCTATGCTGTGGGTTGAGGGCGAAGTCTCAAACTTTGCCTGTCCCGCCTCTGGACACTGGTATCTCAGCCTAAAAGACAGCGCTGCACAGGTGCGTTGCGCGATGTTTAGAAATGCCAATCAACGGGTTAATTTTCGCCCTAAAAGTGGCACTCAGGTATTAGTGCGCTGTCGTGCAGGTCTCTATGAGGGTCGCGGTGAATATCAGCTAATTATCGAGCATATGGAAGAAGCCGGCTTTGGTGCACTTCAGCGTCAATTTGAGCAGTTAAAGGCAAAACTTGCTGAGGAGGGATTATTTGATAATGATAAAAAACGTCCACTTCCAGCATCTATAAGCCATATTGGAATTGTTACATCTAAAACAGGTGCCGCGGTAAAAGATATTTTATCGGTACTTAAACGGCGCTTCCCAGCGATGCAAGTGAGTCTTTTTCCCACTGCCGTGCAAGGTGAAGAGTCGGTAGAGCAAATAGTTAATGCCATCAGGGACGCTAACCGCTGTGATCAACTGGATGCATTAATCGTAGGTCGTGGTGGTGGTTCCCTAGAAGATCTGTGGTCATTTAACACCGAACCCGTAGCACGCGCTATCGCTGCTAGTGACTTACCTGTAATTAGTGCCGTAGGCCATGAAATTGATTTTACCATTGCAGATTTTGTAGCAGATTTACGCGCCCCTACCCCTTCGGCCGCGGCGGAATTAGTTAGCCCCGATAGCCAGCAGATTCAAAATCAGCTTTATCGCTTGCAACAGTCATTGAGCGAAAGCTTGCAACGCAATCTCATTAGTTTTAAACAACAGCTAACGCATTTACAAAAACGCTTGCAACATCCGGGGGCTAAACTTCAGCAACAGGCACAGCTTTTAGACCATTTAGATATTCGTCTGGCCCGAGCAATGCAAAATAAATTAAAAGAGTCCCAACAACAGAATAATCAGTTAGCCGACCAGCTAAGGGTGCAAACACCGAAAAATCGCGTTCAGGAAAGTAGTCAGAAAATTGTAGAAAGTCTTCGCAAGCTAACCAAGGCAATGGCTCAAAAACAACAGAACATGCAGCTTAAGCTTGAACAAAATATGCATTTATTGGATACGGTGAGCCCGCTTAAGACCATCGGCCGTGGTTATTCAGTGCTTCGTGATGCACAGGGCAAGGTAATTAACTCGACGCAAAAAGTAGCCAAAGGCGATTCTGTGACTGGCCAACTTAAAGATGGACAGCTCATACTGCAAGTAACTGATAAAAACAACGATCAAATAATCTAACTATTTTTTATCATTGCGCTTGCTGTACTTGGTCATCTTCTTATTGCGAGGGCTCGGTCTTTCCCCAGGCTTAATACCCTTATTTTTGTAGGGGTTATCACTGGTACGATACTCCACGCGAATCGGCGTTCCATGCAAACCTAACTGACGACGAAATACCTTTTCTAGGTATCTAGTGTATTGGGCGGGCACAGACTCTGTCTGGTTACCATGGATAATAATCACGGGGGGATTTCTACCGCCAGCATGGGCATAACGCAGTTTAATACGACGACTATGTACCATCGGTGGCTGGTGCTCTTCAACTGCACCCTCAAGGATTTTGGTTAATTTGGTGGTACTGAGCGCATCGGTTGCCGCGCGATAGGCATCATTAATGGATTTATAAAGATGACCTACGCCAGTACCGTGCAGCGCTGAAATAAAATGCACATCGGCAAACTCAGCAAAGCGCAATCGGCGCCCTACCGTTGCTTTAATATGCTCGCGCTTCTCTACATCAAGGCCATCCCATTTATTAATAGCAACAACCAGACCACGACCGGCATCAATCACTGAGCCCATAAGGTGAAGATCCTGTTCTACCAAACCCTCTTGAGCATCAATCAATAAAACCACTACATTGGCATCATCAATAGCCTGTAATGTTTTAACAATCGAGAATTTCTCGATGGCTAATTTAATGTTTTTACGCTTTCGAATACCCGCAGTATCAATAAGCGTATATTTGGTGTCATCGCGCTCATAGTCGATATAGACCGAGTCTCGCGTGGTTCCCGGCATATCGTAAACCACCACTCGATCTTCCCCTAATAGGCGATTAACCAGAGTTGATTTACCCACATTAGGACGACCGACAACGCCAATTTTAATATTGTCGTTTGCCTGCTCTTCAGCTTCTTCAACAGCAGGAAATGGCTCTAACAACTCTTCCATCATGGATTTTACGCCACGACCATGAGTTGCTGTGGTTGGGAACATCCCTGAAAAACCCAGTTGGTAAAAATCAGCTAGAGCTGCCGCGGGATCTAAACCGTCAATCTTGTTGGCAATCAAATAAACTTTGCGATTCTTTTGACGAAGTTTCTCGGCAATAGCGTAGTCTGCGGACACTATCCCCGACTTACAGTCCACTACAAATAAAACGATGTCAGCTTCATCCATCGCCAATAGCGACTGTTCAGCCATTCCAGCGTCAATACCCTCTTCTTCACCGCTAATACCGCCGGTATCGATGAGCATAAAGCGACGGCCGAGCATCTCACCCTCACCGTATTTTCGGTCACGGGTAAGACCTGAATAGTTGGCCACTAAGGCGTCTCGACTGCGTGTAAGTCGATTAAAGAGTGTGGATTTACCCACATTAGGTCGCCCAACAAGGGCTATCACTGGAATCATAAAATAAAAAATGCCGCACTTATATTGAGCGGCATCTTACTGTAATTGAGGATATTTATCCTTATTGAATTTTGTAAGCGCTGACCGACCCATTATTAGCTTGAATAATAAGACTTTCACCCACAACTAAGAGGGGTGAGCTTACACCACTACCATCGATTTTCTTTCGACCCACAAAACTGCCATCTACTGAACTGATAAGATGAACATAGCCTTCAGCGTCTGCCACCGCAACATTACCAGATAGACTTGCGGGACCCGTTAGCTCTCGATGCACGAGCTGATCATTTTTCCAGGCAAGTACCCCATTACCCGCTTTAAAAGCAGAAATAGAATCATCCTTAGCCTCAGTCACAAACAACATACCCTCATTGTAAGCTGGGCTGAAATGGGAAGAACTATCCTGTAACCATAGATTTCTGCCCGTACCACGAGTCAACGCTCCCAGACGGCCTTGGTAGCTTACTGAGTAAACAATATCGCCAATAACTAATGGCTTACCATCTATATCAATCATACGCTCAAGCTCAGTTTTACCCTTGGGTAAGGCAAGCCGTGTCTCCCATTTAAGAGAACCATTTTCTGAATTAAAAGCGATGAGTTTTCCGTTATCAAAGGCGGCTATTAGCATATTATTAAGAATAACGGCTGAACTATTACCACGCACGCTAAGGATAGGAGCCCCTGTATCATGCTGCCATAGTTCAGTTCCAGTATTAGCATCTAAGGCATATATCTTGTTATCAATAGTTTGCGCGACCACAATACTCTCATCGGCAGCTGGGCTTGAAAGCACCTCAGAACTAACATTGGCTGACCATAAAAGTTCGCCATCCTGTGCATTAAGCGCCAGCACCTGACCTTCTATAGTACCTAAAAGGACTTTATTGCCGCCATAACCAACACCACCAGAAATACTGCTATCAAGCTCTATTTGCCAAAGCTGTTTGCCTGTAGCCACATCCAAGGAAACCACGCTACCACTGTGGTCAGATATGTACAGGGCACTGTCATCAGAGCCAATCTCTAAGTTAGCCCAAAATTCGTTATTCTTACTGGGTGTGCCTTTTTTCCATTGCCGTGTTAATTCAACCTGAGCATCAATTTTTTGCAACTTGGCAGGCTTTAATTCGTCATCCGCACTAAAAATACTACAGCCAGAAGCGAGAATTACCAGTAGTAAAAGTGGATATTTAGACCTGCCTAGGTGCATTAAGATTCACCCTGAGGTGCGTCGCTTTCTTCAGTCGCTGAATCTTCAACAGGCTTAGCTTCACTAAGCTTTAGACGCAAGATAGAAAGAAGACGTGCATTACCTGAATCTTCTGTATCTAAGGCTGTTTGATAAGCGGTATAGGCCGCTGCATAGTGACCCATACTGATATGGAAATCACCCTTAGCTTCTTCGTAAGCTGAGACCATTTTGCCAGCATCTGTGTCTTCTAAAAGGGCCAATGCTGTATCAACATTACCTCTAGCCGCTTCAACCCGAGCAAGACGCAAAGTAGTTAAGGTTGCTAGCGTATCTGACGGTTGGTTGCCAAGCACCCATTCTAATTCGGTTGCGGCTGTATCTAAGTCGTCAGCCTCAACAGCTAACTTAGCACTCACAAGTGTAGATAGATGAGCAAAACCTGAATCACTATACTCTTCTTTTAACTGACTCACTGCTTCAGAAACTGCTTGCTGCTGTTCGTCGGTTAACGGCGCTTCTGCACTGGTTTTTACGGTATCAATCATGTCAGTATAAATAGCAGAACCCTGCTGAGCCTGCTCTTCTAGGGCACCCTGCCAGCCCTGCCAACCAAAGCTACCGCCAACAATAATTACTGCTGCTGCAACCAATTTAAGGCCGTTATCTACCCACCATTGCTTGAATGCTTCTATTTGTTCTTCTTCCGATTGATAATCTGCCACAACTATTCCTCAATATTCAAAATTTACGTTTAAAAATTCTACTATATTTGCCTGATCAACTGTTTCTTGGTCTCGGTCTTGTCGCAAGAACTTTACTTGGACAGTCTCTGAGGCTAATTCGTCTTCACCCAAAATAATCGCAATAGCAGCGCCACTTTTATCGGCTTTTTTCATTTGCGATTTAAAACTACCACCACCGCAGTGTGTTTCAATGCGAATATTCGGCAATCCACTGCGCAGCTCTTCAGCTAAACGCATTCCGTGACCTGCCACATCACCCACGGCAACTAGATACAGATCAATTTGCTGGGCCACACTATCGGGCACTACGCCCATGCCGTCAAGTAACATTATTAGCCGCTCTAGACCCATAGCCAAACCCACTGCTGGGCATGGCTTGCCGCCGAGCAGTTCTACTAGGCTATCATAGCGCCCACCGGCACAGACCGTGCCCTGAGCGCCTAATTCTGTGGTAACCCATTCAAACACTGTCTGTGAATAATAGTCTAATCCTCTAACAAGCTTTGGATTGATCACATAGCTCACTTCAGAGGCATCAAGCATGGCGCAGATTTGCGCAAAATGCTGTTTGGACTCAGCGCCTAAGAAGTCATTAAGTACCGGTGCATCTTTTAATAGCGACTGAGTTTCTGGATTTTTACTATCCAGAATTCGCAATGGGTTGATGGTTAATCGTCGCTGACTATCTTCATCTAGTTCATCATGAAAATTACTCAGGTAGGCCACTAAAGCCTCCCGATAAGCTACTCGCTCTTCAGCGGTGCCCAATGAATTAATCTGTAATTCTAGGGCACTATCAATTTTTAATTCTCGCCATAAACGAGCCGTTAATAATAGTAATTCTGCATCAATATCTGGGCCCGCTAAACCAAAGGCTTCAATACCAATTTGGTGAAACTGACGCAATCGCCCCTTTTGCGGGCGCTCATGACGAAACATGGGGCCGGTGTACCAGAGCCGTTGGGTTTGATTATGCAGTAAGCCATTTTGAGTACAGGCGCGAACACAGCCAGCCGTGCCCTCTGGACGCAGGCTTAGGCTATCGCCGTTACGGTCATCAAAGCTATACATCTCTTTTTCGACAATATCAGTGACCTCACCCACAGCGCGCTTAAATAGATCGGTTTTTTCTAGAATAGGGAAGCGAATCTCGCGATAACCATAGCTTGCAACTAGACGCGCAAGTGTGCCCTCAAGGTATTGCCAAATAGCAGACTGCTCAGGGAGCAAATCATTCATTCCACGTATCGACTGAATTTTCATCTGTACATCCCCAAAGCGCTTATTCCTTTTCTCAGCCCTTAGCTATTATATTCTGTTGCGCACTATCTAGCTCCGCTTGCTTAACCTGAGCCTTAGCACGAATTTCTTTTTCTAATTGGTCAACTAAATTGTCCTGCTCTAATTTGTGGTCTGGTTTACCATCGAGATAAACCAGATTATCTGGCGCGCCTCCGGTTAAACCAAAATCCGACTCCTTGGCTTCACCTGGGCCATTGACTATACAGCCAATAATAGAAACATCCATTGGCACAGTAATATCTTCCAGCCTATTTTCTAGTTCATTCACGGTTTTGATCACATCAAAGTTTTGACGTGAACAACTTGGACAGGCAATAAAATTAATACCCTTACTGCGCAATCTTAAACTTCTGAGCATATCCCACGCGACTCGAGCTTCTTCCGCGGGATCGGCAGCCAGTGAAATACGGATAGTATCGCCGATACCATCCATCAACAAAGCACCTAGTCCCACCGCAGACTTAACCGTACCCGAGCGCAGACCACCGGCTTCAGTAATTCCCAGGTGCAAAGGCTGTTCAATGCGTTTTGCTAAGTCACGATAGGCATCTACCGCCATAAAAATATCGGAGGCTTTGACGCTAACTTTAAAATCTTGGAAGTTGTATTTATCAAGTAGTTCCACATTGCGCATTGCAGATTCGACCATAGCTTCAGCGGTGGGTTCATTATATTTACGCAATAAATCTTTGCCCAAGGAGCCGGCATTTACGCCGATTCTGATAGGAATATTTTTATCTTTCGCTTTGGCGATTACCTCGCGCAAGCGATCTTCACGGGTGATATTACCCGGATTAATACGCAGGCAATCCACACCTAAATCAGCAACCCGCAGGGCAATATGATGATCAAAATGAATATCAGCAACCAGGGGTATATTCACCTGTTTGCGAATTTCACCAAAGGCTTCTGCTTCTTCAAGGGATGGGACAGATACCCGAACAATATCGGCACCCGCCTGTTGAATACTATTGATTTGCGCCACGGTTGCAGCAACATCAGAGGTGCTGGTATTGGTCATACTTTGCACGGAAATAGGCGCGTCGCCACCCACTGGTACATCGCCGACCATAATCTGTCGTGATTTACGTCTAACTATGGGAGTTCCGCTAAACACAATAAGCCTATTATCTCTTGGTTTTAAATCTTTAGAGGGGGTCAGTCTAGAATTTTAACTGGTACTTCTTCTGTCGCCAGTTTATTTTTATAGCGCTGTTGGCGCTTAGTTCTGTCATTGACCTCACCTGCTAGTTGCCCACAGGCCGCTGCAATATCATCGCCGCGGGTTGTACGCACAGTCACAGTGTACCCTTCCCCCTGAAGAATGTCCCGAAAACGATTGAGTGCCGTGTTAGTAACTCGCTTGTAATCAGAACCTGGGAATGGGTTAAATGGAATAAGGTTAATTTTGCAGGGTAATTCTTTAAGTAATACTGCCAATTCTCGAGCGTGCACAGAACGGTCATTCACCTGATCCATCAGGGTATATTCAACCGTGGCTTTGCGACGGTTATCTGGCATTTTTTCGATATAATTTTTAGCACTTTCAACAAATTGTTTGAGATTGTATTTACGATTAATTGGCACTAACTCATTGCGCAATTCATCGTTAGGCGCATGCAATGAAATCGCCAAAGACACATCGGTAACACCCGCCAATTGATCCAGCGCGGGAACCACACCCGCTGTACTGAGGGTAACTCGACGCTTTGATAGGCCGTAGGCATTGTCTTCCATCATCAAGTTCATCGCATCAACCACATTATGAAAATTCATTAGCGGTTCACCCATGCCCATCATCACTACATTGCTAACCCTGCGTGGAGCCTTGGCCGCAAATTGATCAAATGATTGAGCGGCTATCCACAGCTGACCAATAATTTCCGCTGTATTAAGATCGCGATTAAATCCCTGCTTGCCTGTAGCGCAAAAACTACAGTCCAAAGCGCAGCCAATCTGAGATGACACACAGAGCGTTCCCCGATCTTTTTCAGGGATATAAACCATTTCAATACAGCTTCCGCCTTCGACTTTGATCAGCCACTTGCGGGTACCATCGATTGAATCTTGGCAACTCACCACTTCTGGTAGGCAAACTTCAGCCGACTCATGGAGTTTCTCACGCAGGGATTTAGACAGATTAGTCATCTGATCGAAATCACATTCACCCATCTGATGAATCCACTTCACCATTTGTGTGGCACGAAAACGCTTCTCCCCTAACTGCTCGAAGAAATCGCCTAGCTTGGAAACAGAAAGCCCCAACAGGTTAGTTTTAACCGATTGGGGCGTAAACTGCTCAGCAGTATTTAATGCACTATCTGGCATTAGTTTTCTCGCAATAATTAACGAGCACAGATCTCGTTATCGTCAAAGAAGTAAGCTACTTCACGTGCCGCTGAGGTTTCAGAATCTGAACCATGAACTGCGTTAGCATCGATAGAAGTGGCAAAATCAGCACGAATTGTGCCGGCATCCGCTTCTTTAGGGTTAGTTGCACCCATTAGATCACGGTTTTTTAGAATGGCGCCTTCACCTTCTAGAACCTGAACTGAAACAGGGCCAGAGGTCATAAAGGCAACTAAATCGTTAAAGAATGGACGTTCGCTGTGCTCAGCATAAAAACCTTCAGCCTGTGCCTGAGTAAGCTGTTGCATCTTAAGTGCAATAACCTGTAGGTTAGCAGCTTCAAAGCGGCTAAGAATTTGACCCACTGCATTTTTTGCTACGGCATCAGGTTTGATAATAGATAGAGTGCGTTCAACGGCCATATAATGTCTCCAAATCGGACTTTAAATTTAATAGTAATTAGCGCCTTTCGGCATGGGTGCGGATTTTACCTATTGCGATGGCGGGTAACAATGATTTTGTGTCGCAAAACCATAAATCATCGTAAATATTAGGATTAATCTAACTCTTCAATCCACGCCATTTGAATCGCTTCAAGGATTTTTTCACCGCAGCGGTCGGGGTCATCAGAAAAATCTTCAATACTGAGTACGAGATTGCGCAGATCTACAAAATTAATATATTTTGGATCTATGTCTTCATGATTATCTGCCAACTCAATAGCAATGTCGTTTATATCAGGCCACTTAATCATAACCGCTCCTATTAATGTCTTTCAGAAACCATATTGATGGTGTACTTAGGAATCTCAACCACTAAATCTTCTTCACCTACCATCACCTGACAGCTAAGACGTGAGTCTGGATCTAAGCCCCAGGCTTTATCCAAGAAATCATCCTCTAGTTCGTCAGCTTCAGGCACAGAATCCAAGCCCTCTCTGATATGCACATGACAGGTAGTGCAGGCACAGGACATTTCGCAGGCATGCTCGATATCAAGCCCGTTTTTAAGCGCGGCCTCACAGATACTTTGACCTTTTTCCGCCTCAACAACTGCACCCTCTGGGCAAATTTCATGATGCGGTAAAAATACTATTTTTGGCATAAAAGCTCCTAAGCTTATTTATCTAAGGCTTCGTCAAGGCTCAGCCCTGCAAGCGCCTGTTTGATACTGACATCCATTCGTCTAGCAGCAAAGTCTTCACTGGACTTGCCAATACTTTCTATTTGATTAGCGAGCTGACGATGATCATCACAGCTTTCGCGTAAAACCTGTAACTCGTCTAGAGCAACCTCTAAACATTTTAACTCAGCTGCATCCAAGAGCGACTCACCATCTTTATCAATGGCCGCGCGAAGATCTTCCAGCATACGATCGGCTTCAACCTGTTGTTCTCTTAAGGCGCGCAGGCGCATGTCATCACGGGCATGACTGAATGAATCCTGCAGCATCTGAGTAATTTCGTTATCAGTTAAACCGTAGGACGGCTTAACCTCAATGCTTGATTCGACGCCGCTACTAAGCTCACGGGCTGACACATTGAGTAAGCCATCGGCATCCACCTGATAACTCACCTGAATTTTGGCACTACCGGCAACCATAGGGGGTATGCCGCGCAGTTCAAAGCGTGCCAAGGATCTGCAGTCAGACACTAGCTCACGATCGCCCTGAACCACATGAATACTCATGGCCGTTTGACCGTCTTTAAAGGTGGTAAATTCTTGCGCCTTAGCCACTGGGATTGTGGTGTTTCTATGGATTAGCTTTTCAGTAAGGCCACCCATGGTTTCTATACCCAATGATAGCGGAATTACATCCAGCAATAGCATATCGTCTGCAGACTTATTGCCAATTAATACTTCTGCCTGCTTCGCTGCTCCCATTGCCACTACTAAATCAGGATCTAGGCTACATTTGGGCTGACGATCAAAAAGCTCTGCCACTTTTTGCCCTACTCTTGGCATTCGAGTCGAGCCACCTACGAGAACCACTTCCTCAATCTGATTAATCTTAACTCCCGCATCGCGAATGGCGCGTTTACAGGCACTAAGGGTCTGATCAATTAGACTGTCTACTAGCTCATGCAACTGATCTTTAGTGAGCACTAATTTAGCGTCCAGTATATCTAGCTCAACCTTATCACTTTCAGTAAGTTCTTCTTTGGCACATTTTGCAGTTTCTAGTAAAACTCGCTGTTCTACAGGATCCAAATCATGGGTCATACCCAGCTCTGTGCATAGCCAATTAGCAATGGCATGATCAAGGTCATCACCCCCCAGCGCTGAATCACCGCCAGTGGCTAATACTTCAAACACACCTTTTGAAAGCCTGAGAATACTTATATCAAAGGTACCGCCACCCAGATCATAGACTGCGATTAGACGCTGCGCAGAAGTATCTTCATTTTCTTCCGCATCAAGCCCGTAGGCAATGGCGGCGGCGGTTGGCTCATTAAGCAAACGTAATACTTTAATACCGGCTAAAGTAGCAGCATCTTTAGTTGCCTGTCGCTGAGCCTCATCAAAATAAGCTGGCACAGTAATCACTGCACCATCGAGCATTCCTTCAAAGGCTAACTCTGCTCGCCCGGCAAGTTTACGAAGAATTTCCGCTGATACCTGAATCGGACTAACGGGGCCATGGGCAGTTTTAATTTTGGGCATACCGCCATCGTCTGCCGCAAAATCATAGGGCAAACTATTACCTAGACGCGTAATATCGCCTATGCCTCTTCCCATCAATCTCTTAATTGACGTCAAGGTATTTAATGGATCGCTACTGTTATGCTCTGCGGCCTCATAGCCTACACAGCTAACACCTTCAGTCTCATAATGAACCACTGATGGCAGCAAGTTTCTGCCCTGCTCATCGGGAAGAATGTCGGAAGAACCACTTCTAACAGTGGCAACCAACGAATTCGTTGTACCCAAATCGATACCTACAGCATGCTTACGCTGATGCGGTTGTGGCGACTGACCTGGCTCTGAAATCTGTAATAATGCCACGGCTTATAATTCCTCTAGCTCTGCTTCAAGGCTACTAATATCGCTGACAAACTTACAGGCAAACTGCATTTTGGCAAGCGCATCAAAGGCTTGATTGTAATCTTTAGTGTTAAAATATTGAGCGAAATCTGCTTGAATCTTGGCTGCCGCCTGCTGAGCTTCGATACTCAAAGATACCAGCGCATCTTTTGGATTAGCACAGTCTTTGGCATCACTCAAAGCTTCACGTAATACCATCTGCTGCATCAGAAACTGGCCATCGGAGGTAATGTGACTTTCTTGATCTGCATCAAACCCCTCTAGCTTGAGAAGATATTGCGCACGAAGAAGAGGCGAACTTAATGTTTCATAGGCTTGATTAATGGTCGAAGTCGTTTGCACCGCTAAGCGTTTTTCAAAATCATTCTTATTGGCGTATCGATCAGGATGGAAAGTCAGCTGAAGCGTACGAAATTTTTTATCCAATACGCTGTGATCTATCTCCCAGCTGGCTGGGAGAGAAAAGATTTCAAAGAAGTTTTTGGCAATACTCAATGTATACGGCCTGAATAATTAAGTTGTCTGAGCTACTACAGGGCTAAATATGGAAGCTTTCTCCGCAACCACATTCATCTGTAACATTGGGATTTTTAAACTCAAAACCCTCATTCAAGCCCTCTTTAACATAATCTAACTGAGTTCCATCTAAATAAACCAAACTCTTTGGGTCAATAATTAGCTGAACATCACCGCAGTCAAAAACCACGTCTTCATCGGCTTTTTCGTCGACAAATTCGAGTACATAAGAGAGCCCAGAGCAACCTGTGGTTCTAACTCCAAGGCGGATCCCTATTCCCTTATCTCGATGCGCTAAATGCCGAACCACATGGGATTCGGCAGCCTCAGTCATGGTGATTGCCACGCTTACTTCTCCTGCTTTTCTCTAACGTCTCTAACTGCTGCTTTAATCGCATCTTCCGCTAAAACAGAACAGTGGATTTTAACAGGGGGTAAGGCTAACTCTTCTGCAATAGCTGTATTTTTAATCTGTTCAGCTTCATCAATATTTTTGCCTTTTACCCACTCAGTTAGAAGTGAGCTTGAGGCAATTGCAGATCCACAACCATAGGTTTTAAATTTGGCATCTTCGATTACACCTTCATCATTCACTTGAATCTGAAGACGCATCACATCACCACAGGCCGGCGCTCCAACCATACCGGTACCCACATTTTTAGAATTGTCGTCTAACTTGCCGACATTGCGTGGGTTTTCGTAATGATCTATTACTTTCTCACTGTAAGCCATTTTTCTATCCTATTTTATTACTTCAAATAATTCTTACGTTTAAATTAGTGGGCAGCCCACTCAACCTGATCTAAATCAACGCCATCTTGGAACATATCCCATAGTGGCGAAAGCTCTCTAAGTTTTTCAACTGCATGACGTACCTTAGTAATCGCATCATCCACGTCTTGCTCGGACGTATAACGACCAATACTAAAACGAATTGAACTATGCGCCATTTCATCATTTAGCCCCAGTGCACGAAGCACATAAGAAGGCTCTAAACTTGCTGATGTGCAGGCTGAACCCGATGAAACCGCTAGGTCTCTCAGAGCCATAATCAGTGACTCACCTTCAACATAGGCAAAGCTGATATTAATAATGCCTGGAACATGCTGATGCTCTGACCCATTCAAGTAAACTTCTTGCATGTCCGATACGCCATCCCACAAACGCTTTCGCAAAGCGGTAATTCTTGCGGATTCATCGGCCAAGACCTCAGCACCTAATTTGAAAGCTGCACCCATACCCACTATCTGGTGAGTCGGCAATGTACCCGAACGCATGCCACGCTCATGACCACCACCATGCATCTGAGCTTCGATTCGAACACGAGGCTTGCGACGCACATAAAGTGCACCTATACCCTTAGGGCCATAAATCTTATGCGCCGAAAATGACATCATATCCACCTGCATGGCTTCGACATCAATCGCTGTTTTACCGGCGCTTTGGGCAGCATCCACATGGAAAAAAACTTTATGTTCACGGCATAACTTCCCAATTGCCGCAATATCATTCAAAGTTCCAAGCTCATTGTTCACGTGCATAATAGACACTACTGTGGTGTCATCACGAATTGCATCAGCAATTGCTTGAGGCTGAATAAGGCCACTTTTATCTGGATTAAGATAGGTAATTTCGAAACCTTCACGCTCTAATTGACGGCAGGTATCCAGTACCGCTTTGTGCTCAATTTTAGAGGTAATAATGTGTTTACCCTTGCGTGTATTAAACTGTGCGCAGCCTTTAATGGCTAAATTGTTAGCTTCGGTCGCTCCCGACGTCCAAACAACCTCACGAGGGTCAGCTCCGATTAAGTTGGCCACATCAACGCGCGCATCTTCAACAGCGGCTTCTGCCTGCCAACCAAACATATGTGAACGAGATGCAGGGTTACCAAAGTGGCCAGATGGGGTCAAAAACTCAACCATACGGTCAGCTACAGCGGGGTCTACTGGGGTAGTAGACGCATAATCCAAATAGATTGGAAGATTCATTTATGTCTCCAAATTAACAGGCATCAGCCTGAATGTTATCGTCAATCACCAGCAATTGATCAACCTGTCGTTGAGCAATTAACTGTGTATCTCGTCTAACCACTAAATCTGCTAGTGAGATACTGTTTAAAAAATCATGTATGCGCTCACTCAAGTCATGCCATAAATTATGAGTAAGGCAGATGTCTCCACCTTGGCAATCGCCCTTTCCTTGGCAACTGGTTGTATCTATAGATTCATTAACCGCATTAATTATCTGTGCCACAAAAATATTTTCACTAGCTCTAGCTAACTTATAGCCACCACCGGGCCCGCGTACACTTGAGACTAGACCTGACTGGCGCAACCGAGAAAAGAGCTGCTCTAGATAAGACAGCGAAATAGACTGCCTTTCTGAAATTCCAGCCAAGGAAATAGGTCTATCTTTTGCGTGCAATGTTAAATCTAACATTGCTGTGACCGCATATCGTCCCTTTGTGGTTAAGCGCATTTTAATGACCTACATGTTGCCTGTTTCAGGGGTGAATTATCTAATACCTGAGTGTTTTAGTCAATTAATACCAAGGTTACTTAATTTTACGCTGCACCGCTGATAATAGACCTCTTAAAATGGAAACTTCCATTTCATCCATGCGTGTACGATTAAATAGTCGGCGCAAACGGGTCAAAAGTTGTTTTGGGTTATCAGGGTCATAAAAGCTGAGTTTAGCCATGGTGTCCGATAGATGGTTATGAAAATGCTCTAGCTCCTCAGCTGTTGCCATGGGTTGGTCCCATTCGCTAAGGGCTGGCATCTCACCTTTATCGTCAGCAAGACTAGCCATTCGAACCTCATAGGCTAGCACCTGCACTGCAGTGGCTAGGTTCAGCGAGCTATATTCCGGATTTGAAGGAATATGCACATGGTAGTTACACTTTTGAAGCTCATCATTAGTCAAACCTCTATCTTCTCGACCGAATAATAGTGCAACCTTATGGTTTTCAGCTTCGACCCATACACGATCACCGCATTCCCTTGGGTTAATTAACGGCCAAGGAATTCGTCTTTCACGGGCGCTGGTGCCGATAACAAGAGAACAATCGGCGATAGCCTCATCTACAGTATCAACCACCGTAGCATTTTGCAGAATATCGCGCGCACCTGCAGAACGCCAAATCGCTCTGGGCGCCGGGTATTCTCTTGGCTCAACTAGGCAGAGTTCCGCTAAACCCATGTTTTTCATCGCGCGAGCGGCACCTCCAATATTACCCGGGTGGGCGGTATTGACGAGAACGATCTTAATATTAGCTTGGCGAGCAGCTGTGGGCACGGAGCACCTCTTAAAAATGGCTTGAAGACGAAAAAATCCGTCTCTAATTCTGAGGGTCGCGATTCTACCAGAATTATTGGCTAATTTTTATAGCTAAAACCCAAATTTGTGGTATCGGCAGTTTTGGCAAGGAAAAACGGCGCTTTAATGAATTTTTCAATCTGGTACAATGCGCGCGCTCTTTAACTCATTTGGAACTACCACTATGCAACCCATGGTCAATATAGCGCTTCGCGCTGCCCGAGAAGCTGGCGAGATGATTGTTAAGTCTGCCGATAATCTCGACTTAATCAAAGTTGATGAAAAAGGTCGCCATGATTTTGTCACCGAAGTGGATAAACGTTCCGAAGAGACTATTATTTATCATCTCAAAAAAGCCTACCCAGACCATGCATTTTTGGGCGAAGAGACCGGCCGTAGCGGCAACCCAGACAGTGATACTGTTTGGATTATCGACCCCCTTGATGGTACTACCAATTTCGTGCGCGGCATTCCCCATGTAGCTGTTTCAATAGCTTGCCAATTTAAGGGCAAACTTGAACATGCGGTAATCTTGGAACCCTTTAAGCGAGAAGAATTTACCGCTAGCAGAGGTAAAGGTGCCCATTTAAATGGTCGTCGCATTCGAGTCTCTGGTCGCAAAGAAAAAGCTGGCGCGCTCTATGGCACTGGCATTCCTTTTAGCAATCCATCTTTCGCTTACATGACAGAATACCTTTCCTGTATGCAAGAATTTGCTGATAATTCAGCAGGCATTCGTCGCATGGGAGTAGCCTCTTTAGATTTAGCCTATTTGGCGGCAGGGAAAATCGACGTTTTCTGGGAAATGTATCTAAAACCCTGGGATATAGCTGCTGGAGTACTTGTGATTCGTGAGGCTGGCGGTATGGTCAGTGACTTTAATGGTGGTGAATCATTCCTCGAGAGCGGCCATATTATCGCTTCAACTCCACGACTCTTTAAATCTAGCTTGCAGGTGGTATCCAAACACCTGGGTAAAATCAAGTAGCCTATTATTCCGCGGCTACTAGGGCACTAAGCGACTTTTTGGTCTGAGGTCCAACCAGCCTATGAATTAACTCGCCTTGGGTATTGATAATTAAGGTTTCAGGGAGAACTGAGACTGGATCAAGATTCCAAATACCGCGCGGGTCATGCAATAAATTATCGAATTCTATCCCTAGAGACTGCATCTGCTGGGACAGCTCCTCACTCATCACCTGATCGAAGTTAACACCAATAACCAGTAACGATTCACTTAATTCGTGGGCGAGCTCATTGAGTTCAGGAATTTCATCGCGGCAAGGGGCACACCAGGTAGCCCAGTAATTAATAATCACTGTTTTCGACGGCGAGACTAAATTAATCGTTTCGCCATTAGTCAGCCTATGACTTTTTTCCTCAAGAGAGGATGGTTCCATACCGCAACCCAGCAATAGAAAGCTGACAAGATAAATAATCCGTATCATAATGCTTATTAGTCTCTTAAAATGAAATCAATGACGCCCATTAAAGCGCCGTTAGTTACTATAATACGAATAGCCATTTATAGATTACTTTTTAAAAAATAAATTTTAACTAGGCTTGCCCCTTATGATAACGATTTACCATAACCCGCGATGTTCAAAATCTCGGCAGACCCTAGAGCTTCTTAAATCAAGAGGTATCAAAGCTGATATTAGGCTTTACTTAGAGCAGCATCTCAGTGCCGATGAGCTTTTAGGCCTTTTGACTCTGCTTAATATGACAGCTGACCAGCTTGTGCGTAAATCTGAACAGTATTTTAAAGATAATTTGCGCCGCAAAGCGCTAACTGAGGATCAACTTATCAAAGCTATGGTTGATAACCCCAAATTAATAGAACGCCCTATCGTAGTCGCTGATAATAAAGCGGCTATTGGTCGTCCTCCAGAGGCAGTATTGGAGATTATTGAATGACTGAACCCTACGTACTTATTCTATACTACAGCCGCAATGGGCATGTAAAAATGCTTGCCGAACAGCTCGCACAGGCTGTCGAAATTGCAGGCATGGAAGCTCGGCTTCGCACCGTTCCCAGCGTATCGGCAGACCATGAAGCGACTGCTGAAAGCATCCCAGAGAACGGTGACCTGTACTGTACCCAAGAGGACCTTGCAAACTGCCACGGGCTTCTACTCGGCAGCCCCACAAGATTTGGCAATATGGCAGCTCCGCTCAAATACTTTCTTGATAATACGGGCAGCCTATGGGCCAGCGGTGCTCTCATAGACAAGCCTGCAGGGGTTTTCACTTCTTCAAGTTCTATTCACGGCGGACAGGAAACAACCCTTCTATCCATGATGATACCATTGATACATCACGGCATGTTGATTGCCGGCGTTCCTTATTCGGAGTCTGCTTTGAGCTCAACACAAAAAGGCGGCACCCCCTACGGAGCTAGTCATGTAGAAGCTGATCAACTGACCCCTGATGAGCAGGCAATCTGTCAATCACAGGGTAAAAGAATTGCTTCACTTGCTTTGCAACTTCTCAACAACTCAAAAAAGGTTTAAACCATTGACTACCCAAAACACATATAACAGCCTAAAACAGCTAGTAAGAATCAGTTACCTACTTCTAGTTTTGGTATTAGGTGCCAACCTTTGGCAGCAAAACCAGCCCCCTGTTATTTATTTTATTGTCCTGTTGCCGTTATTGATGTTTGCTCCAGGGCTTTGGTTTAACAACTTAAGAACCTATATTTGGATGGGATTTGTGTTGCTATTGTATTTTGCATCGGCAGTATTTGGCGTCACCAAACCCCAACCAACTACTCTGGATTTAGCGGAACTAGTATTAACAGTGGTGGTCTTTTGTGCTGCCATGCTCTATACCCGCCGAATACAGGTTAGTTTAAAAGACTAAGGAAACCACTAGCTATGGAAGCTCATAATCCCTCATTATTTAGACGCTTATTGGGTTATATCATTAAGGTTTTTAAAGCCTTTAAGCTGATGTTAAGCATTATTTTTTTCGCCATTTTTGCCTTGTTTTTAATTGGCATCTTTTCCAATCAACTACCCCCTATTCCTGAAGAAGGCGCGCTTTATTTAGCGCCTTCTGGCACATTAGTTGATCAAAAATCTTACATTTATCCTATTGATTCCTTATTTGCCGATCAAACCATGTCCAATCAAGAAACCTTGGTTAGGGATGTTGTTGAATCCATAGATTCAGCCACCTATGACCCAAGAATTACTCATCTGGTGATAGTGACTGATTTTCTTGAAGGCGCAAGTATTGCGAAATTAGAAGAAATTAGTCAGGCACTGATGCGCTTTAAGGCGACAGACAAACCGATAATAGCCGTTGCTGATAATTTTACCCAATCACAATACTTTCTCGCCGCCCATGCAGATGAAATACTATTAAACCCCATGGGATCTGTGCTGATTACTGGGATTGGCGCCTATGGTAACTATTTTCGTAACGCCCTAGATAAACTTGACATTAAGGTGCATGTTTTTCGCGCTGGAGACTATAAAAGCGCCGCTGAACCCTTCTTAAGAAATAATATGTCCGCTGAGGCTAAAGAAGATATCTCCGCGGTGATTAATCAACTATGGCAGTCTTATACGGACAAAATTGAAAGCCTGCGTGAACTCGAAAAAGGCACCATCGACAGCCTAGTTAATAACCTACATAGCCAATTACAGACAGTTCAGGGTGATACCGCGAAATTGGCTTATAACGCTGGACTCATCGACTATGTAGCAACCCGCAGTGAAATGCATAATTACCTAAATTCGCAAATCCCAAATGATATGCATGGTGAGTTTGTTGCCATTGATATGTCCTATTATATTGCCAATATTCGCCGTGAAACCAGTCACAAACAGGCGGCAGATAAAATAGCGGTTGTGGTTGCCAAAGGCACCATATTCGATGGCGAGCAGCCTGAAGGCGAAATCGGCGGCGACACTCTCTCTCAAATACTATCCGAAGTGCGCTATGACCCTCAGGTAAAGGCGATTGTACTTCGTGTAGATAGCCCAGGCGGTAGCGCCTTTGCTTCAGACAATATCAGAGATTCACTTTACGGACAGGGCAACCAACAGGTTCCGATTGTGGTCTCAATGGGAAGTTATGCCGCTTCTGGTGGCTACTGGATTGCTGCTGAGGCCGATAAAATTGTCGCTATGCCCTCTACGATTACTGGCTCTATCGGTGTCTACAGTATGATTCCATCCTTTGAAAAAACACTTTCCAAATTAGGTGTCAATTCAGATGGTGTTGGCACAACCGATATTGCCGACATCATGCAACTTGATCGACCGATGAGCAAACAGGCTAAAGTTATTCTTCAATCCAGTGTTGATCATATTTATGATCGATTTATCAATCTGGTAGCCAAAGGACGGGACCAAAGTCCAGAAGCTATTCATGATATTGCGCAGGGACGTATCTGGACCGGCCAGCAGGCACTTGAAAATGGTTTAGTCGATCAGCTGGGTGGTTTAAACGACGCTATTATAGCTGCGGCAGAACTAGCAGGCATCCAAGAGTATTCGGTCACTTACCCGTCGCGAATTTTGACGCCACAGGAACAGTTTTTTCAAGATATTAGCCAGAATTTTTCAGCCTCAATCAGTAAGATAGGGTTTTCAAAATTCGCTTCAAGCCTAATAAACAGCGAGACCATGACGGCAATTAGCCCTCTCAAACACCTTAGTGAATTTAATGATCCACGAGGTGTTTATCTACGCTGTGATAATTGCTCTTTGTAGTTTTTGGGCTATATATCTAAAGTTGCTTTTACGAAGGGAGTGGTTAATCTTCGCTGCTCTCTTAGTGAAGCATTGTCTAGCGCCTCAAGAGCACCAATCAGTGTATTGGTATCCCGCGAAAGCCGAGTGAGTAAAAACCTCGCAACCTCATCAGAAAGATACATACCACGCAGGTTACTGCGAAACTGAAGGAGTCGCCTGAGGTCATCATCACCAAAGTCGATTAACCCATGAATCAGTCCAGATTGTAATCTTGATAGTAGATCGGGCAATTGAATTCCCAAATCCTCCAACAGTAACGAACTAGAGAAAATTAACTTAGTACCACTTTGCTTACATTCATTGAAGAAATTAAATAGCGGCACCTGCCAATCTGGGTTATCAGCAACAGCCTGTAAATCATCTAGACATACCAGTGAAGCCGCTTCAAGCCCCTCGAATATATGTTGCGGCTGGTATTCTTTAAGCTCTTTAAGGGGCAGATAAATAGCGTCGCCGGAACGATCGAAAGGCCCTCTTTGACAGGAGGCCTGCAACAAATGTGATAAACCACTACCTGAATTACCCACTAAACAAACAAAACGCTGACCGCTTTCTTGCAGTAAAAATTTTGCTAACTGCTGCGTAGAGCCATTAGGTGCATAAAAATTATCAAAGGTCGCTTGATCATCAAGCTTTACCTCTAAATTCATTTGATGTAATTGACTCATTGATTCACCCAGCGATAGGTTAAGCGACCGATTGATCGGTTGTCTGAAGATTTATTGGCTTCTAAAAAGCCACTACGAAGTAATTCAGCATGCAATAGATCAGCCCTTACATTGGTTTCTATTGCTACCACCAGCTCATCTTTATTAACGGAATATAACTGCAAGGATTCTATCATTTCCAACTTTTCTAACTGGGCCTCTGCCGACTGGTAGGTCGAGAAATTATCCACACCCTCAATTTGAGCCAACAAACGGTTGGTTTCCAGTTGAGGTATATAGGTATAAGACTTGAGTAAAGTATCCAAAACAGCATCCACAGAATTATCCATTAAACCAGCCAATGATTCACCTTGGAAGTCATCCATTTTGCGCTTACCTATTTCTTGATAGGCCCAGGCACCTCTGACTTGGCCGTCCGATGCTTTAAAAACTCTAACTGCAAACCATCCATCAGCAGCATAGCGCTGAGAGGCCTTGTTAAGTCTATCGGCGCGCAACGCCCAAGCTTCATTAGCAGATACCGAAAGTTGATCTTCCAAATCATAGCTTGGGAAAAAATAAGATACCGCGCGCGCCTGCATTGCCTGATCGAATGCGCTTAACACTTCATAGAGTGGCTCTTCAGGGTCGGCCTGCTGAGCTAATGACTCATGGATAACACGGCGACCATGATCTAAATCATCAACCATGAGCCATACAAGAAAATTGGGGCGCTGGGTAGAAACTATGGATACCTGAGCCTGCTTTAAAAGCTTATCAACAAATGTTCGATCAAACTTAACATCCAAAGCCATTGCATTTTGGCTATCCAAACTCGCTGTATCAACTTGACTAAAACCTACCGAATCTAAAAATGCTTTTGGGTCCGTTAAAAATGGTTGAAGTAGTGGCGATTGCATAATTTGGCTATCTCCACTGAGCTTAATCAGCATGCTCGAAAACGCCTGATCGATACCACTATCTCTAGATTTTGCCGATTGATCGCCTACCGGCACCAAAACATGATAAAGATTCGTAGTTTGATCGGCACTTGAAAACAGGCTAAAACATAGCAAAATAGAGGGCAACCAACGTTTCAACACAAAATCTCCAAATTATTTTGCACTATTGTACCAGTGCTTGATGAAAATTTACCCAACTCAGCTTAAAATACCCAACTTCTATTTATCGCAGTGGGATTCATTCATGACCAAATCGACTCAATCTTTGAGTTACAAAGACGCTGGCGTTGATATTGATGCCGGAAATGCACTAATCGAAAAGATCAAAGGTGCGGCCAAACGAACCCGTCGACCTGAAGTAATGGCAGGCCTGGGAGGGTTTGGCGCATTATTCGAGCTTCCTACGGGCTATCAACAACCCGTATTAGTCTCAGGCACTGACGGTGTTGGTACCAAATTAAGATTGGCACTGGATTCAGGTAAGCACAGCACGGTAGGTATCGACCTTGTTGCAATGTGCGTAAATGACCTCATTGTCTGTGGTGCAGAGCCTCTTTTCTTTTTAGATTACTATGCTACTGGCAAACTTGATGTTGATATTGCTGCCTCTGTTGTGCAAGGAATCGCCGATGGCTGCGAACTTTCAGGATGCTCGCTGATCGGCGGCGAAACCGCAGAGATGCCGGGCATGTATGAAGGCGAGGACTATGATCTTGCAGGCTTCTGTGTAGGTATTGCTGAAAAATCTGAGTTGATTGATGGTTCTAAGGTTGCTGTTGGCGATACTATCATCGGCATGGCATCCACGGGACCGCACTCCAACGGTTACTCTTTAATTCGCAAAGTACTCGAAGTCACAAAGACCGATCCATCGACCTTTGAACTCGGTGGTGAAAAGCTAATCGATTTGCTTATGGCGCCAACAAAGATTTATGTTAAATCACTTCTAGATTTAATCGGTCAGTCACCAGTTCATGCCATAGCGCATATTACCGGTGGCGGTCTGTTAGAAAATATCCCTCGCGTATTACCAGAAAACGCCACTGCAGTGATAGATAACAATGCATGGCAACGTCCGATTGTTTTTGATTGGCTTCAAGAACAGGGAAACATTGAAGCATTAGAGATGTATAGAACGCTTAACTGTGGTGTTGGCATGGTAATCTGTGTTCCTGCTGATGCGGAACAAAAAACACTGGATATTCTAGCGGCCAATGGTGAGCAAGCTTTTGTTCTTGGTACGATTCAAGAAACCAAAGACGGGCAACCACAGGTGCAACTGGATGGCATGACTGAATGACCCCTAGCGTGCAAAAACGATTAGTCGTTCTGGTCTCTGGTGGTGGCTCTAATCTACAGTCCATTATTGACGCCTGCGCGCAACAATCAGTGAATGCCAAAATTTCGGCAGTGATCAGTAACAACCCAGATGCAGGCGGCCTTGAAAGAGCCGCTAAGGGCAATATCCCCAACATTGCCCTCGATCATCGTACCTTCGAGAGTAGGGAATCCTTTGATCAGGCGCTTAGCGATCTCATAGACAGCTTTGCACCAGACTTAGTCATCCTTGCGGGTTTTATGCGGATTTTAACGTCAAGATTTGTTGATCATTATTTGGGTAAAATGATGAATATCCATCCTTCTTTATTACCCGCCTATCCAGGCCTTCATACTCACAGGCGTGCCATTGAAGCCGGTGAAAAAGAGGCCGGAGCTACGGTTCACTTTGTCACCCCCGAATTAGACGGCGGCCCAGCCATTATTCAGGCAAGGATTGCAATCTCAGCCTCTGACAATGAAGCCTCATTGGCAGCTAAAGTGCTTATCCATGAGCACCAAATTTATCCTAAAGCCATTGAATGGTTTTGTGAAGATAGACTTCAAATGAGGTCAGGCCTAGCTGAGCTGGATAATACGCCGCTAGAAAATTATGGAATTATTCATAAAAGAATTGAACATTCTGATTAAATTATTGTCCTAAACATATGCAGCAGTTGACCAAAAATTTAGCACCAACAAAGCTCATATCAATATTAGCCGTATCGATGGCCATTATTTTGGCTATGGGAGTTTTTGTAGCTTCATTTAGCTGGGCAGAAAAACTTCAGGTCGCATCAGAATTTCTTGTACCTTTAGAAATGAAATATTCCACAAAAATTAAAGGTATGGATGTTGAATTAACCCAGCGTCTGGTAAAGAACGAAAACGGTCAATTTGCGGAAACTATCGTCGCTGAGGGCGTTCTGGGAAAGGTCACCGAAAAGGGCCTTTTTCATCTTTCGCAAAATGGTCATGTAATACCTGATAGTTTTACTAAGAAGCAAAAAACGATTATTGGTAAGCGTTTTGAATTTCAAGAATATGATTGGCAAGCAAAAAAACTGAATTTTTCCTTTAAAGAAGGAACTGGAAGCATCGGCCTCCTTTCAGGTTACCAAGATACAATGACCCACAAACAACAGTTGCGGTTTGATTTAGCTTCAGGGCTTAAGGATATCTACTACACTGTTATTAAGAAGGGAAAGATCGAAGATTATCGTTACCAAGTTATCGGTAATGAGGTGCTAGCAACTAATATAGGCGAGTTGAATACCACCATTTTATTACGTAAGGATATCATCGAGGGCAAAGAAGCCGCTGATATTCAATCCAAAATCTGGCTAGCCTCCGATTGGGATTTTGTCATGATGAAATTTGAAACCTATGACAAAAATAAAGTAACAACCATGAAATTTACTCAGGGAACTCTTGATGGGCGACCTATTACACCCTTAGAGACAAAGACAGAGATTTAAGTATGGCTTCAAAAAAATCAGGCTCAAGTAAGTTCACCATTGCTGTTGGCAGCTTTATTGCTGTTGCACTTATTTTAGGCGTGCTCTACAAGACAGGCAGTCTATCTAAGCAAAATGAGCTTGAGTTATTGGGTGTTATTCCTGAACAGACAATCATTGAAACTATTAACAGTGATATTGCTCCGCCGTCCGCAAACATACCTCAACAGTCTGAGGTTTCTCCCGCTGCTGCACAAGAAGCCGCAGAGACAGCTGTGGAGGTAAAGGCTGAACCTGTTGTAACACCAGCTGCTCCTAGGCTCCCTGAGTTAGATAGCAGCGATGAGTATGTAAGAGGTGCCATAGCCGAGCAGTCGAACAACAAAATGACTCAATGGCTAAAATCTGATGATCTTATTCGACGCTCAGCCAGCTTTATGGACGGTTTGGCGCGCGGCACTGTGTCTGAAAAGGTGTTTCCATTGGGTGTTGCCGAGGGTAAATTCACCACCCATAGGCAGGATGGCAATATATGGCTAAATGCTGGCAACTACGAACGCTACAACAGCGTGGTCAATATTTTATTGAGTATTGATATGCAACAGATGGCTAACTTCTTCCACAAGGTAAGGCCCTTACTTGAATTAGCTTTCTCCGAGCTAGGCTATCGGCCTCGTCAGATGGACGGTATTATTCTCCAAACCATCGATAATATTCTTGCGGCACCAGTTATTGTTGAGCCATTGGCGCTCACTAGAGATTCTGTGGCCTATAAATTTGCTGACAAGAAGCTGGAAGAATTAATGCCTTTGCAAAAACAACTGTTGCGCGCCGGTCCTGAAAATACCCGACGCATTCAACAGCAGGCTAAAGCATTGCGAGAAGCGCTGCTTAACCCCTAAAAAACAAGGTAAAACACACTAGGTTTTGGGTAGCGTTACGCCTGTCTGACCTTGGTATTTTCCGCCGCGATCAGCGTAGGATGTTTCACAGACCTGATCAGATTCAAAGAATAACATCTGGGCTACGCCCTCGTTGGCATATATTTTTGCCGGTAGGTTTGTGGTATTTGAAAATTCTAGCGTGACATGCCCTTCCCACTCTGGCTCTAGCGGCGTAACGTTAACGATAATGCCACAGCGCGCATAGGTTGATTTACCCAAGCAAACCGTAAGCACCTGACGAGGAATTCTAAAATATTCTACCGTTCTTGCTAGAGCAAAGGAGTTTGGCGGGATAATACAATAGTCGCCTTTAACATCGACAAATGCGTCATTATCAAAGTTTTTGGGGTCTACTGTTTTAGAATGAATATTGGTAAAAATTTTAAACTCATCGGCACAGCGAACGTCGTAACCATAGCTCGAAACACCATAAGAAATTACCCGCTCATCACCATGATAACGAACCTGTCCAGCCTCATAGGGCTCGATCATCTTGTGTTTTGCGGACATTTCGCGAATCCAATGGTCTGACTTGATACTCATCTACTTAACTCCAGCTAGCTGTTATATTTGAAAATTAGGAACGTATAATACCGACTTATTGTTAGACCGCAAACCGATCTATTCAAAAACTATTTCGGGGGTTGAATCGGCGGCAAATTTATCCAGTTCGGCTAGTAATTGCTGAGCAATTTTTGCATAGGCTGCGGCTATTTCAGGCTTATTTTTTGCTATAAGTTCTGGGTTTCCATTATCACCCTGTTCGCGAATGGTGCGATCAAGAGGCAAGCTACCAAGTAACTGTGTTTGATATTGCTGAGCAACCTGTTCACCACCTCCGTGACCAAAGATAGCCTCTTCGGCGCCACATTGGGAGCAAATATGGGTAGCCATATTTTCAATAATGCCGATCACCGGTATTTTTACCTTAAGAAACATCTCAATGGCTTTTTTTGCATCGAGCAGGGCAATGTCCTGAGGTGTGGTGACAATCACTGCACCAGAAATTTGCGCCTTTTGCGACAGGGTCAGTTGAATATCACCGGTCCCCGGCGGCATATCAATCACCAGCACATCCAATTCACCCCATTGGGTTTGTTGCAACATCTGCTGTAATGCACCGGCTGCCATGGGGCCACGCCACACCATAGGTGTTTTATCAGTGGTTAAATAAGCCATGGACATGGTCGCAAGGCCCTGCGCCATAACTGGCTTGAAAAATTTCTCATCTACGACATCCGGACGCTGATCCTCTGGCACAGCCAGCATCATACCTATGCTAGGGCCATAGATATCTGCATCCAATAGACCCACAAACTGGCCCATTGCGTGCAGTGCTAATGCGGTATTAACCGCCGTGGTTGACTTACCAACACCCCCTTTACCCGAGGCCACAGCCACAATATATTTAACCTTTTCTAACACAAAGACCTCACGACTTTATTTTTAAACGAATATACCTTTAATTGCACATGAAAAGTTGGCGTAAAATCGCTATAGTGACGCCTTTATACAATCATTGGATATCAAACCAGAACATGACAGAAATTCGCCAGATTTTGGTCACTAACGCACTGCCTTATGCAAATGCTGCTTTGCACCTTGGACATATACTCGAATATACGCAAACCGATGTTTGGGTTCGCTTTCAGCGTATGTGCGGCCACCAATGTTACTACGTTTCGGCTGATGATGCTCATGGAACAGCAATTATGCTCAAGGCAGATGAAAAAGGCATAAGCTCCGAACAGCATATTGCGGATATGCGCAGCATCCACGAAGCGGATTTCCGTGATTTCCATATTAGTGTTGATAATTATCACAGTACACATTCGGATGAAAACCAAGAATTATCAGAGTTAATTTATAACCGCTTGGTTGCCAATGAGCACATTGCCAAGCGTGAAATTACTCAGGCGTTTGATGCTGAAAAACAACTCTTTCTAGCCGATCGTTATATCAAGGGAACCTGCCCCAAATGTGGAGCAGAGGACCAATACGGTGATAACTGTGAAGCCTGCGGTGCTACCTATTCGCCAACTGATCTTATAAATCCAGTGTCGGCTCTTTCTGGGACAACACCCATCGAAAAGAAATCCGATCATTACTTTTTTAAACTGCCAGAATTTACTGAATTCTTGAAAACCTGGACGCGCAGTGGCGCTGTTCAGGATGAGGTTGCCAACAAGCTGGGTGAATGGCTTGAAACCGGTCTTCAGGAATGGGATATCAGTCGCGATGCACCCTACTTTGGGTTTGAGATCCCTAATGCGCCGGGCAAATACTTCTATGTTTGGCTAGATGCCCCAATCGGCTATATGGCCAGCTTTAAAAATCTTTGTGATAAAAATAACTTAGATTTTGATCAGTACTGGGCGGCTGATAGTAGCACTGAGCTATATCATTTTATTGGTAAAGATATTGTCAATTTCCATGCGTTGTTTTGGCCAGCTATGCTAACCAGCGCCAACTTTAGAACACCGACCAAGGTCTGCGTTCATGGCTTTGTCACGGTTAATGGCAAGAAAATGTCTAAGTCTCGGGGAACATTTATCAATGCTCGCTGTTATCTAGATCATTTGAATCCGGAATATCTGCGTTATTACTATGCGTCAAAATTAACGGCATCTGTAGAAGATATCGACCTTAATCTTGAAGACTTTACACAAAAAGTTAACAGCGATCTGGTGGGCAAGGTGGTTAACATTGCCAGTCGATGTGCGAAATTTGTCACTAAGGGCAACGACGGAGTTCTATCTTCAACTATTGAAAACCCTGAACTTTGGCAGCAAGTCAGTGATGCCGGAAAAGTCATCGCTGAATATTATGAAAACCGTGAATTTAGTAAAGCTATCAGAGAAATTATGGCGCAGGCGGATGCAGCTAATGAATATATTGCAGCCAAGGAGCCCTGGAAGCTAAACAAAGACGAGACTCAACAACAGAAAGTGCAGGACATTTGCTCCTTGGGAATTAATCTTTTCAGGTTACTTTTGACGTATCTAAAGCCTGTACTTCCTTCCGTTGCTGAAGACGCTGAGTTATTCCTTAACGACACACTCTCTTGGAGCAGTATTGAGAGTCCGCTCATTAACCATAAAATTAATAACTTTAAGCCACTGTTACAGCGCGTGGAAAAAGATCAGGTAGATGCAATGGTAGAAGCAAGTAAGCAAGATATTGCGCATGTTGTGACAAAACCCGTAGAGGGGCCACTTAAAGATCAGCCCCTCGCTGAAGAAATTAGCTTCGATGATTTCATCAAAGTTGATTTAAGGGTAGCACGCATTGTCAAAGCTGAAGCGGTTGAGGGTGCAGACAAACTACTGGCTCTAACCCTTGATATTGGTGGCGAAACGAGAAATGTATTTTCTGGTATCAAGGGCTCTTACCAGCCGGCTGATCTGGAGGGTAGATTAACCATCATGGTGGCCAATTTGGCACCACGAAAAATGCGTTTTGGTGTTTCTGAAGGTATGGTTTTAGCCGCGGCGGACAAAAAGGGAATTTATTTATTTTCACCGGATTCGGGTGCTCAGCCAGGCCAAAGAGTGACATAATTCGCTCAAAACTGCGGTACTAGACAGATTTCATTAGTTCATTGGGGGAATTTCTTATTCCTAAATGGACTAAAAACAAGCTTTATATATATTGAATCGAGATAGTTGATTCCATGATAATAGACAACTCTAAGATTAACTTGGTAATGAGATGCAAGAAGTCGCGGTAATACTGGTTAGCTCTGTGCTAATCAATAACTATGTTCTGGTACAGTTCCTTGGACTGTGTCCGTTTATGGGCGTGTCTAAAAAACTTGAATCAGCCATAGGCATGTCTGCCGCCACCACCTTTGTTCTAACCCTAACCGCCATGGTCAGCTATGTGGTTAACAAAGCGGTACTTATTCCCCTTGAACTCGAATATTTGCGAACCATTAGTTTCATCATGGTAATTGCGGCGGTGGTTCAGTTCACCAAAATGTTTATCGAGAAGACTAGCCCACTACTCTACCGCGTTCTGGGAGTTTTCTTGCCGCTTATTACCACCAATTGCGCGGTGTTAGGTGTAGCTTTACAGAATGCCGCTAAACCCCTGAGTTTTGCCCACGCATCACTCTATGGCTTTGGTGCCGGTGCAGGTTTTTCTCTTGTGCTTATCTTGTTTTCAGCCATGCGTGAAAGACTTGCCGCTGCGGATATCCCCCAACCTTTTGAGGGTGCAGCTATTGCTATGATTACTGCGGGTCTAATGTCCCTTGCCTTTATGGGATTTGGCGGGTTGGTGTAAATGATTGAATTTGTCTTTCAAAATCCAATTATCTCAGCACTGGTTGCCCTAGCAGGTCTTGGCCTAATCTTTGGCGCACTACTGGGTTTCGCCGCGGAAAAATTTAAGATTGAAGGCGACCCGGTTATTGATCAAATTGATAGCCTTTTACCCCAGACTCAATGTGGGCAATGTGGCTTTCCGGGTTGTCGTCCCTATGCAGAATCTATTGCTGATGGTGACTCAATCAATAAATGCCCTCCCGGCGGTCAGTCTACAATTAATGCCATTGCAAACCTGCTTGATGTCCCTGCGCCCGAATTAGATCAGGAACATGGCGAGGAGGCTGACATTAAAACGGTAGCCTATATTCGCGAAGATGAATGTATTGGATGCACCAAATGTATTCAAGCCTGTCCTGTGGACGCCATTCTTGGCGCAGCTAAGTTAATGCATACAGTGATTGCCGATGAATGTACTGGCTGTGATCTGTGTGTCGAACCCTGTCCAGTGGACTGTATTGATATGTTACCGGTTGAATCTGGAATTAATCAGTGGCAATGGCCAACACCGCCAATAGCCAATGGCTTAATTGCTACAGATAGAACTCACAGTAGTTCAAGTCATGAGGGTGCCGCATGAGACAGACATGGGTAACTCCGGGTGGCGTTCATCCACCAGAAAACAAACATCAGTCAGTGACTCAGCCCATTGGCAGTTTGCCAATTCCTGATAAATTGGTTGTTCCTCTGGGCCAGCATATTGGCGCGCCCGCTATTGCCTGTGTAAAACTGGGTGATAAAGTTTTAAAAGGGCAAAAAATTGCCGATCCTGCCGGTACAGTGTCTGTTGCGATTCATGCGCCTACCTCTGGCACAGTTTCTGCGATTGAAGCACGACCTATAGCTCATTCTTCTGGTATGGAAGCACTCTGCATCGAGATTACCTCTGATGCTAAAG
>Ga0213863_10000383_pt1 | contig 33840 bp, 57 predicted proteins | sample PICome_8_FD_160128 | JGI IMG/M metagenome (GOLD analysis project Ga0213863, IMG submission 160128) | Coastal seawater microbial communities near Pivers Island, North Carolina, United States - PICO497 | ecosystem: Environmental > Aquatic > Marine > Coastal | place: USA: North Carolina... | reverse complement strand
ATTACTTTATTGAATCGAAACACAAACAAATTTTTGGGAGAATTTTTTATGACTGACACTTTGACTGCAAAAGCATCACCTAACTACTCTGACGACATCTTGGCTATCATGGCTGAAGAGTATAAACTTGAACCAACTCGTGCTACTGTTGACGCGCTTGCTGAGCGTTTTGAGAAGACTCCACGTAGCATCATCGCAAAGCTCTCTGCAATGGGCATCTACCAGAAAGTAGAGCGTGTAACTAAGCGTGGCGAGCCTGTTGTAATGAAGGCCGAGCTTGTTGAGCGTGTGCAGAACGCAATTGGCCGAGAGTTGCCTTCACTTGCGAAGATGACTAAGCCTGACCTCCAGTTCATGATCGACGCGCTGGTAGGCTAATGCTGACTTACTCTGAAATGGTGGCGGTCGTTGACCGTCACACTTCTACTCTCTTTAACGGGCAACGCTCTGTATTTGTGGGCGAGATTCGTAAAGAGCTAGAATATGAATGGGCATTTGACGAGCTTCAAGTGCAACGTGTAATTTTTGATATGCAAGATGCGGGGTTGCTCTGGTGAGACTAACAGTGGAAAATCTACGGCATGAGCTGGATGTATTCCTATGGGAAAATCCTGATTGGGCTGATGCACAGCTAGTATTTGGCGAAGAACGTGGTGGTTATATGTTTGCTCGTCGTGTGAAGCGACGTAAAGAGCCTGGAAAGCCCTTCAACATTGAGTTTGAAGAAAAATATATATACCAAGCAGAAAATAATTCTTGACTTTTTCAGCTCTCAGTAGTATAATTACTACTTAAATCGCGGGCTATAGCAGTAGTAACATGAGCCGATTTGCTCCAACCTCTACTGACTACGCTGCGTCGCTGTTCATACTACCCAGCGTAAATGTGTATGCGTGCGTTTTTAGGTTTGGCTCGGAAACAGAACCTTGTTGCGGACAGTGGGTCAAGCATGGAGGGGCTTCCACACTTATTCGACATAGCAAAGTCCTTTGCCCGTTTCATACGGGCTTTTTTATATCCCCTCCACATAAAAAATTCTTGACAAAAATTTCAAACTCCTGTATAATTATGGTATCAAAATTAGGGAGAACCGTATGTCAAATGTATTCGAATTTCCGCAAGACCGTAATCTTAAAAAAGAGCTAGATGACCTTCGTGGTCAGCTTGAAGACCTCTATGGCAGTTTAAACCGAGGCTATGAGCTTATGGATGCTTTAGAACATAAAGTAGCGGAACAGGAGGAATCCTATAACGAAGTGCTAGAACGATATACAAATGCTATTGGCATGGAAAATGTGCCAGTAGGTTATCTAGAATATGCTACAAAGAATGTCGGTCTTGACATGAGTGGCACAGAAATAACATTTAAATGGGAACCAGAGGAAAATGACGACGAAACGGAAGTGTAAAAAGTGTGGAAAGGAATTCCGAGCAGTGCTAGAGTGGGCATATTACTGCTCTGCTCAGTGTGAGCGAATTGCACATAACCCCGTTGCGAAGTTTGCAGCAAAGTTCAACCGAAGCTCGGTTCACAGAGATAAAACCAAATATACTAGAAAGAGGAAGCATCGTAGTGAGCAACTATACTGAAGAACAAACTAATATGCTAGTAGGAGCTTACCTAGATAAGCCAAGTCCAGAGACAGTAGAAGAGCTAGCAGAGTGTTTAGGTAAAAGTAAGAAATCAATTATTGGAAAATTAAGTAGAGAAGGCGTTTACAGGAGAGAGGTTTATGTTTCAAAGACTGGTGAAAAACCTATCACGAAGGTTGAGATCGTTGAGAGTATCGCTGACCATCTTGGTCTTGAGAGTAAGCATCTGGCTGGACTTGAAAAGAGCCCAAAGGAAGCTCTCCGTTTTCTTGAAAAAGCAGTAGCGGGGTCACAAGAGTTAGAGCAACTTGATAACTACCCTGGAGGTGTATAATGCAAGAATACTATGGACCCAGCACACAATTTGCTTCGACCCCGTTATTTGGGCGTGCTGCAGCGATTTGTGAATTAGAAAATATAGAGTGTAATCTCGATCCTTATGAGAACCGCATAAATTTTAAGAATGCTAGAGCAGAAGAGCGATTTACTATTGCTTGGCAAAAAGCCGTAGCGGGTGCGATGCAAAGCGATAGCGTGCATTCGCGTCAAGAGGAGACCCCGCTATGATTGATATACTACCTACGATTACAATGTGGTTGATCTACGGAGTTGCTGGAATGTTTCTAACACTAGCATCAATCTGTGCTGTAGGCGCTATAGTTTATCCTTTCTATCTCATATTTGACGGAATTAGACGTAAATTATTGTAAAGTATTAGGGTCTTTTACGACCCTTTAAAAAAATTTCGGCTTTTGCGCAATTAGAAAAAATTATTAAATTTTGAGTAATTCAGTTTGAATGTTTTGACCCGCTTTAGAGTTATTTGATTATCGGGGTCATTTGGTTTGTCGTAATCGTTACCTTGATTTGTAACAGATTAGAAGAGGATTGTAGCGTGGTTATATGTACCTTCAGATATCTTACTGAAATCCCGTGTATGCAACACTCCTACGCTCAGGGCTTCGGGTGTTGCTTATGCACATAATAGCAGTATTATCTTTGGTACACATTAGTTGGTAAGAATTATGATTGACTTGATTGTCTATCAATTTATGATATATTTTATCACACTTTTTGGCATAAGTAAAATACTGTTTTTGCCTTGGTGTATGGTAGACAAGGCTGGGCGGGATGAACTGAAGTAAAAATAATGTATTATTAGAAAGTAGAGTTGAAATTAGAGGAGTTGGAACTCGCTCTCAAGTTCGAATTCTATGGCAGGATCGTAGTTTTTATCTTGTGGACCACAGAATTGTTCAAGATAGCGTTTACAAGCGAAATCCCAGCGACCACCTGATTTGTGATACTGAGAAACAGCAGGCTCATGAAGAAGAATGTCACGGATAGAGTCTTTGGAAGTGCCAAGAACACTAGCAGCAGTGGCTAGGCTTTGGAAGGAAGCAACTGCTTCGATAATTTGAAGATTTGTGTATTTCATTTAGTTATTATAGCAAGGTTGAGCGGGGTTGTCAACATATAAATTTGGAGTGTGGAATTGAAAAATGAAGGGAACAAAGGCGTTGGAAATCCTATGGTTCGTGCTATGGGCATTTCAAAGCCGGATAGAAAGTGGTGGCCAGAGGACTTTCACTGGTATTTAAAATGGGCTGCATCTATCATTGTATTGATGTCACTTGCAATGCGTGCAGCAGGTATCGAGTATCGAATGTATGATTTATACTTCGGTTGGGTAGGTATTCTACTCTGGATCTGGGTGTCAGTGATTTGGCGAGACCGAGCACTGATTATGTTAAACACGGTAAGCTGGTTTATGCTTACAGTAGCAATTATGAAGGAGTGGTGGGCATGAATGAATTTGGAATGATTTTAGTAATGAGTGTAGCAGCTACAATGGTTATCTTCTGGCTTGTAGTAGGTGGCGAAGGTGAGGATTAAACATTTACAGGAAGCTGGAGAGACTTACTTCGAGCATCTGCGCTTCGCATGGTCAGTAGGATTTGTAATGATAGTGCATGGACTATTACCTTTCGTCTGGGAATATAAAGCTACAGAGATGATGGCTCAGAAAGATATAGAGCGTCGCGAAAAGCTGAGGCGGGGTCGGAGCGGTTATGAGTGAAGGATGGGTAGCGTGCGCAGACTTGATAGATGAGTCATGGAATCGCTTTGGCGGTGCAAATATAGAATTTTCTTACGGTGGAGGGCTTATGACAAGTCCCTACCGTGTTTATGTATATAAAGTAGGAAGTCGCGAGGTTGTTTGCGAGTGGGATGGAGAAAACGCAACTCTCTCAATTTACCCCTCTTGGTATGAAACCCCGACACCGCCAGAAAATACTTCTTGACTTTTGTAACCGAAAGCAGTATAATATATAACATGAAAGATTACCAGAAAAGACCGTGGACACACGCTGAGCGCAACCTCCTCCGACTTCACTACTATTTCAAAACAGAAGAGGAGTTGTTGGAGATGTTTCCAGATCGGTCAATCAACAGTATTCGTAAACAAGTTGTCTACCTTCGAAAACGTGGGTGGGCTTTTATCAGAAAAGGAGTATTTTAATGGCAAAGAAGAAGCGTATGGGCAAGTCAAACTACACCAGCCAGGGTCTACGTCGTAGTAGCAAAGGTTGCCGTAGTCTTACACCTATGCAAAGATTGCGTAACCAGCAGGAAGCGTGGTTACAAGGAAAGCGCGTCATGCTCGTCATTGATGCAGCCGGAAACAAGGCTGAAGCTCAAGCAGTGTGGGGACTACCTCCCATGCTTCGTAAAAAGGAAGCAAATGCCTCAAGTTAAAGTAAGAAATGGAAATGTCGAGAGCGCTCTTCGCGTGTTTAAAAAGAAGTGTGCAGACATTGTATGGGAGTATCGACAACGCGAATACTATACTCCTAAGTCAGAAAAACGGCGGTTAGACAAAAAAGCCGCTATATCACGTAGTAAAAGGAATAAGAAATGAGTAATTATGTAACTAACTTTGAACTGGCAGGAGACTTTATGGAAGCCTTCGGACAGGAAGTAAAGACGGAACCAGAGTTTCCTGACTTCTCTACGCGTGAGTTACGATTAGAACTCATTCGTGAAGAGTATGAAGAGCTCGAAGAAGCAATTGAAAACAGAGATATCGTGGAGGTGGCGGATGCGCTTACAGACCTACTATATGTTATTTACGGAGCCGGTCATGCATTTGGCATTGATCTTGACGCTTGCTATACAGAAGTTCATTATAGTAATATGAGCAAGCTCGGACCTGACGGTATGCCGATGAAGCGGGAAGATGGTAAAGTTATTAAAGGACCAGACTTCTTTGAGCCAGACCTTGAATCGGTATTAGCAGTAGAATAATGGATATAGGTTTACTCGGCCTACTCGCAATATTCCTCTGTCCAATGGTATTTGGTGGAATCACCATGTATTATTCACATGAGGCTATACACAAAGAAACTCTCGAGAGGTGGAAGAGATAATGTATTCAGATAAAGTAATAGATCACTACGAGAATCCTCGTAATGTTGGAAAGATGGATAGAGAGGATAAGGATGTCGGTACAGGTATGGTGGGAGCACCTGCCTGTGGTGATGTCATGCAGTTGCAGATAAGAGTAGAAGATGGAATCATTGAAGACGCGAAGTTTAAAACTTACGGCTGTGGTAGTGCTATTGCTTCTAGCTCTTTACTCACCGAGTGGGTCAAAGGTAAAAGTTTGGAAGAAGCCGGGCGAATCACTAATACAGACATCGCACAAGAACTTACACTTCCACCAGTAAAAATACATTGTAGTGTGTTGGCAGAAGATGCTATAAAGGCAGCAATTGAAGATTATAATAAAAAGGGGCACTAGGCCCCTTTATTTTATGTGATAAATACAGCTTTTGTAACCTCACATTTATGTGTTTTCTTCCGTGTTTTGAGTATCACGGTGGAACCTTTCTCTGGCCTGCCTCTTACCGATACAGCCGTAGGTCTACTTGCAGTCGTGCAGCTTGTTACAAGCGCATAGGTTTTACCCTTCTTTTCGACTACCACAATCTCCTGAGAATATGCTTGGGCGGACAACAGTGCCACCACCATTAGTAGATATTTCATTGTATTCTCCTATCGTCTCACGACGATCTCTATCGCTTCACAGCGTATTATGTTAATTTTTCACAAAATATAATATCATTTTGTAATAATATTGTAACATTTCATAGGAAGAGTTGTCAAGAACAATTTTTATGAAGGTCATGTGAAAAATTTCCCTTGACAAAACATACAGTTTTCTAGTATAATATACGAAATATTTAAAAAAGACTCGGAGAATTTTATGGTTGATTACTACATCTCTTTGATTATATTCGGTGTTTGCATGGCCGGAGCCGCAGGAACCTCCTTTCATTTAGGAAGACGAGACGGTATCGAAAGCGCAGTGCAATACTTAATAGACCAAGGAGTGTTGGAAGTAGATGACGAGCACCCAGATTTGTAGGCACGAACCCGCCTAAAGTGGTTCATTTTTGTTTAATCGGAGGCATCGAAAGAGCCCCAGCGTACCGAAAGGACGCAATTCATAAAAGGAGAACTTTATGACCAGCACTAAACTAGCTATGGCTGACCTACAGAAGTATTTGTTAGGTTTTGACCGATTCATGGACACCAACGTATTTGCAGGAACTCTTGACGGAGGATATCCTCGATTTAATGTACTTAGAGTAGGAGACCACGGTTTTCGAATTGAGTTAGCAGTTCCAAACTGGAACAAAGAAGATATCGAGATTAGCCTACACAAAGGAGTTCTAAAAGTAGAAGGTAAGACAAAACAGGAGCTTCCTGAAAATGAGTCATACATCTATAAAGGACTAAGCGGTAAGTGTTTCACACGGACGTTCGGAGTAAGTGAGCATGTTTTAATTGATCGTGCTTACATGGAACGTGGCCTGCTATGCATAGACTTGCATGAAGAAATCCCTAAGGAATTGCAACCATTAAAGGTTACTATTTCATAGGAGATATATGAAACAATTAGCAGTACTTACAGCTCTTGGAGTTGTGCTATTTGCTCATACGGGCTTTGCTACAGAAAAGAAAGAAACAGGGCAAGGACGAAGAGCGCAAAAAATGGAAGAAGTACAAGTATATGGAATTGACTTATCAAAGAAAGTTCCATTCAGGGTTGGATTAACCGACGTAGTGCTTGTACATGAATATGACGCAAAGAAAAATCAGTGGCGATTCGTCGGCACAAAAAATCTTAGCAAAGAGTCATAAGCTTGAGCGGGGTCTTCGCGCCCCGCTATTTTGGAGAAATTATGAACAGAGAAGCAGTTTACGAACAGCTAAAGATTGACGAAGGAGTTGTTTATGAAATTTATTTGGACCATCTTGGGTATAAAACCTTCGGAGTTGGACATCTCGTGCGTGAGTCAGATCCAGAGCACAACTATGACGTCGGAGAGCCCGTATCAGTTGAGCGAACAATCGAGTGCTTTGAAAGCGATCTCGATGTGGCTATAAGTGAGTGTGTAGCTCTCTACGGTGCAGATATCTGGGAAGGATTTCCAGGTGAAGTTCAAGAAATTCTTGTAAACATGATGTTCAATATGGGACGCACACGTTTGAGTAAATTTAAGAAGATGAACGCACACCTTGAGCGAGGTGAGTGGGCATCTGCGGCTATAGAAGGCCGAGATAGTCGGTGGCACAAGCAAGTGACCAACCGAGCCGAAAGACTAATGACACGATTGGAGAATGTATAGAAATGGCAATTTTTTGCACTGAAGCAGAAAGACATCAATATGAAGAAACTGGATACTGGCGAGCATTACCAGAAATGGTGCCGTCAGTAACCTTTCAAACTCGGGAGTTAAATCCCATCACAGATAAATTTGAGTGGGTTGTTACAAACACATGGGAGCTTTTTGCAGGACGTAGAGTTCTGATGTTCTCCCTGCCGTGCGTTTTCACGCCAACCTGCTCTACCTACCAGCTACCCAGCTTTGAACAAATGGCAGAGGAGCTTCGAAACGAAGGTATTCAAGATATTCTCTGCATGACAGTGAATGACGCATTCGTATGCAACGCTTGGGCAAAGGCAAATAATCTTGAAGAAGTTCAAGTAATTCCTGACGGCAGTGGCAAGTTCACAGAAGCAATGAACATGATGGTAGACAAGGACAACCTTGGTTTTGGCCGTCGTTCGTGGCGTTACGCTTGCATTGTAGACAACGGCACTATTGAACACTGGTTCATTGAAGAAGGGCGGGAAGATAACTGCCCTCGTGACCCCTATATGTTTACCGATCCAGAGTATATTTTGAATAAATTAAGGGAAGGAAACTAACCGCGAATTTGGAGGTGTGGCTAAAATGTGTCTTGACATAGGACCTATTTTGGGGTATAATATTCTTTTAAATTAATCAAAATAGGTTTACAAAATGCCACACACTACAGAAGAAATCAACCTCGATACTGAGTTTCTCTCTGGATATGTAGAAGCAATAACTTTTCGTTATCCAGAGAGTAAAAAAGAAGAAAAGCTAATTCTTCGCATGCTCGTAGCAGGAACCAATCGAAACTACCAAAACGAGTATCGTATTCATAAAAACGGAGTTTCTGCGTTATGGAAACGAGTTGTATCTTGTTTCCCAGAAATGTCAGCCTCTAGAAATTCCTCTTATCGAAAACAGCTTCTCTCCCTGCTAGATAAAACCACGCATGACTATGAGAAAGAGTACGCAGAATATCTAGCACACTTAGAAGTTCAATGGGAACATGAAGATACTCCAAAACCTTCTAGGCAAGAAGTTATTTCAGTTGTTGCGTCTCAAGATAAAAGTTTATCAGCACAACTATATGAGCTTCTTCCTGGTTTAACAGAAAAAGAATGGAATCTTATTGACGCTTATCGAGCAACACTGTGAATTTATTTTACCTTGACAAAGATTTAGACAAGTGTGCTGAGTATCACGTAGACAAACACGTCAACAAGATGATACTCGAGGCCGCACAGCTACTATGCACGGCTATCTGGGTAGATACTCTACTTGGTTTTGTTCCTCGTGCACTTGAGAAAGACGAAGCCGCAGTGCTCAACGAATACAAAAAGCTTGAGAAACCTCTCAAGCCTGAAGAACGACAACTAACACCGTATCTGGGTATGATGTATAATCATCCCTGCACGATATGGACACGATCATCATTAGACAACTATGAGTGGACTTGGTGCTATGCACACGCACTCGCAGAGGAATTTAGATACAGGTATGGGAAAGAGCATAAATCTTTCTGGCAAGTCATTAACAAACTGCCCGACCCAGTTAATCTTGAACGAGTGGGGTTCACCACGTTTGGACTTGCGATGCCTGACGTACTCAAAAACTATGATGATCCAATACAGTCTTACCGTGACTATTATCATCTTGACAAGGCTACTTTCGCCAGTTGGAGTCATAGACCAACTCCCGATTGGTGGGATGAGTCTCTTGCTGACTACGAACAGAGGATTACAGCCCAATGAGACAAGAAGAGTTTATTGATACTTACCTTAGGTCACTGCCCCGCTCTCTTGGGTGTGCTCTAGATATTGGTGCAAACTTTGGCACCTACACAACTTTAATGAGTAAAAAGTTTCAGAGAGTGTATGCTTTCGAACCGCACCCAGACAATGTTACGGTTTTAACTAATAATACTCATAATATGCACAACGTCACTGTTATACCTCTTGCACTAAGTAGGAGAGGGGAGCCTTGTAATCTTTTTGACAACGGCTATGACGCAGGAGGGCATTCTATAAGAAGTGAGTTAGGGGAGCACGGAACGTGGGGGCACTCACCAGAAAATTTTATTGTGGTCTCTTCGACTACGCTAGACACGTTTTGCGCAGGTAAGAATATTTCATTTATAAAGTGTGATATTGAAGGAGGAGAATATGAGATTTTTTACTCAGCGGCAGAAACCCTCCATGCGAATAATATAACAATTTTACTAGAAACGCATCAAGTAACAAACTGGGATAAAGATCAAAAAGAGCGAGATGACTTACAAAACTATTTATCTAATTTTGGTTACGTTATTTACACAACAGACGGCCATAGAGTGGATCATATGGACTATGATACCCACTATATAATATTTAAGGAGTAGATAATGACAGGTAATCTATCAGAAGGATGGACAAAAACTGCAGATGGGAAAGGGCTAAGCTATAAAAGCCCTAAGCTGGTTCATGATCCAGTAAACAGTCCTGCACATTATAATCGCGACGGGGTTGAATGTATTGATGCAATGAAGCAAATTACTTCAGACGAAGGGTTTGAAGAGTATTGCCATCTCAATGCGTTTAAATATATCTGGCGTTGCAAAAATAAACAAAATAAAAAACAAGACGTAGAAAAAGCAATTTGGTATCTGCGTATGATGATAGGAGATGATCCTCGTGAGTAAGGGAAGCAGACAGCGACCTATAGATCCAAACCTAGAACGTAAAGTATTTGAAGATAATTGGGATAGAATATTTAATGGTAAGAAGATTAAAGAAAAAAGACTACGAGAATCTGAGCGACAGCAATATATCGAAAGTTATACGCCTATTGAATGGAAAGCAACCCATTTCCAAGAAGGAAGCCTGCAGTATGCTGAATATAGCATACAATACCACGCGCCTACAACGGATCATTGATGATTACCAAGATAAAATCGAGTATCGAGAAGTACGTAAAAAGCAGAATCGCGGACGAGGAGCAACAAATGAAGAAATTCGTGAAGCAGTTGAACGATACCTTTCCGGAGACTCCATCGCAGAGATCGCGGGAGGACTATTTAGATCGAGTGGATTCATTAGATCTATCATTGAGCGAGTCGGAGTACCAAAGGTTGAGAGAGAAAGCGGAGTCGCTGTACTCCCTGAGTCTTGTATTTCGGAATCGTTTTCGCCCGGAGAAATCGTCTGGTCAGCAGTCTACCAAAAGCCCGCAAGAATCGAACAAGAACTCTCCGTCGACTACCAAGCCGAACGAGCTGGATTCATAGACGTCAACTATGAAGAAAAATATGGGAGTAAATGCTACGCGATTTATGTTATGGAAGAGATTAGGGACGATACAGAAAAATGGGCTAACGTGGAAACAGGTGGTTATTTTGCTTACGCTCTCGCGTACGACCTTGGAAAGCTCTCACACCTAGAAAAATACGGAGTAGATTTGTCCCGTATCTAAAAATATTTCTTGACATTTTGTACTAAATGTACTATAATATGTACTATTGAATAAAGGAATATTTATGAAACACGAATTGAACAAGACTTACCACTTCAACATTCCCACAGAAAATCTTCGCTTTGGAGACCTTTCTGGTGAAGAGTGTGTAGAGCTTTTTCGAGATGGACGTGTTGCGGCTCCTTTCTTTGAGCGACAGATTCCCAAGTGGTTCCCCGAGCTTACCTTTGTAGATCAAAAAGGCTACGATCACGTTGATGAAAGTGGAGTATGCTATGATGCAAAAGGGTTTACAAATGGTGGGTGCAAGTTTATGCCGAGTCGTATGATGGGCGTAGGTAGAACTTTTGACGCTGAAGAAGCTCAAGAGCACGCAGAAGAATTAATATATATTATTCACGAAATTATTGATTTTCCAAAGGTTCGTCTTATATTTAAAAAAGGCTCTGACCTAGTTAAAGACTTTCCAAAATGTAGTATTCCAAAAGGCAAAAGGGAGGTTCTTTTTGCAGAGTAAAGACTTAGACAAATTTTATACAGATCCGCAAATAGCGGATCTTTGCGCATCTACCTTTTATAAATATGTAGATAGTAATAGTGTGGTTGTTGAACCAGCAGCGGGTGCAGGAGCCTTCGCTCCGTATGTAACAAAGATGTATGATATTCTACCTGAAGGACCTGGAATTGAGCAAGCAGACTTTCTTTCTTTAAGTATAGAAGATAAGTATTTTCTTGGCAATCCTCCGTTCGGAAAGAATAGTTCTTTAGCTAAAAAATTCTTTAACCATGCTGCAAAAGGTAAGGGCGTAATAGGTTTTATTTTACCAAGAACCTTCCGCAAAGTATCTATACAAAATGCACTTGATCTACACTTTCATTTGATAGAGGATGTTCTTCTTCCAGAGAAGAGCTTTACTTTGGATGGCAAGCCATACTCAGTTCCTTGTGTATTTCAAGTGTGGAAGTATTTAGCCGAGCCTCGACAAAAAATTACTCTACCTACTACACATAAGAACTTTTCTTTTGTTACAGCAGAAACCGCAGACTTTAGTATTCGAAGAGTTGGCGGAAGTGCGGGTAAAGTAAACGAGCATAACAACTACGCCGCAGCCTCTAACTATTTTATAAAGGGCGAAGTTAAAGAAGAATTCATGAGCTTAGAGCAAGAATTCAGAGATGCTGCAAAAAATACCGCAGGAAATCCTAGCCTATCTAAAGGCGAGTTAATATATTTATACACTAGAAAATTCGGTTGACATACTCAAAAATATTTCTTGACTTCTTTTGCATAAGCAAGTATAATATGTATTATTGAAATGAGGGAAGCAATGAGCGACCGATTCTATTTAGCACAACTACAGGCGACTGGTAATTGTCCAGGCGCTTCACTATCACAAACCAAAAGGAAACGTAAAATGGCATGGACAGACGAGAAAAAAGCTGAAGTTATCGAAGCATACTCAGCTCAGAACCCTACTCCAGAAAACAGCATGGAGATCGTCGCAGAAATCGCTGAAGAATTTGAAGAGTCACCAAACGGTGTTCGTATGGTGTTGACCAAAGCAGGCGTATATGTAAAAAAAGCCCCCGCCTCTGGTGGGACATCAAAGGCGAGTGGAGCAGCTAGCACTCGTGTATCAAAAGCAGCAGCTATTGAAAGTCTCACAGCAGCTATCTCTGATGCAGGTCAAGATGTTGACGAAGAAATTCTCAGCAAGTTGACTGGCAAAGCTGCAATGTACTTTACCACAGTAATCACTGCAGTAAACAGCTAATATCTTTCGGAGGCGTGCGTAGCTGTAAGTCCTCCATCTCACATTTCCTAAGCAAGACAGTAAAGTAGAAGATTCTGCTAACCTGCTTCACTAGGAGTATTTGTGAAAAAAGAAGAACTAGCACAACTTGTAGATGATTACGGCGATGCTGTAATTACCTACCGTAGTGAAAACAGTAATAAACTGAAATACAATGTGTGCACGTTGGATTTTAGCACGCCTTACATTCAAGGTAAGAAAAACCGAGCAAAAGAGTCTGGTGAGACCCTTTTGCTTTTTTGTTGGGATACCGACAGTTTTCGGCTTTTAAAGCCTCGGAATGTAACGAGTGTAATTCCTTTATCTAATGTTCTCAAGAACGAGGATTAGATATGGAATTGTATCAAGCACCTGAAGTCTATACTAAAACAATTCATTACGATGAAGATAAGCACATAGAAGTTCGTCTCTCTATAAAAGAGTTTAGAGGGATCGAATACTTGCACCTTCGAAAATACTACCAAGACTTCGATGAAGAGTGGAAACCAAGCACAGAGGGTATATCTATGCCTCTTGATTTTGATAACTCCAGGAATCTTTTCATTGGACTAACGGAAATACTCTCTCTAGCAGAAAGTAAGGAAGTAATTGAAGAGCATTTTTTAGACTTACTAAAGGACCTTTACCTAAAATAGTTCTTGACTTTTGTTGTTGTTTTCTGTATAATATACTTTATTCAGTGAGGGAACTATATGCAACATTTTCTTGAAAAGGCTTCGGCTATGTATTACTCTGGTCATCCGATAATGTCGGACGATGAGTTTGATGCACTCGCACAGTTATACAATTACAATGCAGTAGGGCACACCGTTACAGACGGTATTCCTCATCTGTATAAAATGTATTCTCTACAGAAGGTTTTCAATCTAAATGACATAGAGTCCAGTACGTCACCTATGGTGCGTACACCGAAGCTGGACGGTGCTGCAGTATCACTGCTGTACATTAATGGGCATCTTGCTCAGGCTTTGACCCGTGGAGACGGAAATCTCGGTAGAGATATATCGTTGAAGCTAGAGGAGCTTGTGCCTGTTCACATCGGTATTCGATCTAAGATTCAGATTACTGGTGAGGTCGTAGCGCCCGATACGATCCCAAACGCTCGCAACTTTGCGGCGGGGTCGCTCAATCTCAAAGACATGGATGAGTTTCGTTCTCGTGCCAAAGATTTACGCTTTGTCGCATACGATATTCAGGGTGAATTTGTAGACTATGAGCATCTCTCCGCCGCAATGGATAGTTTGGCCCAAGAAGGTTTTCATGCTATCACTCACTTCGATGCAACTGGCTATCCAACAGATGGCGAGGTGTTTAGGGTGGATAGCTATGGTGCTTTCTACAGAATGGGATATACAGCTCACCACCCCCGAGGGGCTTGGGCTCTTAAGGAGCAAAAAGCTGGGGTGATTACAGAATTGCTCGATGTTGAGTGGCAGGTAGGCAAATCAGGGGTTGTGAGTCCTGTTGCTATCTTACGCCCAGTCGAAGTGGGAGATGCGCTAGTGAGCCGTGCAACTCTACACAACATCGAGTATATTCGCTCTCTCAGCCTAGAAATAGGTTGTTCAGTTGAGGTTATACGAAGCGGTGAGATCATTCCACGAATCGTGAGACGAGTGGACATCGAGAAAAATAGTTCTTGACATTTAGGTCAATCTTTCGTATAATATCTATTCACTTTTTCGGAGTAATCCATGTTTCAAGAAATCTTACCTCCTACTGTTTGCCCCTCTTGTGAGGCGCATCTAGAGTGGGTTAATGATGCCTTGTATTGCCGTTCGTCTGCTTGCCCTGCTCAAAACAGCAAGGCAGTAGAGCACTTTGCAAAAACTATGAAGATCAAGGGTCTCGGCCCTGCTTCTATTGCAAAGCTAGGCTGGAATTGCCCGTCCGATATTTACACCGCTACACGCGATAGTATCTTAGCATCGTTGGGTTCTGAAAAAGTGACATCTAAACTCGAGGCGGAGATCTTTAATTCTTTTAATGCTCCCCTCGAGTTTCTTTTACCCGCCTTTGGGATTCCGTTAATCGGAAAAACGGCAACACTGAAGCTGTCTGAGACTGTATCTCATATTACTAACATCAATGCAGACACTTGTGAGCGTGCCGGATTGGGCCCCAAGGCTACACATAACTTATTAGATTGGATCGAAAATGAGTTACCTTATTTTGTAGAAACAATGCCACATAGCTGGTATTTCTCTGATACACCTCCTCCTGCTGTGAGTAAGGGCACTGTGTGCATTAGTGGACGCTTGAAGAGTTTCAAGAGCAAAGCTGATGCTACAAGTGCTTTGAATGCGGCTGGATACGAGGTTAAGTCCAGTCTTACTAAACAGGTAGGTTTCCTCATCAACGAAGGTGGGGCTGAATCTGCTAAAACTAGACAAGCCAGACAAACTGGCGTTACTATAGTAACCAATCTCAAATCTTTTTTGGAGAACTAATATGGCACTTCCCAAGTGGACAGATGAGCGCACTGAGGCGCTTACAAACTTTGTCGGTGGCGAAAGCCCCGTCTCTCAGGCAACTGTTGCTGAAGCAGCAGAAAATCTCGAAACCTCTACTCGTTCAGTTTCTAGCAAACTTCGTAAGATGGGCTATGATGTAGAACTCGCTTCTGCAGCTGCTGGTCGATCTTTCAGCGACGATCAAGAGGCTACTCTTCGAGCCTTCGTAACTGACAATTCTGGTCAGTACACTTACGCTCAGATCTCTGAGCACTTTGAAAGCGGAGCTTTCTCTCCTAAGTCAATTCAAGGTAAGATTCTATCTATGGAGCTGACTGAGCACGTTGCACCTGCACCTGTTCCAGAGAGCGTTCGCACTTACACTGCAGACGAAGAAGCTACATTTATCTCTATGGTAAATGATGGTGCTTTCGTTGAAGCTATTGCAGAAGCAATGGGCCGTTCAGTAAATTCAGTTCGTGGTAAGGCTCTCAGCCTGCTTCGTTCTGGTGACATTCAAGCTATTCCTCGTCAAGAGAACACCAAGGGCGCGTCTAACGTAGATCCTTTGGCTGACCTCGACGTGTCTGGTATGACTGTTGAAGCTATCGCAGAATCAATTGGCAAGACTGCTCGTGGCGTGAAGACTATGCTCACTCGCCGTAGCTTGACTGCTGCTGATTACGATGGCGCTGCTAAGGCCGCAAAAGCACAGTAATTTTGTGTAAGGTAGTCTGGCTATCTTAGGGTAGTCAGGCTTTTTCATGTTCGGGGGAACTGTTGAATCTATCTAGTGCTTTAATTAAGCAGTGTGTTCTTGTGGGAGACTTTGAAACGTGGAGTTATCTGCGTAAAGAGTATCTTCCCGCCGAGTATCACCTGCTTTATGAAGCCATTGACTCACATTGTGAGAATTTTCACAGCTTCCCTTCGTTCGACGATCTCAAGCTAAGCACTCGCCATGGTCCAACCCGCGATAAAGTCTATGCTATAGAATCCCAGGATGATGTAGATGTAGACCCAGCTACCCTGCTTGAGTATCTCAAAAATGAATATACTCAGAAAGAAATTTTAGATTCTCTTGACAAGTATATTGATAAGTCTGATCTCTTTCCTACAGCGGAAGAGTCAGTTCAAGAACTACACCAGATCGTTCTCGATATCGAAGATAAAGTCGATTTGGAAGTTCCACAAGAAAGTATGCAACGTATTGAGTTGTTTGAGCCTCCAGAAGAGATTGATAAGTATATTGGTCTTGGCCTCAACGCAGACTATGACTATGAAATTAAGTTCTCTCCGAGAGACTTGGTTCTTGTCGGGGGTCGCAGAGGTTCTGGTAAGTCTCTTACTTGTTCAAACATTGCTAATAACGTATTTCAATCTGGCCGTTCAGCTATTTATTTCACTATTGAAATGGATAGTCGGTCAATATTGCAACGATGTTGCTCGATCGCTACTGGTGTTTCCTATTCTCGACTGAGAACACAAAATCTAAGTGTGACCGAATGGGAAAAAGTTGCCGCTTGGTGGGCGAGCCGTTACACCGAGGGTCAGCGCAGACTTGAAGAATATAAAGAGCATCGAAATTTTGGTGACTTTCACAAAGCACTATCTACAACTCACGAGCTTCTCCCGACTCAGCAGTTGGATGTAGTGTACGATCCTTCGCTAACTTTAGCAAAGATTCGTGCAGAGCTGGATAAGAAAGTTAAAAAGATTGATGCAGCAGTTATTATTGTTGATTATATTAATCAAGTTAAGCGTTCGACCGCACCTTCACGAGGAGGCCAGTACGACTGGACGGAACAGATTGAAGTATCCAAAGCGTTAAAATCTATGGCACAGGAGTATGACTGCACAGTTTTCTCTCCTTACCAAACCGATGCAACCGGCGAAGCCCGCTTCGCAAAAGGCATTCTCGATGCGGCTGATGCGGCTTATGCCCTTGAAACGTATGACCAAGAGGATGCTTGCATCACCTTCAATTGCGTGAAAATGCGAGCGGCCAGTATGAAGTCCTTTACTTCTACTATGGACTGGGAATCTCTTAAAATGGGGCCTGAGTCAGCTCAGACACCTGCTGAAAAAGAGGCTTCTGCTCATAAAACTGGCGAGGATATTGACGACCTCTGATAAAAAAAGTTCTTGACATTCCCCATGAATTGCTGTATAATATTACTTCAATTCATGGGGATTTTTTATTTATGGGAATGATATATGGATCAAACAATTACACAACGTGTGGCCGAAAGAAAAAGACTACTCGCCGCACTAGACAAACTCTCAAGGGAGTTCGACCAAACACTCCAGAACCTTATCGACGAGAATCAGTTCGATACGAAAGTGCCCCCGACACAGTTGGAGTTGCCCCTCGGGTGGACGCGATGCAGTACACAGGAAGACTGGTCAAAGGAATTGGAACCCTGCATAAAAGTAATGCCGTCCCGGTCATCGACGAAGAATACATGAAAGACATTGCGAGAATGCGAAGATGATTGAGTTTCTCTCTTTTCTGCTCCTACTCATTGCGACAGGAGCTGCAGTGATGGGGTACCTTGGAACAATGATACAATTATTTTCGATTGGGTTCTTAGTTTTTGGTTTTATTATTTTAGTATTAGCTAACAGTTGAGAAAGTTAATGGAGTATGAGGATGAATAGTAGATTACTACCAAAGATTACACAGTTATTTGATATACTTGAGCGAGACATGGATGTAGGCGATTATCAAGCCGCAGACGTAACTCTTGCTCGTCTGTCAAAATACTTTCACCTCTTTGATGATGAACACGCAGATTACTACCAGTATGCTCAAAGCGTGGTGGAAGAAGTATTGCATGGTTCTGGCGAAGTACCAGACTACTTTGATGACTATGATGACGGAGATAACTATCTTACCGACTGGGACGGAGATGCTCTTTCGTCTGCTGGCTTTGGGACGGATGAAGACTATTGAACGTAGAAGATTTATTAATATCTAAAAATGTTCCATACATACCCAAAGGTAAAGATTTCGTAGTTAGCTGTTTCAATCCTGAACACCCTGACCGCAATCCAAGTATGAGAGTAGATCAAATTACTGGAATATTTAACTGTTTCTCTTGTGAATACAAGGGGAACGTATTTACTCACTTCGGTGAAAAAGCAAATAAAACGCAACTTCGTAAACAGATGTTGCAGAAAAAAATAAGAGAAAAACGGGCGGAAAGCGTGGGACTACAAATGCCATCGAAGGCTACTCCATATTTAGGTAATTGGAGAAATATTAAGCCTGAAACTTATAAAGATTTCGAGGCGTTTCTACACCACGGAAAAGATTTTACGGGACGGATATGTTTTCCTATACGTGACAGAACTGGGCGTATAGTAGCATTTCAGTCTCGAACACAAACAGATCAGATACCTAAGTATCTCAATTCTCCTGCGGGGGCAAAGCTACCTCTGTTCCCTGTAGTAGAGCCAATACAGAGTAGTATTATTCTAGTAGAAGGTATTTTTGATGTAATCAATCTTCACGACAAAGGACTTACAAATGCCGTATGTTGCTTTGGAGTAAAGAATATAAATGAAGAAAAGCTACAAGTATTGTCTGTGCAAGGTATCGACCGTATTGACGTTTTTCTAGACAATGATGAAGCAGGCCGAACGGGGTCTGAAAAAATACGAGAGCTGTGCGAGGCAGTAGGCCTCACCCATCGCAACATTGCTTTTGGTGACAAAAACTTAGATGCGGGAGCACTAGCTCAAACTCAAGTAGATAAACTGAGGAATAAATTATATGGCTAAGGTTGCCCTAGTAGAAACCAAACCTAGTAAAACTAATTTTAAGAAAGAGTTTGATTTTGACTTTGATCAGTTTCAATTATGCTCTGATCCAAATCTAAAAAAAGTATTAAAGCGAGACTGCGATATTGATATGAACCCAGACGACTATGATTGGGTTGTTCTCGTAGGTTCTGATGCTATGAAATACTACACAAAGCAAAGCTCTGTTACGGAGTTTTCTGGTAAAAAAGTAGACGGCAAGTTTTTGCCTGTTATTAATCCTGCCATGCTCGCATTCAAACCTGAAGCACGTAAAACATGGGAGCAGAGCGTAGAGAGTATCCATGCCTACATTGCTGGCGAAATAGAAGATGTAATTATTGACGAAAGCGTAGCATTCGGTATTCAAGACACGGAGAAAGCTAATGAGTTTATTCGGGCTGCCATCACAGAAGAATGTGGATATGTTGCACTCGATTCTGAGACAACTGGGTTATACCCTCGTGACGGGTATATGCTTGGTATTAGTCTTGCTTATAATAACAAGTTCGGTGCTTATATTGACACCGATTGTTTTGATGATGAAACTGAGCGACTACTGCAAGAGCTTTTTGACAAAAAGACAGTAGTATTTCATAACGCCAAGTTCGATATGGCGTTCTTCGAGTATCACTTTCACTTCAAGTTTCCACAGTTTGAAGACACAATGTTGCTCCATTACCTCATAGACGAGAATCCCGGAGGGCATGGTCTCAAACAGCTTACAATGAAGTTCACGCCCTATGGCGACTATGAGAAGCCAATGTATGACTGGATTGACCAGTATCGAAAAGAGCACGGTATTCTCAAAGATCAGTTCAATTGGGGTGATATTCCTTTCGACGTAATGAAGACCTACGCAGGCATGGATGCTTTGTGTACTCTTCTTATTTACGAAAAGTTTATCAAGATTAAGCAAAATCCAAAGCTAAAGTGGGTATACGATAATATTCTTATACCAGGCACTCGTTTTCTGATTGATACGCAAGACAATGGTGTTCCATTTGATAAAAAGCGTTTATATATCGGCCAAGAGTCTATGCAAGACGACATTGATGAAGCCATTGCTGCTCTGTATGAAAACGAGAAAGTAAGGAGGTTCGAAGAACTCAATGGAAAATCTTTTAATCCTAACAGCACTGTTCAGCTTCGTAGCTTATTGTTTGATTACTTGGGTCTCAACCCAACTGGAAAGAAGACAGGTACGGGTGCGGACTCTACTGATGCGGAAGTGCTCAAGGAGCTCTCGCTTCAAAGCGATGTACCTCAGCGGATCTTGGATATCCGACAAAAATCTAAAATCAAAAATACTTATCTGGACAAAATCATACCTCAACTGGATAGAGATTCTCGACTTAGGACGGGCTTTAATTTGCATGGCACTACTTCTGGTCGTCTCAGCTCTAGTGGTAAACTTAATATGCAGCAGTTGCCTCGGGATAATCCCACTGTAAAGGGTTGTATCAAAGCAGCTCCAGGCCACAAAATTGTTGCTATGGATTTGACTACAGCAGAGGTATATGTTGCGGCTATTCTTGCAAAAGACGAAGCACTTATGGACGTGTTCAAGTCTGGAGGTAACTTTCACTCTACAATTGCACATAAAGTGTTTAAACTACCTTGCGAAGTAGAGGAAGTAGTAGATCTTTATCCCGATAAGAGACAGGCAGCTAAAGCAGTAACTTTTGGCATTATGTATGGGGCTGGGCCTGCAAAGATCAGTGAGCAAGTTACAAAAGATAGCGGAAAGTATTTTTCAAAGCATGAAGCGATAGAGGTGATTAATGACTACTTTGGGGCGTTTCACAAGTTAAAGGCATGGATTGATGAAAATCAAAAATTTATTGAGCATAATGGGTTCATTTATTCTTTCTTTGGTAGGAAGCGTAGGCTCCCCAATGTTGCAAGTTCCGATGCGGGCATCCGTTCGCATAGCATTCGTTCTGGTCTTAATTTTTTGGTTCAGTCCGCTGCTAGTGATATTAACCTACTTGGTGCAATAGATATGGGTGAGTATATCAAAGCTAATAAAATGAAGTCTCGAATCTTTGCACTTGTGCATGACTCGATTCTCGCAGAAGTTCCCGAAGAGGAGATAGATCATTATTGTGAAAAGCTATTACACTTTGTCCAAATGGACAGAGGCCTTATTATTCCGGGTGCTCCCGTCGGTTGTGACTTTGAGATCGACGAAGACTACTCCATGGGTAAATTCAGTAAAATGTATGGCGCTGACGTATAGCAACCTAAATAAAATTAGATTTCCAGTCTACGAGATGCCGTCTGACAATTGGAGTAAGGCAGACGGCTTATTGTTTTTAGATGACAAAATTGTAGATGATAAAAATATGTCTGGAGATACTCTAGGCATTAGAAGGGTGCAAACAGAGCACCGTAACTTACTAGAGTTAAAAAGACAGTATGATACGTTTGCAGGTTTGTTAAAAAACTCTGATAAAAACTTTATTGATACAAATGGTATTCCTTTTTCATATGAAAAAAGTCAGTGGTGCAAGTTAAAATACTACAGAATCAAAAAAATTAGTAGAAAAGACTCTTTTAGTCTTATTTACTTAGATGGGGTAAAAACACCTTTTAAGGTTCCCCGACCTCCCGCAGAAGAAATAAGATATGCGGGTGTTTTACATTACGGCAAACTGCCGTGGACATTATACGAGTACTCTGAAACACCTTTGAAGGACACTCGCAGAAAAGTATAAGGAATTATGGGAAAACGTAGTAAAACCCTTGCAGGCGCTAATCTCGATCTGCAGCAAATTGAACCCTTAACACAAAACCAGCTCAAAGCATTTGAGAGCGAGAAAAACCTGGTGCTACATGGAGTAGCCGGAACAGGTAAAACATTTATCTCATGTTATCTAGCATTTGATGACATGATAAAGCAAGAGTACCAAAAGTTAGTAATTATTCGCAGTGCCGTCTCTACACGAGATATCGGCTTTCTGCCGGGGAACGAGAAAGAAAAAGCACACGTCTATGAAGAGCCCTACAAAGATATTTGTATTGAGCTGTTTCAACGAGGCGATGCTTACGAGATACTAAAGACCAAAGGTTTAGTGCATTTTATGACTACTTCGTTTGTGCGAGGTGTAACTCTACGAAATGCTACAATACTCATAGATGAGTGCCAGAACATGACTTTTCATGAACTAGACAGTATCATTACACGAGTAGGCCAAGGGTGTAGAGTAATCTTCTGTGGGGACTTCCGACAGTCTGATCTACGAACTAATGGACTGAAGGATTTTATTCGGATACTGAAAGCGATGGATAACTTTGATCTCGTAGATTTTGAGATTCAAGACATTGTTCGCAGTAATTTTGTTAAATCTTACATAACCGCAAAAACGGAGTTAGGTTTATGAAAAAAAGAAGTTACAGCCCTGAAACAGTAAGAAAACTGCAGGGCACTCAACATATAGAGCATACCATTGCTCAAGATATGTCTGTAAAGATGAGGAAATTGCTTTCCGAAAATCCTTACATTCATACATTTGGAGCTTACAATGGACAACAAGCAGTTCAGCACGTTAAAGCGGGGCTTAAAGCAATTTATTGCTCCGGTTGGCAGGTCGCTGCGGCGGCTAATAGTTCAGATGAGGTTTATCCAGATCAAAGCCTATATCCAGTGGATTCGGTTCCGAGTGTGGTACGCAACATCAACAATGCCTTTCGCAGAGCGGATCAGATTTCGTATGCTGAAGGGGGTGAAGGTTTTGCCTTCGCGCCCATCGTGGCTGATGCGGAAGCTGGGTTTGGGGGAGTATTAAATAGTTATGAACTGGCACGAAATCTCATCGAAGCGGGGGCGGCAGGAGTCCACTTCGAAGACCAGCTCTCCTCCGCCAAAAAGTGTGGACATCTCGGAGGGAAAGTTCTTATTCCTATTAGTGATGCCATTCGTAATCTTAACGCTGCTCGTCTCGCTGCTGATGTTTGTGGAACAGAGACACTCATCATTGCGAGAACAGACGCAGAGAGCGCACAACTCCTCAGCAGCGATTATTGCTCAGCGGATCGGAAATGGATACGTAGAAGCTCTCAGGCTGGAGCAAGCGTCCAAAACAGAACAGCAGACGGATTCTGGCAAATCAACGGGGGTCTTGAAATGGGATGTGAGCGAGGTGCCGCCTACGCGGAATATGCAGACCTTGTGTGGTGCGAAACCAGCAAACCCTGTCTCAAAGAGGCTAGGCGCTTCGCCGACGCAGTTAAAGGCAGTTGCGGGGAGGCAATGTTAGCATATAACTGCTCTCCTAGCTTTAACTGGAAAAAAGCAATACCTGGAGACCAAGAACTTCAGGACTTTCAAATTGAACTTGGAAAAATGGGGTTCAAGTTTCAATTTATTACACTTGGGGGTTTTCATTCCACAAACTATGCAGTCTTCGATTTTGCAAAAGCCTACAAAGAACAAGGTATGCTTGCTTTCAGCAAGTTGCAAGAAAAAGAAATGGCCGCAGAAGTTTTTGGGTTCACGAGTTCAAAACATCAACGAGAGGTTGGAGTTGGATACTTTGATGAAATTACTAAAGCGCTTGGCGGGTCTACGGAAGCCCTCAAGGATTCCACGGAAGCCGAGCAATTCTAACATTTGTATATGGGATTTAGAAAATGAAGGCTAAATTTTTACTACCATTGGTTTTGGTAGGTTGTGTGGCAAATGAGCCTCTACAGCTTACTGAAGATTCAGAGTGTCTCGCATGGGTAGAAATACCTCGGACACAAGTAGAGTGTACTGGAGGTCGCGGAGTAGCTCCTGCCGTCTGCATAGAGGTAGACGTAATGGAACAGCATTGTGCTACTTGGTGGTCACCGCCCGCTCTAGCAAAGGCATCTAATGAGTGATTTTTTTGCAAAAAGTATGACAAAGTTTTTTCGCTTTACAGCGGATACATTCTTTCGTCAGCGTTATGGACACCGAGCAGTAGTTTTAGAGACTGTTGCCGGAGTTCCCGGAATGATAGCAGGAATGCTTACTCATTTCGCTAGTCTTCGTACTCTCAAACGAGGGTACGGGACTAAAATTCATCACATGCTAGAAGAAGCAGAAAATGAGCGTAAACATTTAATATTTGTGCTACACATAACCAAACCCACCACGCTAGAAAAGGGAATAATTATAGTTGCACAAATGATGTTTTCAATGTTTTATTTAGCATTATATATGTTTTCCCAAAAAACCGCACACCGCATGATAGGATACTTCGAAGAAGAAGCGGTAGTTAGCTACACCGACTATATTAAGCAAATAGATTTAGGCAATATAGAAGACGTGCCCGCACCTATTCCCGCAATTGAGTATTATGGGCTACGAGACAGCGCAACACTACGAGATATGCTACACTGTATTCGAGAAGATGAGCGTAAACACAGTATTTTAAATCATAGGTATGCAGATCGTGAAAGCAGTATTAAGTAATCGTATTTTTATGGAAGTAACTCCAGAGTATCGTAAAGTGCTCTCGGACGAACTCACCTATAAAATACCTACCCAAAACCCAAACGATCCTCCGCAGATCATTAAGAATCTGCAGCGGGTGCGCGAAAATCTGGTATCTATACCAATCGGACGAACAGACCTTATTCCAGACCACTACGAAATTGTGGAGAAGCGTCTGAATATTCCTGCCCATTTTCCAGAGTTTGCATTTGAGTTACGGCCAAGTCAGCAAGAGGTCTACGACAATCTTGATGACAACTGTATCATCAATGCGTGGGTAAGTTGGGGCAAAACCTTTACAGGTCTCGCTATTGCGGGCAAGCTCGGACAAAAAACACTTGTGGTTACGCACACAGTCCCACTACGAAATCAGTGGGCAAAGGAAGTGGAGAAAGTTTATGGAATTAGACCTGGTATTATTGGTAGCGGCAGTTTTGACACCGATGCTCCTATTTGTATTGGCAATACCCAAACTCTTTATAGAAACATTGATAAAATTCGCAAAGAGTTTGGCACGATTATTCTAGATGAGATGCACCATGTCTCGTCTCCCACTTTTGCTAAAATTATTGATACTAGCCACGCTCGCTATAAAATCGGGCTTTCTGGTACTATCGAGCGCAAGGACGGAAAACACGTCGTCTTCCGTGACTACTTCAGCCCGAATATTTTCAAACCACCGAAAGAAAACTTCCTCACCCCTAAAATCCATATTTACAGGTCAGAGGTACGATTTCCCGACGGAGCCAATATTCCTTGGGCAAAAAGAGTCAATGCAATCGCAAATAACGACGAATATCGCCACTCCGTAGCAATGTTGGCGTCTGCATATGCAGCGAAAGGCCATAAAGTGCTCGTTGTGTCCGATCGAGTTCACTTTTTGAAGAGCTGCGCCGAACTGACTGGCGAGAATTCTATATGTGTTACGGGTGAGGTAGCGCATGAGGACAGAGAAACGCTCATAAATGAAATTTTACACGGAGATAAAAATGTTTTATACGGAACTCAAGCAATATTTAGTGAAGGCATATCAGTTAATACTCTTAGTTGCCTTATCTTGGCTACTCCTATCAATAACGAACCACTACTTACCCAACTTATCGGGCGGGTTGTTAGGAAACATGATAATAAACGAGATCCGGTCATAATCGACATTCACTTAAAAGGTAAAACAGCGCAAAGACAGGCTTCAAACAGAATGGGATATTACATGAAACAAGGTTATTCCATTGAGCAGCTCTGAAGCGTAGAAAAACAGTTCTTGACAAATAGTTCAAAGTAGAGTATAATATGTTGTTATATGATTGGAATAAGATATTTGATGTAACTAAAGGCAGCCCGTCTGCTATGTATCTTATCATTAAAATGTTGGTAAACAAAAGTATTCCTCGTAATAAACACGATAAAATATATAAGTATATCAACACTGATTTCTCTGGAGACTGCTTCCTAGTCCATCCGGATATCCTCTTATACCACGCATATAAACACAGCTTCCGCGATATAGCCCAGTATATTGCGTTAGCTTCTTTGCGTCCGCTTGCGGACTATTACGCATCTGGGAAAATCACACTAGACCTTGATCTTTGTGAGATTAGTCTAGAATACTTTAAAGATAACAGTCTACTTCAGATAGAAGATGGTCAATTGCACTTTCTATACGAAGAAGTCAAAAAGGAGAATATACACTAATGGCACTATCATTTAACAAAGCCGCTGGCGGCGCTAAAAAATCATCAATCACTTCATACGCATATCGAGACGGAGACAACGAAGTTCGCTTGGTTGGAGACGTTTTAGCACGTTACGTTTACTGGCTCGAAGGTAAGAACGGTAAGAACATTCCTTTTGAGTGTTTGTCGTTTGACCGTAATGAAGAGCGATTCAACAATCTTGAGAAAGACTGGGTTCGAGAGTACTATCCCGACCTCAAGTGTGGCTGGAGCTACGCAATGCAGTGCATTGATAATGGCGAAGTCAAAATCATCAATCTCAAGAAGAAGCTGTTCGAAGCTATTCTTACAGCAGCAGAAGACTTGGGCGACCCTACTGACCCAGAGACAGGCTGGGACGTTAAGTTCAAGCGTGTCAAAACTGGCCCTTTACCCTACAACGTAGAGTATCAGTTACAAGTCCTCAAGTGCAAGCAGCGTGCTCTTAGCGAAAGCGAAATGTCTGCAATTGCGGATCTGAAGTCTATGGACGATGTTATGCCTCGCCCAACTCCAGACGCACAAAAAACTCTTCTCGATGAGATTCGTGAAGATGCAGCAGGCGACATTGATGAGTCTTTAGAAGACGAGTTTAACTTGTCATGATTTTATTTACGGCAGACTGGCATATAAAGCTAGGTCAAAAAAATGTTCCACGAGAGTGGGCGCTCAACCGATACGAAAGCTTTTTTAAGCAAATTCATATGCTAGAAAAGCAATGCAATATGCACATTATCGGGGGAGACCTTTTTGACCGTCTGCCGAACATGGAAGAGTTGGAACTGTACTTTTCGTTTATTCGGAAAGTGCAGATTCCAACACTTATCTATGACGGTAATCATGAAGCTACAAAGAAAAATAAAACTTTCTTTACACAGCTAAAACAAGTATCAAGAGACATCAACCCTTTAGTAAAAGTAGTAGATATATCATATTACGATAATGATTTTGGTTTTGGAGTCTTGCCCTATGCAGATCTTCACCGTAAAAACTCTATTGAGCTGTTCGACCCAAAGAAACCTTTGTTCACTCATGTTCGAGGAGAAATCCCCCCACACGTCAAGCCAGAGGTGGACTTAGACAGGTTTGAGGATTTTCCCGTTGTTTTTACCGGAGACCTACACGCACATAGCAATACTCAACGAAATTTAGTTTATCCAGGAAGCCCTATGACAACTTCGTTTCACAGGAATGAGGTAGAGACTGGCTATCTTTTAATAAACCCAAGAGATTGGTCGTGGATGTGGGATCGCTTTGAACTACCACAATTAATTCGTAAGACAGTATCAGATCCTAGTGAGATGGTGCCTACGGACTTTCATCATACTATATATGAGATAGAAGGAGATATCCAAGAGCTAGCAAATGTTAAAAATAGCGAGCTTCTGGATAAGAAAGTGGTAAAACGAAGCTCAGAAGCAGCCCTAGTTATGAGTAAAGATATGACCGTAGCCGATGAGCTAGTGGAGTATCTAACTTATATATTAGAAATACCAGAGAAAAAAGTACAAGATATAGTGGGATTATTTAATGATTACGCTTCAAAAATTGAAATGGAGTAATTGTTTTAGCTACGGCCCCGATAATGAGCTTGATCTACAGGACAATATTGTAACTCAGGTTCTGGGAACTAATGGTATGGGCAAGTCTTCTATACCATTAATTATTGAAGAGGCGTTGTATAACAAAAACTCTAAAGGAATTAAAAAGGCGGATATACCAAACAGATATGTAAATGCAGGCTATAATATTTCGCTCTCGTTTACAAAAGATGATAAAAGTTACGAAGTTATCATAGATCGTAAATCAAGTATTAAACTTAAGTTGCTTGAAGACGGGGAAGATATTAGTTCTCATACGGCTACGAATACTTATAAAACTTTACAGTCTATTATTGGAATTGACTTTAAAACATTTTCTCAGCTGGTATATCAAAATACAAATAGCAGTTTGCAGTTTCTTACTGCAACTGACACAAATCGTAAAAAGTTTCTCATAGACTTACTGCAACTAGAGCACTATGTAAAACTTTTTGATATATTTAAGGAAGAGGCTAGGAAAAGCACGTTAAATCTCAATAGTATTGAATCAAAGATAGCGACAATTGAAAAGTGGTTATCAAGTAACAAATTGAGCGATACATCCATACTGCCTCTGTCTGAAATTTCAATTGAGACCATAAGTGACGAACAAGAACTCGCCACCCTAACGATGGAAATTAAAAATATCTCTGAGAAAAATAAAAAGATTTCTCAGAATAATAGTTATAAAGATATGCTGGGTAAGATCAACATAGAAGAGGCACAAAAGTGTCGTGTTACTGAAATAAAATCCTATGATGATTTTCAAAGTGAGTTAGGAAGTTTAAGCGGGGTCGTAACGGGGTCAACACATATTTTACATAAATTAAACAAATTAGGAGATCATTGTCCGACTTGTGAGCAATCTGTAGACAGTTCCTTTAAGCAGGGGCTAATTGATATAGAAGCGCAAAAAGTCGCAAAAGCGAGAGAAAGACAAAATGAAATTGAGCGAAGAATATCAGAAATTAAACGAGACAATGCAGAATACAACTCTGCACGAAAAATTCAGCGCGACTGGGAAGATTTATTTAGAAGTATTGACGAAAGTCTTCCGTCACAGCTCTTGGATCCTGCAGAGCTTAGGTCACGGGCTGACGGAATCTCGAAGAGAATATCGGATGCTAAAGAACGGATGGTTCGAGTCGCACAAGAAAATGAGCGAATCACTAAACGAAACACCAGAATCCAAGTAGTATTGGAACAAACAGAAGAGTTTCAGCAAGAGCTATTTGAGCTAAATGAGCTTCTAGATCTCGAAGCCGCAACCGCAGGGCATCTGGAAGTATTAAAGAAGGCTTTTAGCACAAACGGATTACTTGCGTATAAGATAGAGAATTTGGTAAAAGAGTTGGAAGAACTCACAAATTACTATCTAGCAGAATTGTCCGATGGGCGTTTTACACTGGAGTTCGTAGTATCAAATGATAAACTCAATGTTCAAATCACTGATAATGGTAATATTGTGGATATTCTTGCTCTCTCTAGTGGAGAATTGGCAAGAGTCAACACCGCTACTCTCATCGCCATACGAAAACTAATGAGTAGTATATCGAAGTCTAGAATTAATATTCTATTTCTTGATGAAGTAATTAATGTATTAGACGACGCGGGGCGAGAAAAGTTAGTAGAAGTTTTATTGAGAGAAGATTTAAATACTTATGTTGTGAGCCATGGGTGGACTCACCCACTGCTTGAAAAAGTAGAAGTAGTTAAATCAGGTAATGTAAGCAAATTGGAGCGATAATGGGACACGCAAGACGTATGCAAAGCAACCGTCGTAGAATTATTTGGGAAATGACCAAGGAGAAATACAATGAAGAAAATGATAGCAGAGAGCATGATGAGCTATCTAAGCGGGAAGGTGAAGTATCATCAAGCGAATGTGAGGATATATTTGCAAAGTCCCGTCGGAATCGGGGAACATCCTGATATTATGGCAGCAATTGAAGAAGAGCTTGCCAAAGCAGCAGAATATCAAGAAAAGTTAGATCAACTCGGCGAGATATTAATGGGCAGTGATTAAATGGTTGATAGTAGAGCAAAAGGCGCTAGGGGTGAGTATCTTGTAAGAGATATGTTGCGTCAAGCTACCGGACATCAGTTTGAGAGGGTGCCTGCTTCAGGCGCTCTTGAGTACCTAAAAGGAGATCTGTATGTTCCACACGCTAAAAATCGTTTTTGTATTGAAGTAAAGAACTATGAGAAGTCTCCTCTTTCAGACAAAATATTCACAGCACCTAGAACAAACAATTTAATTAAATGGTGGAAGAAGTTAGAGCAGCAAGCAGAAGGCGGCAACCAGGAGCCTTTGTTGTTCTTTAAATACAATCGGTCAGCAGTATTTGTTGTTACTAATATTCTTCCAAAAAATACAGACCACTGGCTACGAATTGAGTGGCTTGACTGCTATGTTCTCGTAGCAGACGAGTGGTTAGAGCAAGAAAACGTGGAGTTTTTACATGGCATTTAATCTTACAGATAAGATTGTAAATGATACCAACTCTACTCTAGTTGTCGATGCATTGAATCTTGCATTTAGATGGAAACACCAAGGACGCTCTGATTTTCGTTACGAGTATCAGAGCACAGTAAAAAGTTTAGCGAAGTCATATGATTGTAGAAATATTATTATTACTGCTGATTGGGGGTCTTCTACATACCGTAAGGGACTCTCTCCGGACTATAAGCAAAATAGAAAGGACAAATTTGCAGAACAAAGCGAAGCAGAAAGAATTGCGTTCGAAGAATTCTTCGAAGAGTTTGAAGCCGCACTCGACGTTCTCGAGGAAGACTACCCAGTCCTCCGATATAGAGGAGTTGAGGCGGATGACATCGCGGCGCACTTGGTAAAACACAAAGACAAGTACGATTTAGAGTATATTTGGCTCATTTCAAGTGATCGTGACTGGGATCTATTGATCCAAGAAAAAGTAGGCCGCTTCTCCTACGTCACTAGAAAAGAAGTACGTTTAGATAACTGGAGAGAACATTATGATATTAGACCAGAAGAGTATATTTCACAAAAATGTCTTACTGGGGATAAAGGAGATAATGTTGCAGGTATTCCAGGTATCGGCCCAAAGAGAGCAGTACAGCTCATAAGGGACTATGGCACTGCTTGGGATATCTATGAAGCAGTACCAATTGACAGCAAGTATAAGTATATTCAAGCACTGAATGAAAATGCAGAACAGTTGCTTCTCAACTATGAGTTAATGGATTTAATGACCTTCTGCGATGATGCAATAGGTCAGGACAATATAGAAGATATTGGGCGGAAATTAAATGGAAGTTAATATAGATTTTAAAAGAGACCGTTATCTGTCTCCGTTTAGTATAAAAACTTTACAAGATAGATACCTGGTAAATGGAGAAGGGTCTCCACAACAAGCGTTTGCACGTGCAGCTACAGCTTTTGCTGACGATGAAGCACACGCACAGCGATTGTATGATTATGCGAGTAAGCTGTGGTTTATGTTTTCTACTCCCATACTTTCAAACGGGGGCACAAAACGTGGTCTACCTATTAGCTGTTTTCTCAATTATGTGGACGATAGCCGTACTGGTATCACCGACCATTACACGGAAAACGCATTTTTATCCTCTGCTGGTGGCGGTATTGGTGGTTACTGGGGCGATGTGCGCCCAGTAGGTTCAAAAACTTCTCACGGTTCAGAGTCTACAGGTGTTATTCCTTTTATGAAAGTAGTCGATGCGGAGATGCTTGCATTCTCTCAAGGTGTTACACGGAGAGGGAGCTATGCGTCATATCTACCGATGTCTCACCCCGAAGTAGAGGAGTTTTTAGATGTTCGAAAGCCTACTGGCGGGGACATTAATCGAAAGTCAACTAATCTACATCACGGAGTGGTTGTTCCCGATGCGTTTATGGAGTTGATTGAAGGAGCAACTCGTGAAGAAGGATTTGATGATAGTTGGCCCTTGATTGACCCGCACACAAATAAAGTAATCAAAACTGTATCTGCAAAAACATTGTGGGTAAAACTAATTCAAAACCGAGTAGAGACTGGCGAACCCTATATTATGTTTGGGGATACGGTGCAGGAAGCACTCCCAGACTGTCAAAAAGATTTGGGACTACAAGTAAACCAATCTAATTTATGCAGTGAAATTACACTACCAACAAACGAAGAGCGAACAGCAGTATGCTGTTTATCAAGCGTAAACTTAGAAGAGTATGATGAGTGGAGTAACGATCCAAATTTCATCCCTGACTTAGTTCGTATGCTTGATAATGTATTAACGCACTTTATTGCAAATGCTCCAAAAGAATTGGAGAAGGCACGCTATAGCGCAGAGAGGGAGAGATCAATTGGCTTGGGGGCGATGGGGTTCCATGCCTATTTACAACGGCACAACATTCCGTTTGAATCGGCAATGGCGAAAGGACGTAATATGGCTATGTTCTGGCATATTAAGTCAGGTGCGGAGACTGCTTCAAGAAATCTTGCACTGGAGCGAGGAGAAGCGCCTGATGCACAAGGCACAGGTATGCGTAATTGTCATTTATTGGCTGTTGCTCCAAACGCTTCTTCTAGCATCATCTGTGGTAACACTAGTCCTAGTATTGAGCCTTACCGTGCTAACGCATACGCACAGAAGACTAAAAGCGGCACCTCTCTCCAGAAAAACGAGTATCTCGAAGATATTCTCCGAGAGCTAGGAATGGATACGGATGAAGTTTGGAAGAGCATAGTCACAAACGGCGGCTCCGTTCAACATCTTGAGTTTCTTGATGACTGGACGAAAGATGTTTTTAAAACTGCCGTAGAGATTGACCAGCGATGGGTTATTGATATGGCAGCCGACCGACAAAAACATATTTGTCAGAGTCAATCTCTTAATGTATTCTTCCCCGCAGATGTATCGAAGCAGGAGCTTCACGCTATACATATGCAAGCGTGGAAGCAAAAAGTAAAAACGTTATACTACTTGCGAAGCGAAGCCTATAAGCGAGCCGAGAAAGTATCTGACGAAGCACTACGACAGCGTATTTTTGAGTCTATAGACGAAAATGCGTGTTTAGCTTGTGAGGGCTAGTATGCAAGTAGAAATTTACGGAATGGATGGGTGCGGCTTTTGTGAGAAAGCCGTAGACTTGGCAGAAGAACTTTGCCTTGATTACACTTATATTGATGCTAATACAGCAATGATTGAATTTAGTAGATTATTCCCCAGTGCCAAAACTGTTCCACAGATTCTTGTGGACGGTGAATGGGTTGGAGGATATAGCGACTTCGAAGAAGTCATGGAGCACTTTGAATGAATCTTCTCACCGAAAGAGAATATTATAAACCCTTTAACTACCCTTGGGCGTTTGAGCACTACAAGACCCAACAGCATATGCACTGGTTGCCGGATGAAGTCAACCTTGCAGATGATTTGAGAGACTACCGTGAAAAACTTACTCCGGGCAATAAAAAACTTATTAACCAAATATTTAGATTCTTTACGCAGGCCGATGTTGATGTATGTTGTGGTTATGCCAAGCATTACCTTCCTACATTTAAACAGCCTGAAGTAAGAATGATGTTGTCTGCTTTCGCCGCAATGGAAGCAGTACACCAAGAAGCATATTCACTCTTGTTAGAAACACTTGGCTTTGGTGATGACGAATACCAAAAATTCTTCGAACACAAAGAAATGTTAGATAAGCATGAGCACCTTTCTAACTTTGGTATGGATACCAACATGAATATTGCAAAGACTATGGCTATTTATAGCGGCTTCACAGAAGGCGTTCAGCTCTTTAGTTCTTTTGCGATTCTGCTGAACTTCCCACGACACAACCTTATGAAAGGTATGGGTCAGATTGTTACTTGGTCTATTCGTGACGAAACACTCCACGTAGAAGGTATGTCACAGCTATTCCGTACTTTCATTGCGGAGAATCCAGAGTTGTGGAATGATGAGTTGAAGTATGAAATCTACTGTGCCGCAGAGCGTACTGTAGAGCTAGAAGATGCTTTTATTGATCTTTGTTTTGAAGGTGCGGATGTGCCGGATTTAACAGCTCAAGAAGTAAAAGAGTATATTCGATACATTGCGGATCGAAGACTACTGGGACTGGGTATGAAGAAAATCTTTGGAAGCGAAGAAAATCCTCTTCCTTGGTTAGACTATATGTTAAACGCAGTTGAGCATACCAACTTTTTTGAAAACCGTGCTACGGAGTATGCTAGAGCGAGCACGACAGGAAACTGGCAGGATATATTTAAATAATGGAAGAAGAAACTTTAAC
>Ga0213863_10000382_pt1 | contig 33919 bp, 49 predicted proteins | sample PICome_8_FD_160128 | JGI IMG/M metagenome (GOLD analysis project Ga0213863, IMG submission 160128) | Coastal seawater microbial communities near Pivers Island, North Carolina, United States - PICO497 | ecosystem: Environmental > Aquatic > Marine > Coastal | place: USA: North Carolina... | reverse complement strand
TTTGTTCCACTTCCACTTATAGAATGTGTAGCCATAAAGGACTGAATATCCGCCTTTAAATCATCTTCTGTTGGTAGTTCTACCATTACATCACGAGTACCAGTTTTTTCTACTTCTTTATAAGTAAATGTCTGCCAATCATAACGAGATGTAATTCGTAACCCTAAACCCTGTGCTGTGTTTGGTATCTTTAAATAGTGTGTATATTGCCCTTTCATATTAATCCTTAATTGCTATGTGCTGATTTTCCATTGTTGTAATTCTTTAATACTTCTGTTGCTGATAGTTCTTTGGCGTAGACTTTAGCTTCATCGATACTTCCTTTTGCATAAGTCGATCCATCTTTTCCAATTATTAAATCTGCACCAAGATTTTCCATTGACTCATAAGTCCCATTTGAAACATCTGCATTGTCTACAACTGAACCATTTATATATAGATTGATACCATTTTGAGCATTTGTGCCACCAGTTCCATCATAAGTTGCTACACAATGAATCCATTGACCTTCAAAAGAAGTTAATGCAGTATCATATTTTCTTCCTTGATATGTAGCAGACTCACTTTCATCATAGATAGTAAGATTTAATTTATCGCTACCATCTGTATAAAAATTATATTCAGCATTAACATTATATGCACCTTTTGTAAAAATCATAAAACTTGATGCATCATTCATTTTTATCCATACCTCTAAACTAAATGGTGAATCCGATGTACCATTTCCAAAACTTAAAGTCTCTGAATCCTGTACTGATATATACTCTGCACCTTTGAATCTGATGCCACTTGATATGGAGTCTGTATCTGTTAGGTAGTAGCCTTGTGAATCTCTGCCTTCATTAAGTCCTTCTGGAACTATGATTGATGCTGGTGATCCAGATACTGTACCATTGTTAGAGTTTGTACTTCTATCTGTCCAAGTAGTTACACCATCATTTCTCCAGTATCCTACTAAATCATCTGAACTTGCATAATTACCACTATCAGTTGTAGGTAGTAAAGGTAATCCAGAGTTATATAAGGCTGTTACTTCATTGGCTGTTAAGGCTGAATCCCAGATAGCTAAATCATTTAGCAATCCATCAAAAGTTGTAACGCCATCATTTCGATTGCCTAAAATTAAATTAGAACTTGCATCAGAAACATGAGTTCCAGAAGGTGAGATTGTTTCAGTTAAAGTAACAGCAGAGCCATTAAGATATATAATTGGATCAGTTGTTGGGTTATCACTATCATAGGTTACTAATATATGAGTCCAAGTATTTAAAGGAACGCTTAATGGTGTTTCCCATCTTGCTGCCCCACCAGATAAAGTTACAGCAAATTGAACTTTTACATTTCCAGAGCTTTCACTAATAACTTGAAAAGCATATTTAGATTTATCAAAAGCCTGTCCAGCATTATTTTGTCCATCACTTTTTGGATTAATCCAAGCAGAAAGAGTACCACCACCTGTAAATATGTTATTTAAAGCAGAAGGTGTTCCAACTGCAACTTTATCATCAGCACCATCAAACACCATAGGATTATTACTTCTGACTAATGGATGTTGAAAGCCATACTCTTGTCCAGTTGCCCAAGTGATTCCACTTCCTGTACCATGATTTTGATTACCAGAGCCATCTAATATTGCAGTTCCAGAACCTTCTTGCATTGGCATATCTAACTTTAATGCTGATGAAGCTATACCAGTAGGTAAGGTTAATTCTGGCTTTGTGTATAACTCTCTTACTTGATCTTGAGTTAAAGCTTCGGAGAAGACTTGCACATGAGACATAGAGCCTGTAAATGGTTGAGTTGCAAAACCACCCCCAGTTCCACCTAATTTTAATTGTTTGTCTACTCCTATAGTTACATCATCCCAAGTTAAGCTATTTGATCCAATACTTTGACCATCTAAAAATATTTGTGAACTATCCCCATCTGATACAACTGCAATATGATGCCACTTACCTAATGTTATAGTGGAGTCTGTAAGCCACGATCTCAATGATCCATCATAATAAAAATATTGTATTTTTTTATTTACATCTAATTGAATAGCCCAATAAAGATTAGCATATCCAATTAAAGTATCCTTATTGTAAACATTACTACCATGACTTGAAATGCTTGTTGCTTTAAACCACATTGAAATAGTTTTAGGTTTTTGCCATTCAACACTATTAACTATATTAACATAATCATTCGTACCATCAAAGCTAACTGCATTACCACCATAGACTTCTCCATAGTTTAATGGATCAGCTACACCACTTGGTGAGGATGTGTATCCTGTGTTGGTAGTTGCACCATAGATAGAACCTTCGTTAGTTCCTTGTGAATCTGTGGCTTGTATTTCTTTAAAAGAAAAATTCTTAACACTTACTACATTACCACTATTTGTTTTAAAATTAATAAAATCATTTGTAGAGTCAACAGGCGTATGTATGTATTTATAATTAGTAGATTCGGTTGTAAGAGTTGCGATAGTTGTATAAGCATCTGTATAATATCTAACTATAGGTGCTGAACCACCAGTATAAAAAGCATCAAAGCTAACTTCGTATTTTGCCCCAGCTAAAACATTTGATGTTAATATATTATTATTATACCTTCCGAAAATTCCATTTCCATTATCGACATATGTAATGTCAAAATCTAAACCATTTACTTGGATAGTATTGTTACCATAGGCAGTCCATCCAGATGTAGAATTATATTTATTACTGCTTAATCCTGTACTCCCAAGATCATACCAGCTTACAAGGTTAGTCTTTAAGGCACTTGTTAATGTGCTATAAGAAGAGAACATAATATCCTGTATTTGGCTTTGGGTTTTTACATCCGAATAAATAGCTACATTTGCAAGAGAGCCTTCAAAATATTCACCATCTGGTTGCCTACCTATCTCTCCTGTTGTTCCAGTAAAGCTATTAATTGTATTTGTGCCACTACCATCAAGAGAGCCATTTAAATAAATTTTAGCACTACCATCTGAAACATCTACAGTAACAGAAGCATGATACCATACACCAGTAGATAATACTGTTGAACCAGCAATATTACTTCCATAGGTACTACTATATACATGGTATCCACCAGAACCACCATTCCATATTAACAAACTTCTTCTTTCACCAGTAGCTTGATCCCCCCAATTAACTACTATGGAAGTTTGAGCAACATCTAACTTAAACCATGCTGAAATAGTGTAGCTACCAGATTCTTGGAAAGGAAAAGATATATAATCATTACTCCCATCAAACGAGGTACTACCACTTGCTAATGCTACTGCACCTTTTGGTGTGGCTTTATCTTGGATTCTTGGTAAGAAAGGAGAACTGGCAGAATAGGCATCTGTTAAGGTTGTTGCACCATAAATAGAACCATTGTTCGTTCCTGTTGAGTCTGGTGAAACTACTTCTTGAACTTTAACATCAACAAACTCATAGTCTGAACCATTATTAAGTGCATTAATTATTCCAATACATAAATCTGCTGTAGATGCAGAAGTTATATCTACCGTATATTCTGTTAAGGTCGATGAAGGAATTATGTTTTTACCTATGCCAGATACACTACCAGAAGTAAATTCAGAACCAAATTGAACAGTTGTTGCTGTACCACTATTTAATCTTGCCTTTAATGTAACTTTATAGGCTAAACTTGGTGTAAATACATTAGGTAGTTTTACGCTTTGATTTCCACTTGAAAAATTTATATATAGTCTATCAGCTACTGTTGAATTAACATTAAAAGTTGGTGATCCAAGTTGTGTAGCCCAATTATTAGAACCAGACATATCGCTATCTGTTCCTGTTACTATTTCACTACCATAGCCTGTATCTTTTAAATTATACCAGCTAACCAGATTGGTTAATTCAGTACCTTTTAAATCTGCATATTGTCCTTTCCAGTAGATACTTTCTATTTCAGATAAAGACAAAGCACGATTCCAGATGCCGACATTGGCTATAGAGCCATCTGAAAATGCACTTCCAGTAGCTGAACTACCTATTTGTACATTAGCACCAAGATTTCCCATAGCATCATAATTGCCACCAGTAACAAGACTAACAGCAATTTCACTACCATTGATATATAATTTTATTCCAGTATTAGCAGAAGTACCACCAACACCTGTATAAGTACAGGCAACATGAGTCCATTTTCCCTCATAAGATGTTATTGCTGAAGTAGAACCAGCTATTTCGTATGTGCTTCCTGCCTCTCCATCAAATAATTCCAAAGTTAATATATCTGATCCATGAGAGTATAATCTATATTCTGCATCAACATTATATGTTCCTTTTGATACGATTACAAAATTAGTAGCATCATCCATATTGATCCATGCCGATATACTGAAAGCTGAATCATTACTGCCATCTCCAAAAGATAAACTGTCTGAATCAGATATAGATATAGAATTATTTGTACCATTAAAGGAGGTAGCACCAGATAAGAGTAGTTCTGGACTATTGTCATAAAAACGATATAATAATTTTAACTGATCTCTTACAAAGCTAAATACTTTAGCAGTTTGTTTTGAAAAAGATAAGCCTAATCCTAACATTCTATTACCCTACGTAACAAATGCAAAGACCAGAATTTACAGTTACAGCAGACCAGCTACCGTAAATAGTAACACCTGCTGGAAAAGAATCTGTATTGGCAACAGAATTGCCATACGTAGATGTACCAGTTCCTGTTATAGAAGCACTAGACTGTGTTAAAGTTGTAAACGTAGTATCTTCAAGCATTGTAATAGCTACAATTTTATCTGTACCTAAGCTTGTTATAGATTCACCGTCATCTAAAATGCCTGAACCTACTTGACCTAAACCTACGTTATTTGATTCTACTACTGTGTATTCATGTATTCCCATCTTGTTTTCTCCTATTATGCCTTACCGAGCTTGGGTATTCTCATGGACATATTGGTTAATTTGTTTTACTATATATTTCTAAATTTTTAGCGTATTGAGCTTCCATTAATTGCAATTGAGTTTGTGCTGCTTGTACTTCAAGCATTTCTGTTTGAGCCATTTCTGGATCTTCATCTGTTTGTACGTATGATAATAATTTAGTTCGTTTATCTGCAATTGCACGTTGCAAGCATCGAATAGCTCCCCCTAGTACAATTAAAGGGATTCCATCTTTAGGAAAATGTTCTACAGAAGTAGATCCATGAACAATAGCATTATCTCCATCAGATGTTGGTACATTAGGTATAAAATGAAGTACTCCACTTGTTTCGTTTCCTGAAGCAGCACCAATAACAAAAACAGATTGTGATTCTACGTAATAAACAGGATCTGTATCAGCTGATGCATAAATACTTCCTGTATCTTTGTATTTAGCTTTATCACTTGCTCTTATTTCTCTAGCAATGTAATCGCCTTTTTCTACTGTTATAATTTTTTTACTAGCAATGTTTAATCCACTACTAGATATAGCAGTAGTTTTTATATAATTTTTTAATTTTTGTATTGGACTTACGCTTACTAGCTCTGCTCCAATATCTTGAATAGAACTTGAGATAAGAGTATCATCTGCTACATCTCCAATTAAATCTTCTATTTGTATCTTAAAACTTTGCATTATGTTATATTCACTTCAGTATAATTAGCTCCTGAAAGATAATATGCTTTTTCAAAAACAGGAAAACCTTGTTCAAGTATTCCATTTCCTTCCCAAGAGTTTAATACTCCAGAAAGAACATTCGTACTTGTGTTGTTACTTGTGTATGTAAGGGTTTGCACTTTACCTAAAGTGTCTTTAAAAACAACTTCACCGTTACTAGGAAAATTAGAAGTACTTACTAATCCTATAGAATTTTGATCGTTTTCAAAATCTCCAGCCGATACACCTTTTACTTGACCACCTTGTTTATGTAATTCAGAAAATATTGTCATTTAAAAGTCGTGTTGTTGTATGTGATAACTTGAGCCATCTCGTTGTTTATTTGCATATGTTTTTCCTTCAGAAATTTGTTCTTTCCATAAACCTCTCCAAAAAACAGAAGCTTGTAATGTTTCAGGTTTTAATTCATACCCTTTTGCTATAACGTAATATGTTAATCCTTCGTGAAACTCTTCAGGAATAATAGAAGACTCATCCATTGATATACCTGAACCAGAAGCAACAAACTTTTCATCTGTTTTAACTGCATGCACATTTACTGTTTTAACTTCAGTTACAGATACATAATCTGTACTTGTATCGCTATCAGATCGTTGTGCAATTGCTATTGCATCTCTTTCAATCCAATATACTTTTTTTAATGCACTTGTTCTTTCGTTACTTGACATTATACATCCGTATCTATTTTTTCTGGTTGACCAACTAATCTAGGTATTTGATAATTATCGTAGTCTACTCTTTTTACTTCTACAATTGCATCATCAAGGTTATAATATCTTTTTCCTGCAACAGTATTAAAAGTGTACAAAGTTTCAAGTACTCTAGTTTTTCTACAAAATTCTTTCATAGCGGTATTCAAATGTATTCTTATTTGAGTATCCGATAAGTTTGGATGATGTTGTTTTACTGTTTCTATTAATTGTTGTTGTGTCATATGTTCAATGTTAGGGGAGCATTACACTCCCCCAACTTGTTTTGTTTATTAACTAATCGTTATACCAGCTGCGACTTTTCCAAGTCCTCCAACTATGTAGAAGTTTGTACCATCAGATACTAACTTTACATAATCACCAGCAACTGCTTGACCATCAACAAAAGTAATAGTAGTATCACTACCATCACTTGTATCTGCAACGTCATCAGCTGCACCAGCACTAACAGAACCTAGTATTGCTCCAGAAGGAGCAACTATTGTGTAACTAGCACTAGAAGGAGCTGCTTTCACAATAAAAGTAGCTTCCCATCCTGTGTTACTAGGAGCAGGTAATGTAGTAGCAAATTCAGTAGCTGAATTAAGCATAAACACTTTCCCACTATCAGCACTACTTAAAGTAGACACTGCTGTTAGCTCTTTGATACCTGCACTTGAACCACCTAAATAAGGTCTAGCCATAATTAGCCTCCTTACGCTGTGATTTTAAACAGTGAGTGACTTTCAATAAGCTGTATTCCTACACCTTCATCAGACATGTATTGATCTTTTACACCATCAAATGCATTGTCTTGCTTGATGTTAGTTTGATACATAGAAGGTCTATATATTGCATGGAATAGATTTTCATCGGATACAACTGCCATGTACTTATTGTAAGGCCCACGTAAAGCTGGAGTTGGAATTAACTGCAACATACCATGAGGCGTTTCTAGTACACGATAATTGAAACCAAGACTATCTCGTTTCATGTCTCCAAGATTAACTGTCCATCCTGAACTACCAGCTAAACCTGAATCACCTGCCATTTTAGACCAGTAACCTAAAGCTCCAGCACCACAGAAAGCACGTTTTACACCTGCTTCTGGTACATACTGAAATACTTTTTCCATATCATCAACGAAACTACCATAGCTATAAGTTGAGTCTACAGTAAACACGTTTTGAGCATCGTGTGTAGCTGTTGATTCACCATATTTTTCTAATGCGGAAATAACTCCATAAGTAGTTCTTATTAAGTTTCCATTTACATCGGTTCTTCCACCATCAGTAAAAGACTCATCAACATTAGCCGCTCTATTTCCACCTAGATATGAAGCTTCACCTAATCCAGTTCCACCAACTCTTTTTCCAAACAAAAATGCTTTTTCTTTTTGCATTTTATGTTCTTGAGCTTTCATTCTACGAAGTCTAGCTAACTCAGAAGACTCACCTCTTAGTACTGCCGCTTCTAGAGTGCCAGTAACTTGCAAAGGTGTTTTAAAAATCTGAGTTGAGTTGTAAACAACTTGCAATTCATCTGACCATGCATCTGGAGCTGAACTACCTTCACCATGAGCATTACCAACAACGATAAAATAGTCATTTGCATTTATATCAATAGATGAACCAGTTAGATTTTTAATAATAATATGATCAGTAGTTAAAGTACCTCCAGCATTTGTAATTGTTACCACGCCTTTGTTTGTTGTTTTGGCTGAATCCCAAACTTCACAAACAAGACCAATATAAGAACTATCTACTGATGCCGCTAAACCTAAAATGCTTTTAATTTGAAGCTCATTTGGAAGAGTGTCATCAGCTGGTAATACACCAGAATCTGAACTTATATCTTCATGTGCTTGAAACTCTTGCTTAACCCAAGGGTTTCTATGTTCAAACATTTTAAATGTAGGATCAGGTACTGCACGCTGTTCTTGATTACTAATTAAAGTAGTGAAAGGTGACACATCTGTCCATAGCTCCTTAGTGACCTGCGGATCTACGTAAAAATTCCGTCTATCCGTATAAAGTACACCAGAAGCTTTTAGTAGCTTTTCTGTAGCCATTTTGTAACTCCTATTTTAATTTTACTCTTTTACAGAGTATATTTTAGTTTACTTTACAACTATTACCTTCCTAATAATGCATCGCTAAACATCTGCTCATCCGAACGTGGTTGTTCAGCTTTACCAGTCTGCACTGCGGCAGTTTTAGGTATTGCTAAACGTTGTGCTTGGTTTTGCATTTCTTGTGTTTTTTGTTGCACTACTGGGTTAGTACTAGTTCTTAATTCAAACAACTTAGCTAAATTATCCATCGTTAGATTGTCAGGATTTTGTGCCCACTGTACAAATTCATTTGCTTTATTAGCATCGTACCCATAAGCGTTTACAGCGTGGCTATGTGCCTGCGTCTGCATCATTTGAGTTTGTTGCTGTTGCATTTGAGCTTGGTATTGTGTTTGCAATTCCTTCTCTCTTATTTGATCTTTTTTTTGTAAAAAACCAAGATAATCATCTCGATATTTTTCTTTAGCTAGTCTATGCTTAAACGATTCAGATTCTGGATCATTTAATGCATCTACTTCGCTGTATGAAAGTGGTCTTTCAGGTGCTGATGGCTCCTTCAGTGAAGTCTCTTGAAATCCGTTTGGGTATCCTTGAGCTTGTCCATTGGAGGGTGACTGTTCTAATTGGTTCAGAACTTCAGGATTACTACGAATCATCTGCTCTACTGGAGCAAGACTATTCTTATAATAATCTAGTTCATTCCGAATTGTACTTAATTCACCCTTGGCTTTATCAGCTTGTGACTGCCAATATTCAAAACGAGTTGTCTCATCAGGGGTAGTCTCTGGTGTTGCTTCATTCGTAATTGGTTCAACCACGCCTGTGTTATTTACAGGTGCTTCCCCTGACAAAATGCTAGGTTGCTCTACTGGCACACTAACATTCTCTGTCTGTGGTTGATCAGCATTACGTGTTTCTAAGATATTCTCCATTACTTTTCCTTTGCGATTTGGATATTTCCAGCAACCGCTTTCTTCAATTCTTTATAACAAATTATGTTTTTTAAATTTTTCTATCATATCTTCATCTGTATCGGCATACATAAATCCATTATCATTATTTCTATAATTTTTAATAATTTGTATTTTAGCCATAGGATCTTGAGATCTAACAAACTCTCTAAAGCCTTCATCGTTTTCAGTATAATGATTTACTAAACCACCACTAAGCATTTTTTTAAAAGCACCTACTGTTCCTCCACCCATCATATTATGCCATACATAAGCACTATCTCTCATGTATTTTCCTAGAGCTTCGCTATTAACTTGATTGTCCATTATCTAAAATCTTTTGGCATCATTCGATCACCTTCTGGTAAACCTTCTCCTTCATTTAAAAGAGCCATTGCTCCCATCCCACCACCAATCATTCCTAATGTTCCTTTTAAAAAACTCATTATTCCTCCAGCCTTAGCATTTCTTGATTCATTTCTCTAGAAGTATTTCTACGTTGATCAAACTCTGCTATATCATCTTTAGCCAGTTTAAGATCATCTGCTAAACGTGTTTGATATAGTTTAGCTGCCATCTCTACTTTTGCTTCTGCTTTTGCAAGCTTCTTTTCAAATTCTTTTACTTCTACACGCTTACGATCATGTAAGGATTCACGTTGTGCTGTTTGCAAGTCTCCTTTAAGATCTTTAATCTGTTCAGCTTGTGCTTGAACCTGTTGTTGCATTTGTTTCATCTGTCCTACTCTTTCTAATACACCTTCCATATCTGCAACATCTGTTTGCTTTAACACTTCAATCTGATCAATTAAACCTGAAGAGTATAACTGCATGTAGTACTCAAAACGTGCCCACCTATTAGAAGGAAGAGTAGAACCAGATAACACAATAACATCATATTTACCAATGGTTATATCGTTTACTTTACCCATTAGATTACCAACGTCATCATAAAGGGGATGATTAATCTGTATTTCGGTAGGGCGATTATTAGGTTGCATTAACCTGAATACTTTTTGATCTGTATATACGTATTGAATAAGGCTAACTACCACTTTTGCAAGTTGATTAATACATTCTTCAATATCATCACGCTTTGATTTAATTCTTCTTTGTCCGTACTCATCTAGAGCAACAGTTCCTTTATAGGTTTGAGGTGCTCCTCCCTGATCGCCTTGCATTAACGCATAAATACCTAAGATACGTTCTATGTCTGCACGAGCATCTGCTTCATTTTTATATAACTCATTAGGCAAAGGAACTGGAGCTGCTACAATTGGTTGTCCTAATTCAGGATCAAATTCAATAACAGCAGTACCTGCTTTTCCCCATTCTGCTTCAAGGTTTGCTTTGTTCATACTACCACGAGGTATTAATAACTTTACATTAGTAGAACTAGAAGCATGAGCAACAATAAGAGAACGTATTTTATTTACGTACTCCTGTAATCCTTTTACTAATCGTACATCACTCATAGGATATGGATTACGATTAAATCCATTCATAAATGGCACAATAGGGTATTCTTCAATAGGAAGATCTACCATATATAATTGATGATCTCCTACGCTAACACATTGTTGTACGTTAGTTACTTCTATCTCATTTACCATAATTTCTTTACTTTCAATAAGATCACCTTTAGTAAGAAGATCTATTGTCGTAGTAGAGTTTGGAATAGAGCCATTGTGCTCTTCTCCAGCCATAGGTACATTTTGACCTGTTTGAGGATCCATCATTAAATGAAATTTAGAAGATCCTAATTCTTGTATAATTTGAGTATATGTAGTGACATTTTGTTTGTCTGTATAAATTGTTTCCCCTTCTGCATTGGACACTACAACTACTGGTTCTTGCTTGTACTCTTCATACTCTACTTCATTTAAAACTTTTTCATCATTACTACGAGGATCATATATTTTAAAATAAGGATTTTTTACTTTTGTATAACGTTCAAATAATTCAATTTCTCTTTCCCCTGTAATAGAAGAACCTGTTTGTCTACGCTTCATAGTAACGTCTTCACTATATAAAGAATGTCTTGATTCAGAAACTGTGTTTAAATAACTAGTCTCAGAACTCTCTCTAATAACGCTTTCAAACTCTGGATACATAGAAATTAATTGAGTCTCAGATACAATTTTACCTACAATAATATGAGCTGCATCTCTGCAAAAAGGATCTTTACTACTAGGATCAATAAATAATTCTAACGGATTGATTGCCTGTACTTTTACTTCTCCTGCACCAAAATCAGCTTCAGGATCAATATATGCCATCATCGCTCCCATGCCCATTACATAGTAATCATCAATAGATTGTTTTAATTCTACGTTTCCATTAGAGCTATCCCAAACATATGCCATTAAATCAGAAAACATTCTACCTACTTTAGCATCGCTGTTTTCTCTAGCAGTAGATTGGAATTTGGGGTTGTTTGCAGTAAGCATTGCTTTTGCTTGTTCTACTGCACTATATACTACATTGACAACCAGTGGCTCTTGTGCACGTTTACGTAGAGCAGTTACTTGATCGTCTGTCCATTGCTTTCCATTACGGAACTCATTGTCTTCAACAGCTTGTTTTATCCAATTCTGTCTTGCAGATGAATAATCAGACAATAAATCTTGGGTAAGTTGGACTTCTTTTGATTTAGGGGCGTTATTATGCAATATAAAGGTCGACTTTGTTAAGTTAAACGTTTACTTTAATAAAAAGTTCCACGTTATGATATTTTCCAACTTATATCATCTACATGATTAAAGTCTAGATTTTTCTTTTGTGTTTTTTCTACACTTTTATGATGAGGTACAAAACATTTTTTCATAGCATAAAATAAACCATCTAGTAAATCATCGTGCTTTCCACGAGGATATAACAATAGCTCATCTTTTAGTTCTTCCATTGATTTCAACATAAACATTTTCTTTTGAGCAAAGTAAGGTTGCATTGTTTCTAGTCGTGAAGATTTACTTGTACGTGGATTTTCTTTTATCTCTAATCCTGATATAAATATTTTTTCTTCATCACATCGTTGCTTTAAATACTCTCGTAGCATCTCTTGATAGCCGACACTCTCTACTCGTACCTTTACTGGTTTGAATAACTTAAAGTACTCAATAATACTTTCTGCTAGTTGCATAGGGGTTGCTCTCTGGCGGTAATACTGGAGAATATACCTATTGTTGTTTTCGTCTACTGCTACAGGCATGATTACAGAGTAATCTGCTGTCTTGCGTACCGAAGAAGCTGGATCAACCCCCATGAACACATTGACAGGGATTTCTTTTTCCCCATCGGTTAAATAATGATTATCTGAGCTATCTATCTTTAGCGTATAATCATGATACTGGATATAAGACTGCTGAAACAATTGATCTTCATCTCCAACAATTTGGCACATGTACTCCCTGTAAAACACAGAAGAACGTCCAATGGATTCCAGTTCTTTTTTCTTTTGTAATAATTTATCAATAGGTTGCCACTCTTCCCACAAAGCTTTCTTTTTATCTAAGTCAGGACTAAAGTGCATGTTTACCCAACCCTCCATTTGTTTTAATATCTCTACTAAACATCGCTGGTGTTGAGGCGTACCAATAACAATAATCTTTCCTTTTTGCGGATCTAAAGAAGGAACAGCACTTTGTAGCAACCAACGAAGATTCTGCTCCATTGCTTCTGCTGTTTTGGTATTGTTCTCATCTTCAGGATCATCTACAATAATAAGAGTAGGGCGTTGGCTACCTACTTTAATACCACGAAGCTGTTGCCCTGTACCTTTGCAAATAATCATAGATCCATCTTTTAGCTCTATTTCTGTCTTTGACCATTGCTTTGCACTATGTTGTCCCCAATATCCATAGACCTGTCTAAATGTTTCTGAGTACTCTATTGTGTCTTTTATTGTACCTAATAGTTTAATTGCATGGTCTTGAGTTCTAGATACTAATACAATAAGTTTTGCCCCACTGTCATTCATAATATGGAATAAAGGATATACACCTCCAACGATAGAGGATTTAGCGTGACCACGTGGGGCAATAATGTTTACTTGTTTTTTAGAGTCGTCTACTAAAGACTCAGCTATTTTATAATGAAAATCAGGAGAAGAAGCAGAAAACATATTAGACATAATTACTTTTCCAAACATAATCATGTTCTTGCTTAATTTTTCTTTTATATACTCTTTGTGCTTTTTTGCCATAAACTATTTTCGTTTTTTAGGCTTATTCGGACACTTCGTCATATTTACTATTTTACTTTCTAGTAAAACTCCTGTTTTAAGACCGCAATGTGTGTTATCCTTATACTTACCTGCAAACACACAGTTTCTCTCTTTTAAGGTGCAATATGCAGCCATTAAAGATGATCTGTAATAAAAGTATCGTAGTAATAACCAGATGTCTCCATTTCTTTCAAGGCATCAATAGCTATTGTAGACATAAACGCAGGATCTCCTTCATGCATTACAGCAATCACGTGTAATGCTCGTACTGCTATTTCAATTTGCTCGTGAATAAGATTATTCTCGTCTAAGCCTTCGTATTCGTTGTCTATATCACTCGGCTGGTTCATTTGTTTCTGATTTCCGTTGTAGGGTTACCTTTTTTTCTTCTTTGGCTATAGTATCTGCTATTTGCTTCGTAACATCTACTTGAACTGTGTCTGTAATCATTTGTTTGTTTGGTTTCATCTCTAATAAGTCCATTAGATAGTCATTTGCCTTTAAAAAATTGTTTACATCCCCTTTATCTTCTGCCATTGCTAATGCACGTACAATATTGTCTAGTGCAAATTCTTTGTTAATAGATTTATCGTGCAATAATTCTTTAATTTTCTTTTCAACCATGCGTTTTGTCACTTTTTGTTTGAGGAATCTTCGGACGGTGGCTGCTGGAGTTTGTTGGTCAGGTCTATAGATTTGTCCAAGAACATTAAAGTCAACCGCATTGCTCCCCAATAGCATATTTGCGTAAGCATTAACAGTATTTTTACTCCTCGTTTTACCATTTTCTTCCTCATCCCATGTTCGTTTAGGGTTTGTTTTACTATATACTCCATATTCGTGATTTACCAAAAAATTTATTTTAGAAAAACTAGAATCCCAACCTACCCCACACGTAAGCTTAATAAACGTTTTAACGTGTCCAGCTTTATCGGTATAACTCTTTCGATCAAAACATTCAGATACGTAACCATCATCTGTTAACGCCCACTCTCCTACCTCTGCCTGCTTCCAAGGCACGTATTGAATCTTATTTGTTTCTGCCTCTTCCTTGCTGTATACAGGGTAATGATTTGTTTTTCCTTTAATTCTTCTTTTTATTTTCACAAGTGTAGCTACACTACCATATAGCTATATGTTAGTATACTATATGGTTATATATATATATACTATTATTAATCCATACTCTTTTTATCAGAATGATCCACTCCAATCTGCTGAGCTATAATCTTTGATACGATTTCATACTCTGCTTCAATAGCTTCCAAGTTCTTTTCTTGGTTGTTTAATATATCTTCATATTGACTCTCTGTCATAGTCTTCTGCTCCCACTTGCCAGTATTGACATTTAGTATTTCGTATTCTTTATTACCTTTTTTATCCATGTTCTACTTTAAGTTAATATCGCTATCTATATTAATACAATGATTTAATTGGAATAAAGTTCCATGTACTCCTTTAGAAAGTTATTTTAGAATGGGAGTGAGAGGAACATGTTACATGGTACCCCCTATGTTTTGGGTTGCACGTTACTTATTAGGTTGAGTTGACTTTTTTAGTTCCACTTAACTACTGGGTGTAAGCAAGCTTACTCTAATAGCTTTCCCTATACACACACGCACGCAAGTATCTACTAATCCATACACATCTACCATGTACATGCACACATACTACCACTTACAATACGCTTCCTTTATCTCTGATAATACAGTAAGTATTACAACTCAACAAAGGAGCAATAATGGACAAACTAAAAGTATTCAGGTTCACCTTACTAGAAGATGCGCACAGAATAATTGGATACAACGAAGTATTTGTTTATGCAAAGGATTATAATCATGCTACGGACTTACTTGAATATCAATTCCCATTTGTAATAAACGAATACAATATCGATTGGGAAACTGGCAGAGAACAATACTCATGCACAAGGCTTAAGAAGATATATCCTCAGATGTATGCAAAACCCAACTACTTAATCATCAACAACCCTCATCAAACAAGGAAGAAACAACAATGATAAACCAAGAAGCCTTAGATAAAGCAATCTCCAAATTAGAAAAGATATGGATTGCTAAGAGTAATGAAGTAGATGATTGGCATAACAACCCAAGAAAATCAGATCTTAAACATATTGATATATGGAAAGCCAGAGATTTTGGACATTCGGTTGGAGAATTAAAAGCATACACAAAAGCCTTAACAATATTAAAAACATGCGGTATAGAAGTATTTAAAAAGGAGCAATAATGGAAATACTACAACTAATAGCGTACACATGTGGACTAACAGTTTATATTATGATAGGTATGCATTTATACAAATTAATTAAACGTAAATAAAATAATATAACTATACAAATGTAAAGGGAATAACTCTTCTAGAATTGTTTCCTTTATATTTGGTTTTTACTTAATCAACTTAACATCTTTGTGCTTGTCTACAAAAAGTGGTTCTATCAACGTAATGTCCTCCCACATTTAAAGGGTAATGATAGATAGTAATGTGGCAAGCATAAACAATACTCAGCTCCTCTACCGAATGTGTTAACTCAATTGAAAATGAGGAGTTGGGTATATTTAAATAAACAAAGGAATAATCATGAAAGATATTAAAGAGTCATTAAAACTAACTGGCTGGTATGCACTAGGAGCTACTGCCATTGGAGTAAGTAAAGTAATCAACACAGGTAGGTCTATTGCATTAGAACTAAAGAAAGGCACACCTCAAGAATTTGTACGCTATACCAATCAAGATATAGCAAAAACATTTAAAAACAAATTCAGCAAAGCTAACCCTGAAACATAATTAAGGAGAATAATAATGGACAAACTAAAACATTTTATTATAAGTGATATAATAAACAATACAAAAGAAACAATAAAAAGTACAACATTAATAAGTAGTAAAAATTGTTACGTTAGTGTTCATGATACAGAAGTACAACATGGAGATTTTAAACAACAATTAAAAATAGATCTTGAATTATTAAGTGCGTCAACATTGTTCTTGATACATAAAGCTGTTTTAAACAAAAATTAAGGGAAGAAATGCTTCCTTTATGTCTGGCAATTATGCCACTTAACCAAAGTACAAGGAAATAACATGAAAACACTAAAACAAATACTAACAGAAATGAGATCTAAAGCTGTAGAAAGTGCAGAGCTAGGATATAATAATGTATGGATCAGAAGATCAAAGCAAGATCCAGAAAATAGCAAAGCATATATCAATGAAAATGCTAGTATCTCTCAAGCTTCAGAAGATAAAACTACCGAATGGATTTATAATCTTTGGGTAAAAACTACTGAAGAGGGACTAGAAGAAATGGACACATTTGTAGAAACAGAGCTAATACCAAAAGGCATGAGTCTATATATTGATAAAAATACCGAACAACCAATAGAAGTCTTATCAAAAGATCAAGGTTCTGTGAGGTTTATGATAGCTAGGTCTAATTTAGTGTCATAACATCTAAGAAAAGAAGTACAGGGAGAAATCCTTGTATTTCTTTTTTACTAAGGTGCTTACGCACGTTATTTTATTATTTAAAAGGTGCTTCGCTCAGTACTTTTTATTTAAGAACAGATGAACAAGCTTCTGAGTACAAATATAAATAGCTTGTTATGAACATATATGTTACATTATGAGGCGTTTTAAGGGATATAACAAGAAAGTAATGAAAGACAATTTATACTCTGGTTAAGTATAGGTAATGGTCTATTATGACTAACTAAATTACCATGAGGGAGCAGTTTATTTATTTAGACTGCTTCCTTTATTTCTAATAATATAAATGGGAGTTACAACATATGAAATGCACTATACATCCGTATACATCAATACAATACCAAGAAGTTGTAAAAGAAAAAAGACTACCTTGGTCTGATGAATTTGTAAAAACCTATCACGATACACCATATTGTTCTGATTGCTTTGAAGAATACACAGAAACAGGTGTTTATATTAACAGCTTAACCAACGAAACTAGGAGTAATTATGGAAAACATAAACAAAGCGTTACAAAATGAAAACTTTAAAAAAGTATACAATAAAGAAGCATTATCAGATGCAATTATAGATCTAGGATGCGTACCAAACGATTTAAATAGTATCAGTCAACAATTAGATGATTTGTATTATCAAGCAACAAAAATACAACACACAATAACACTGGTAAATAAACAATTAATACGTGTAATAGATCAAGTAAAAAAAGATTCAGATAAAGCGAGGTATAGTTTATGAGTACAACAGAAACAGATTACATCTTTGATAAACTTTATGAACACACTAAAGATTATATAGAAGAACGTATGAACGACATAATGAGTGATTTAAAAGAGGATTTTCATGTAAGCGAAGATGTGTCTAAAAAATTATTTTACTCGTTTTTAGAAAACAAATACAACGTTAAACACAGTTTGCCAAATTATAGCAATACAATAGATAAACTGAATGAATTAACTATAGTAAAAAACAATAAGGAGTCTGTATGAGTAAGCTGGGAACATTTACAGCAGTAGCAAAAGGTGCTAGTTATTTAGGAATGGCATTAAATCAAATGGTAAAACTAGCAGCTCATGGAACAAGGACAGCTGCTGATTTTGTTATTGATAAAAAACGTTATGACGTTGAATTACTTGTAGGTGGTGCTACAATACAAACCAAGCATAATCAATCAGGTGCACAACTATCTAAACTTGTAAGAATTATGGGTGATGTAGGTGTGGAACAAGCAATTATAACTGATGTTAAAAAGGAGAAAAAGTAATGATCATTATTGATATACCAAACTGGATGTTGTACATCTCATGGTTTATAGGATCTAACATAATAGTAGTTATTACTCTTTTGTTATGGATGTGGTTTTTAAACTGGAGAGATACTCGTAAGGAGGCATCATGAGTGAACCTTGGTTGGAATTAGGATACGATATGGATACATACTACAGAGAAATGCATGTAGCTAAAAAACTAAAAGAACTTGAAGAACTAAAAGAAGTAATGAATTTAGTTAAAGAAAGATTAATAACAGTATCTAATCATAAAATAACAAAAAATCAACAAAAACACATGATTAAAAACACAATTAAAATAATAAATAAAACAAAAAAGGAACATGCTAATGGATAAAACATTACAGGTTAAATACAATCAAGTAGAAAATTTTGCTTACGAAAATAATGAAAAATTATTAAACAGAGAACAAGATATAGCAGAATTAAGACTTGGTTTATTAAAAATTCGTTCTCAATTAGAAATGAATCAAAAAGAATACAAAAAGAAACATGTGGATAAAACAGCTTTGTATTGGGATATGGTAAACGATATAAAAAGTATTGTATCAGAAACGCTTAAAATATTATGAAACAAGTTAAAGCTCCAGACAAAAGACCAGCATTAGCTTTTGATTCTCAAGAAGAAGCACAGTTAATAGCTGATTCATTAAATGCGTACCGATACAGTCATGTAGTCAGTACAGAACTCAACGAAAAAATACGAACATTATGTGACGTAGTATTTAAATGTCAAGAAATGTTTAACAAAAAAGAGGAATAAAGGATATGAATAGCACATTTTTAATGCATTGTGGCGGTAGACCAATAGGATTTGACGATCCTGCTTTGTCATTTGTACCGCAAAAAACGAATACATATGAACCAGTATCATTTGGTGAATTGTTGTTAAATACAAAAAGAGTATGTGATGATTTACTAGATATGGAATTTGTAGATCAAAAAATAGCTGTATCAGCAAAAGACCAACGAATGTTTGGACTATTGCAATATAGAAAAGATGAACAAGATCAGATAGGACATGCTGTAGGAATACGTAGTAGTCACGATAAAAGTATGTCTATTGGGTTTTGTTCAGGAGCAACACTATTTGTTTGTGATAACATGGCGTTTACTGGTGAAGTAACGTACATGAGAAAACATACAAAAAATGTATTTGACGATCTAAAAGAAAAGCTAGTAACTACAATATATAATAGCAAAGATAAGTTATTTAATATTGAACAAGACGCTGAAAAACTAAAAAATATCGAAATAAACAATGATGATGCATATGCGTTTATTGGTAAAGCGTTAGGACACAAAACTCTACTAGCTAGACAAGCTCAAAAAGCTCTTGAACATTGGAATAAACCACCTTATGCAGAATTTATGAATAAGGATGCTTGGTCATTATACAATGCTAATACAGAAGCTCTAAAAAGTACACAACCTAATAAGATAATAGAAAAGCATATTGATCTACATGATAGAATATTAGATCATTTTGGAATAGGTTAATTATAAATATGGAAGCAGTGCATCCTCATGTTATTACTTCGGTTAAGAGACTCCGCATCTCTACACTTTGTACTGCTTCCTTTATTGTTAGTTTAATCACCGATGAACAGAACGATAAACAAATAGTAATTATACTATTCTATCATAACTCTGTAAAAATGCTGGGCAATAATCTTATGACGATAAGTATGCCAACTATAAACACACACGGTTACAGAAACATTTGCGTTTCTAGGGGCTAATTAAACTAATACAAAAAAGGATAAAAAAATGAACAAACCAACAAAAACAAACATTAAAAAAATCTTTAGTAATACTGGAATACAATTAACACCTGATTCTACTGAAATGATAGAAAGAGAATTAGTAACTGTTGTAGAACGTATGGCTAAACGATGTGTAGATGGCAATTTAAAACGATTAACACCAGAGCTATTTTATGTAGCAATGGGAAGGTTAAACTTATAATGAATAAAGAAATTATGAAACTTATTGAACGACGATTGGAAAAAGGTAAAAAAGAATACAATGAAGAACTTAATGTTAATGATGGTCGTGATTGGTTAAAAGAAGCATTGGAGGAACAATTAGATGGAATGGTTTATATAACAGCAAAACTACTTCAATTAAAAAAAGCTGAAACTAAATATCAATCTTTAGATGCAAAATGGAATGTATTATTAAATAAATCTGAAGAAATAGAAGATTATGCTAATGATATACAACAAATGTCTGAAGATCTTAGAATTTATGTAAAAGACATTACATGAAAACTAAACAGCCAGAACTAACGAGCTATATGATGTAATACTAAAAGATATGGAACAATACAAAATAAAATAACAATAGGAGTTACAATGAAAGACATGAGTATTCATGAAAAACTAAATGTAATACAGACCTCACTAAAAGTAGAAAAAGGTCATACAAATAACTTTGGTAAATATAACTACAGAAATTTAGCAGATATATTTGAAGGAATAAAACCATTGCTAAATGAAACTGGTTGTTACCTTACTGTATCTGATGAAATTGTAGGAGTTAATGGATTTAACTATATCAAAGCAACAGCTACTTTTGGTGATGGAAACGATTCTATTACAACCGAAGGATGGGCAAGAGAAGCTGTAAACAAAAAAGGTATGGACGATAGTCAAATAACAGGTGCTACTTCTTCATATGCAAGAAAATATGCTTGTAATGGTTTGTTTGCTATTGATGATACAGCAGATGCAGACAGCATGGACAACAGAAAAGAAACCTTAATCAATGGTAAACCAGCTACAAAAGGACATATCACTGTTAATCAGAATGTAAAACTAGAACGTTTAAGCAGAGATCCTGTTTTTAATGGAACAGATATGCCTAAAAAAGTACGTACTTTAATTGACGATAATGTAACAGAAGAACGTGCTCAACAAGCTATTGATAAAATAAGTAAACAAATAAAAGAACTACGTAAACAAAATAAAGGAGTTAAGTAATGACTGGTGGATTTGAAACAACAGGTACAGTTAAATCCGTACAAATAGAATATGATGCAGAAAAACAATGGGGAACATACAATCCTACATTTGATATGTTTCTAACCATAGAATACAATGATGGACAAGATTGGGATAAAACATTAACTATTCATGGCAATGTTAAAAAAGATCTTCCTATAACAGATCCTAAATCTTGGGGTGCTGGATTTAAAGTACGAACATTCTTTGAAGCTGCTTTAAATAAAAAGAATCTGTTGATGAATGATGATTACACACTTCCTGAATCATGGTTAGATGATGTCGTTGGTAAACAGTTTATGGTTTGTAGTTATAAAACAAATAAAATGAAAAAAACTGGTAAGCCTTTCTGGAACACGTATCAAATTGTTGCTCCAGCAGGATCACCAGCAGGCACATTAAAGAATAAAGTAATTAAAGATGTGCAAGATGGTTGGATTAAAGATGCAGCAGAAGATGATGGAACTTCTTTTGTAAATGCTATTCCTAAATCTAATCTAAGAAAAGCAAAAACAGAAGCTAAAGTTAATGTTGACACAAGCTTTGACATTTAATTATGAAAAAGCCAACTGTAAGTCACATTATTAAAGAATGGTTGAGTAACAGATTGGAAAGTGGTTTAGATACAGTGGCATCCCACGAAATCGAAACTACATTAGTCGAGTATGGCAAAGAGTATTGGGGGAGACAACATTCCCCCAGTACTTGGAGCAGAGCTTGGAGAACATTAAAAGCTGGAAACGAACTCGATGAAATAGATGTTACATCCATTGAACCTATTAACACTGAAAGTGCGGAGACTACATGGAGAATAAAAACTGGTACATAGAATACGCAACTGGCAGTATTAGTAATCGTAATCAATTGTGCAAAATAAACGAATTTGCAGAAATAGCAAAAAACAATATCGGTAAAGAAATATATAGATCTATGTTTTTATATGATGAGACTATTGTCGATTTTGTATCTAAAAATCAAACAGTAGTTGGTTTTAATGGCGTACAAAGTATAGATAAACTTGTCGTTGATGTTGATTACATAATAAATGATAACGAACTAGGAAACCAAACACGTAAAAAAGTAATGGACGTGGTAGATGTAATGGAAAAACTAACTATAGATCCTATACATTATAACCTTTGGTTTTCTGGTAAAGGTTTTCACATTCATTTAGCAAACGTATATGAGTTTAAAGATTCAAATCAAATAGCAAAACAAGTACGTGCAACTATGCAACGTGACTTTGGAGAGCATATTGATTTAATCTATGATAGCAGAAGACTTATACGTGCTGGTTTTTCATTAAATAAAAAAACTGGATTATATAAAATTCCTGTTTCTTTTGAAGAGCTAGAAACGCTTAGTTATCAACAAATTGCAGATTTAGCTAGAGAACCTAGACAAGACTACAAACCACATAAAATAAAACAAGAAAAACTAGATGCATTGGAAGCAATGGACATGAGTCGTAAAAACATTGCAGAAGTACGTAAAGTATTTGATAATGCTAAAGGTGAAACCACTCGTTTTATTACATGTGCTCAACACATATACAACGCTGGACATGTACCAAGCAAAAGACATAAACACTTATTAGCTCTCGTGAGCATATGGCGTAAAAAATACGCATTTGATAAAGTTGGTTGTGATTTTCTTGCTCGTGCATATATGTCAAACATGGATAAACCTTTGCCTTCTGTTGAAGTGAGTAAGATTGTAAGTGATGTATTTAAGAATGATTACTATTATGGTTGCAATCATCCAGATCTACAGCCATATTGTGATAGTAAATGTATGCTATATAAATACAAGAACTTAGATCAAGAGGCAAACGTATTAACAGCAGAAGATATGATTAACAATCTAATTGACCATTATCAATCTGACTATACAAATAGGCAATTTGATCTAAAATTAGTATTTCCATTTATGCAACAATCGCACTTGTTTACTACAGGTCAGTTAATAACATTAATTGGAGACACTGGATTAGGTAAAACTGCATTTATTAGTTATTTGATAACACAGTTGCCACATCTTAAAACATTATTTTTATCATTAGAAGTTGATGAATTTACAATGTCAAGAAGACTATTGCAGGCTTCTTTAAATAAATCAAAACCTGAAATCATACAATTTCTAAAAGATAAAGATATGGATTTAATACGTAAAGCAAATGAAAAGATAGATCATATTAAACTTGAATGTAGTAGTCCAGACATACAAGATTTAGCAAGTCATGTGTCAGAACATGAAGCTAAAATATTAGTAGTAGACACAATAGATCGTGTTCCTGCTAAATATGCTGGTAAAGACGATTTTGCTAGGCAGGAAGTAATAGCAAATGGTTTAAAAGATCTAGCAATGCAAGAAGATATAATGGTGATAGCTGTACATCATATTTCAAAATCAGCCTCGTTTAATCTAAAACAAACTAACACTTTAGATGTGCATAGTGGTAAAGGCAATAGTGCTATAGAACAAAAATCAGACCAGTTTATCACATTTACAGGAAAGAATCCACGAGGAAAACAACGTGTTGTAAAGTCTGTCAAAGCTAGAGACGAATCTACATTTGAGATATTACTCAATTTTGATTGGAATACATTTACTTTTGACAAAAGAAACTAAAAACTATAAGGCACAGACTAGCAATTTGTGCCTTATTACACATACAAAGGTATTAAAATGGCTATTGTAGAAATACATATAAAAAATAACATAGTTGAAAAAGTATCTGGAGAAGATGCAGTTGTTTATATACATGACCACGATACAAAAACTACAACAACAATGTTATTTAAAAAACAGGAACAAAAATATGAACAACGGACACGTACTAACTCTCTTTGGCTTTCCGATATTAAAGAGATTGTTAATAAGAAATAAAGAACATACAACATATAAAATAACTTTATTTAGAATCTTTATGATTAGTGTGGGATTTTCAACATATCAAGGAGAAAACATACACGTAATGCTAGGATTTACTAGATTAGAGTTATTTACTTCATTTACAATTAAAAATAGGTGGTTACGATGAAAATACCAACAACAAAAATAAAACCAATGCCAAAAAATAAACGCATGGCTAACCTTATAGAGCATTTAGCAAATTTAGAAGCTGCTGATTATGATAGATTAAGCAGTGATGGAAAAGAATCATTGGGAAAAATATGGAATTTATTAGGTATGCCTAGTCAAGAAGCATTAAATAAGGATAAGAAATAATGAGTGCTAAATCATCAAAAGCAAAAGGTAGAAGATTGCAAAATTTAGTACGAGATAAACTTAGATCTAAATTTACTATCTTAGAAGAAGATGACATTAAATCCCAAACAATGGGAATGACAGGAGAAGACATAGTCTTGTCTCCTGCTGCACGAAAATTAATACCGTATTCTATTGAATGTAAAAACGTAGAAAAACTAAACATCTGGAAATCATTAAAACAGGCAGAAGCAAATGTACATAAAGATGCAACTCCTGTATTAATCATTACAAGAAACAACACACCAGTCTACGTAGTAGAAGATATAGATAAATGGTTAGAAAGAATTTAAAGATATGACAGTCTTTAAATACCTTTTAGTCCAATTATAGTTTAGCTTAGGATAATAGGTTAAAAAGGTAGCAAATGAAACAGTAAAGGGCACAGGGTTGGCGTCTTAGTGCCCTTTATAAATATTTAATTAAGGAGTAAGTAAATGCAAAATAAAATATCAGAAGAACAATTATGGGAAAAATATGATATAGTTATAGATGCTTTAGATAAAATAATAACAACTCACGCAGATAGCGGAACACTTAAAAATATAGCTAAAAAAGCAATAAAAGATTCAAAGTTAATACTAGGTAATTAATAATGGAATATTATAAACATAAAGAAAATTGGCTATTAAAAGGAGAAGTGCCAGAAAAAAGAAAAAAAAGTAATAAAAAATACACATTAAAATATTGCATTAAATGTGAAAAAACATGGGAAATAGACTGTACAAGAACAACAATGAGATATGGAAATTTACCTACTTATGGATTAAAAAGAAAAACTTGTAAATATTGTAAAAAGGAAAACAAATGAACATTGCAAAACTAAAAATAGATGAAAGAGGAAGAATAAGCCTTCCACTTCAATTTCTAAAAGCTAACAATATAACACCAAATGAATTTATGGTACTAATTAAACCAACTAATTCTGATTTTATAAAATTATATTTTGAAAAAAAGGAGAAAAAATGACACCATATATATTATATGAAATAGCTACAACGCAAGTATTTGATAATTTGTTTATTGGATTTTGCATTGTAATCTTTTACTATTTAAATAAAATGGATAGAAGAAACTATCATAGTAAATAACGTTAACTAAACTAAAGCAGGAAACAGTAGAACACGCTAGCCTTCGACCTTTCCTGCTAACGTTTAAAAAAGGGTGATAATGAAAACTAAAAATAAAATAATAAATCAAGTAACTAAAAAACAATGTTTTGCTGCCATAAAATATTTGTGGTCAATGGGATATACTCAAGAAATGACTTCTGATAAAAAATACTACACTGAGATATTATTAAAAAAAGTAGCTAACGTGTATAATATTAAACTAGAAGAATAAAAGGAAATAATATGTTTGAACATGAAAAAAACATGGAACATCCTATGTATAAAAAAGGATTTCAATATGTATTTGATCATTATGGAGTTCCTGAAAAACCATCAGAAGAATTAATTAGATTAAAAAAAGAACTTAAATTAAGAAAAGAAACTATTGAAATTCTTAATGAAATAAAAAATAACAATATTACATTGATAGAAATTAATTCTAAACTAGATCTTAGTCGTAATTATTATAAAAAAACTCTTAATAAGTTAAGAGCAAAACATAAAGTACTTACGTCTAAATGGTACGTAAAACTATTTGTATATTTAGAAAATAAAATTAAGAGGTAAGTAATGTTATTTGTAGACATAATAGTACCAAGTAAAGAGGCTTATGCTCAGTTAGGGTATTTAGTTGAGGAGTGTATAGAGCCTATGGATTATAATCCATTCTTATATACTACCACATACAAAAAGGACATAAATAATGATGGTCAACATAGCACTAGGTATCGTTTTACCTACCTTACGGAATATAAGAACTTTAAAGCTAGGTTTGACTTAGAGTTTGAAGAGGGTAAATATGACTTTAGTTACACTACTTATTCAATTGATACAGGCAACCTTAAAGATGAAATGGTGATGTACTAATAAATATTAAACCACCATATGATTTTAAGTTTTATGCTAAAATAAATTATATCTAGAAAGTAAAATCAGGTATATCACTAACTAACAATAGGGCATAGTAGCTTTCGTTATTCTAACGTTACTATGTCCTAACAATTTTAAACAACAATCCTTTTGTATTTTTTTTACTAATTTAAATACTCTTTTATCTCTCTACGTTTTCTGTTCTCATCTTTCATTCGTTTGATTCTGCTACGAACTTGTTGATTAGGTAAACGTAATAATATTTCAGGTGCACGTTCTAAACCACGTTTTGGTCTGTCATCTGCTAATTGTTTAATTTGCCTAATACCTCTACCAAATGGTAACATAGTATACATAGTATAATTAGTAAAGTCTTCTACGTTCCCTGTAAGTAATTCTCCAAACGCTTCTGGAACTCTTGCAATAGGTGGCTTAAGAACGTTTAGTGGGCCAAGTTTAGAATCAAAAAAAGCCATTTCTTTTTCTTTTTTATCTCCAAAAGTATAATCAGCTAATGCTTGTACCCAATCCCAAGGTGGTGGCAATGTAGTGTCAAATAAACTAAACATAAACGCACTACCTAACGCATACATAAACATGTCTATAGCAAAAGTATCTTTAAATCTATTATACGATTCACTTCCTTCTTTAAAACCATTTAACTTTGCTTGTCTGTAAAATTCTTTACGCATACGAATACTATTAAATACAAACAGTTTAAACCTACCCAGTACTTTACCAGTAGACGTTCTCATAAAAGCAGGTCTTGCTGCATTTTGATATAAAAACTGTGTCATTTCAATACCACGTTCAGCACGTTCAAATACATATTGATCAGCTAATGATAAATCTTTACCAGCTTCTTTAAACCCTTCAACTGCTTGCATACCATGAGATATAAATGCATTAAGTCTATTAACACGTTCACTTTGCTTCATTAAATATCCACCAGCATTAAGCATTACATCTGAAACACCGTAACGTTTAACAACTTCACGAACACTTTCGTCACGATTTCCTTTTTTACTTTTAGCTGCTTTAATAAAATCACGCTGAAAATCTTTTATATTAACACCTACATTCTTTAATTGAGTTTTTAAACCTTCATTATATTCAAACTCGTTTCTTATGTAGTTCTCTATAACACCACGTTCTTCTAAATATGTCATTAACTCTTTACGATTCTTAACAAACTCTCCATTAAATAATTTTAACACAGGTTTACCCTTAGAATCAGAAAGTAATGTTCTATATACTCGATCATTATTAAAAGAGTTCATATAATTTTTAACACCAGCACTACCTACAGTCATTGTAGCACCACCAAATATATTAGTAGACCACGTTCCAGTATTTGCTAGTAGACTAAGTAATTGGTATTGAGCTTCTAATCTTCCAAGATTATGAATCTTTCTACTAAAATACTCTTTCCTAGCTTGTCCATCTTTAGGAACAGCTTGATTATCAAAGAAAGATATTTTCTTTCCTTTGCCTAATTTTTTCTGATACAATTTTTCTAATTGTTTTATCATTACAGCATCTGAAGTAACATAATGCATATTCTTTTTATTAAGATGTAGTAACTGTCTACCTTGCGGAGTCATCATCTTATCACTGTAAAAAGATTGATAACCTAATGAATCTCTAGCATAAAGCCTTACGTAGTCTGCCCATACATCTTTATAATTATTATAACGTAAATTAACAGGAATTTTAGAAGCTTTTTTTCCTACATATAAATCATTAAAATATTTCATTTCTTTTTTGCTAGGCTTATAAGATTCCATGTTCTTCATCATAACATCTATTTCATTCTGAGCTTTTAACTTCATAAGATTACGATGATACCCTACGTTTAAATTAGACTGGTAATCTGTAATAGAGTCATATGTACGCTTGTAAGGAGAACTACCTTGAGCTATAAATGGACTTTCAAAAAATTTATCTGTTCCAAGATTAGATGTTCCTTTCATAGGACTAGAAGAAATATCGATAATATCGTTAGGGTTTATAAAAGGATTGTCTTGTTGCATCCGTTTAGCTAAACGATCATATTCTTCAGGACTTAATTTCTTTTTTTGTTGAGCTAACCACGTTACTTGTTCTAATAATAACTTCTCATTAGAATTTTTAAACGAATGATGCATAAAGTTTTCAGCTTTACGTGGTTTAAACATTCCAAATGGATTATCAGATCTATATTTTTCACGAAACTTTTTAGCATCAACTGGTTTTTCACCTTGTTTTGTATTTAGTTTAGAATTTTGTAATGCTTTTTCTAATTTATATTCGTATCTATACCTTAGTACACCTTCTAAACCAACAGTTTCAATTAACTGCTTAGTCTGTTCACGAGCATTAATAACGTCACGTTCAAATGTTTTAAAATCAAACTTACCATTTCGATCATACTTTATGTATTCATTAACATTATTGTATTTAAAATCTTTATCTATAATTGACCAATCAAAACGATTTCCTTTACTTTTAGTAGTAATCCATTGTTTTTCAAATTGTTTCCATAGATTTGTTATTTCATTATTTAATTTCTCAAATTTAACTTTATCTATTTTTGGATCTAATTTATCTAATGTTATTTCACGTTCTCTAAACTTAAAAATATTCTCCATATAAAGCTGTTTTTCTGAAGTAGTTAATGATTGATATAACTCATCTGTTTTCAATCGTTCTAGGTTACTTCTGCCTTCATATTTACCCATACTAGCTTCAGATTTCTTAAAGTAATTTGCTATGTTTCCTACTGGAGACATTGCTACTTTTAAATCTCTATATGCAATTCCTTTACTTGTTTCAATTGGAGCATTTATTATTTTATGATATGTGCCAAACATTCCTTTTGCTTGCATTTGTTCATCTACAGTTAAAGGATGCATGTACCAATTTTTTAATTTAAAATCCATTTCTTTATTGGTATTTATACTTTCTAAGTATTTATTAACCATACGAATACTATTCATGTCTAATGTAGTAGCATCTTTAGGTCTATTCATATTATATGTAAAACCTTCATACCATTGGTTAAAATCTTTTTTCATTTCTGGATGCACATCAATTGCAAATTGAAACTTTTGAATTTCTTTAAGATCACCTTTAAATAAAGCCAATCCTTCTAAATTCTTACTACGAATAGCATCATTTATTTTTGTTGTAAACTCTCTGCCTTCTGTAATAGTAGGTTCATTTTTAACGGCTTCTATATCGGCTTGTTTTATATCTAAAGTACCTTCCATCTTCATAGCACGATCATAAATAGTATCCATGCGTTGATAAAATGTTTTTTTAGCAGCCATAGGTATCATAGGCGAACCATGAATTAATTTATTATATTGAGGTTGGTTTACGCCTTTTTGTAATTCACGTATAGGACTTAACAACCAGTAATTAAAATAATCTTGCAACATACCTTCAGGTAATTTTTGAGCAAGTTCTAATTGTGCTAATTCATTTTGAGTCTTTACTATTTTAGCATCTATATCGTTATTAAGTACATTGTCTCTTTCTTTTTTATTAGAAAGTTTATCTGCTAATCTTTTTACTTCATAGGCTCGTTCTTTTATCTGAGGAATAAATTCAGAAACACTATTAACATTTTTATTTTGTTTTGCAAATTCTGTTTGGACTTTAACATACTGGTCTGCTAGTAATTCTATAGTAGCGTATTGACCAAGCTCTTTACCAATAAAATCTAATCCTTGTTCAATGTCTCTTGTATTACCCTTAAACAATTCTTCTATTCTTTTAGGAGTTGCAAACGAAAGTTCTTTAGAAATTATTTTATAAAAATCTTGCAATTCTTTAGAAGTTACATTGTCTCTTATTTTAAAACTTCCTTTGCCAATATTTTTAAACAAACCATTGGTAGATAATATATTTTCATATAATACTCTTTGAGCATTTTGTAAATTTTTAAACTGATATGATTCTTTATCAAAACCTAAACGTTGCATTTCAAATTGTATTTTAGGATTTGTAGAATTAATGCCTTTTGTTTTTTCTAATATTCTATTTGATGAGTCTACTAGTTCTAAAGCTTCAAATAAAGTAGGAGCTTTACGATTACCCTCACTATCAAATATTTTTTGATGAGGCTTTACATTATCATTAGATATTTTTAATGCTTCAAATGCAGTGCCTTTAGCCATCTTCATAAAGTCTGTATATTTAATAAACTTTTTATTGTTTACTTCAAAAATAGAATTAAACAAAGTATCTCTGTATGTATTGTATGCTTTTAAATTAGGATCTTTACTGGCATCTGCTGATACGTTAACAATCTTAGTACCTAAATCTAAAAAATGTCTATGAGCACTTATGTTTGAATTAGGTGATTGAGTCCGTAGGGTTACTTTATGCTTACCAAAAGAAACTCTACCGCCATTTGCTTGTACATAATCATACATATTTTGCATTGTAATTTTTGCAGATAATCCGTATCCTAATCCTTGTTTACCTGTTGCAGAATTTCTTGCTGCTTCAAAACGAAAACTAGGTGAAAACATCATAGCTTTATTATTATTATAATCTTTAACAGATATTTCTGGTAGGTTTCCTTCAAACATTTTATCTATCATTATTTGATAGTCTGACTTAGAACCGTCTTTGTTAAACCAATGACTTCTTTCTTTAGATACGCTTTCAAAATGTTTTATAACTTCTTTGTTTATGTTCTGAAATATTTTGATGCTGTCTGCATCTTTGTCTGCTCCACCAAGATATACGTTGTCTTTGTGATGGGTGAAAGAACCCGCTCCTTTTTGATTTGTAAAACCTCTGAATCGTAATTTACGAGTACCAGACATCGAGTCAGCTGGTGTACGAATAGCAAGCAAAGTAAACACGTCATTCCACTCTGCCTTAGTTGGAGTTTTAACACCTTCAGGCATGGTTTGTTTCCCAGTATACATGTCCCAAATTTCGCCAAGAGTGTATTTTTTGTCGAACAATACCACAGGCATTTCTCGAAAACCGTTATCAAGATACACTTCTCCTTCTCTTAATTTTCTAGTTTTTTTAGCTGGATCTATGTCAGCATAGTTTAACATTTCAGGTCTATAGCCTTTTAACCAAGACTTACCAGCAGTCTCAATATGGGGATTAGACATACGTTTTGTTACGTATTTACGCAATGCGTTAAAATAACTATTTTTATTAAACGTCATAGAATGTTTTGCTACAAACGTTCCTTCTAATGCATTGGCTAATAATCTATTTACATCGTGATATTCTCTAAATGCAGAATCTGAATCAAATTCAAAAGATTCGTTTGCAGTTTTTTCTAACTCTCCTTTTAAATCTAATTTCATTAACCTATCAGATAAAAACTTTCCTATTGGAGTATCAGGTTCTACTGTTAATTTTTCTAATACAAAATCTAAAGGTAATTCTTCTAACCTTAATTCTGCTTTTTCGTATTCTTTAGAAAACTCTTTTATGTCTTTACTTGTTTTAAAATTATCTACAATCTTAACGCTTTTTTCTGTACCATTTATAGAAGGCATTAAAACGTTTTTTATATAAGAATCAGAAAAACCTTTTGCTTGTTGTTCGTTTGCTTGACTCCAAAATTGCATAGGTAAACCAGTACCTTTACGAGTATCTTTGTACGTATTTTCATATGTACCAGAACTGACTTGCAATGTATCAATAGGTATTTCTATAGTATTAAATTTATCTATAGAATACTTACCATTTTTATAAGTTAAATTAGATATTTCGTTAGCACCTCGTAGTTTTGCAGAACTTTCAGGCATAATAACATGTATGTTATTTACTTTCATCCACTCATTTAAATTAGGAAATGGCAGTTGTCCATTAGATTTAGTTGCTAAAAAACCTTTTTCTGTTTTAGCTGCAATAACTGGTTTAAAATGTCCTGTAACTTTAACATCTCTACCCATAGCATTTAATACTGCATCTGTAACATCAGAACGATACTCCATTGATCCATCTACATCAGAACTACCATTTGTATTTTTGTCTTTTACAATTAGAACATTTAACTTTTTACCATTATTCGTACCTTCTATGTTTTTAAAACTAGATGCAACCATAGGAGTCATTCGATTACCCATTAGAGTAATTCTTTTGTTAAAATCTGCAACACTTCTACCATAATTATAATCAGGATTAAATATAGTAGATATTCGTTCCATTGGTAGGTTATTCATTTCTGCAAAGTTTACTACATTAGAAATCCATTTACGTTCATGTAACTGCTCTACTTCTGGAGTGTCACCTAATAGTTCTTTTTCTTTAACTAAAGATCGTTTATATGTTTCTTCTAATTCAGATTTAGATATACGTTTATTTTTAGGTAGACGTTTATTATTACTAAGTAAATCTAAAACATTGTCTAGCGTATAGCTTTCATCTCTAAACTTACTAGTCATTACAAAATCTTTATCTTTTACTCCACTAATAATATAACGACCTTGCTCAGCTAATGAATCTTGGACTAAGCGAAGTTCGTTAGGAGATAATGAATATTCAATGTTTCCTTTAACAAGACTTTGATCCATTATCTTAACCGCTTTTTTTATACCAGCATTTTCTTTAACTACATGAGTCATTAACTGGACTTCAGCTTCAGGAACCAAATATTGTATAGGCATACGTTCATATTTCTCACCTATAGAAACATCTCCTACTTTATCGTTTGTTATTTTACGATAAGAAGTAAGCTTTCCATCTGTAAGTGTAACAACATCCATTGGTTGAAAAGGTTGTACTCTATTACGATACCAACTACGCATTTCAGAATTACGATCTTTCGCTACTTGGTTTCCATATTTTGTTTTTATAGAATCCATAAACACTTCCACATCAGCAATATTATCTTTAATAGATGCTTCTGCTTGTTCGTTAATAAACTTACCTATCTCACTTGTTGTGCCAAGTTTTTTATCTACTTTATTTATTTTACTAGACAATTCTTTTATGTTGACTAATTCTTTTTCTACGTTGTCTATTCTATCTAGCCTAGCATCGTTTATTATAGAGTTACTAATTATAGTAGCATTTTCTATAATACCACGTTCAGCTGTATAAATCTCTGCCGCTTTAGTTCGGTAATAATCTTGTATATCTTTTTCTGTATATTCAATTTTATTTTTTTCAAAATGCCTAATAGCAGATTGCCTGAATAAAGGCTTTTTATTTGTACGCTTTGCCCAAGCCTCAAGCCATTGTAAAGATGCTCCTGTGCTACCACCATGCCCCTCAGAATTAGACTCTTTAGTCATAGGGTGTTCACGAAGAATATATTCTTGTGCATCC
>Ga0213863_10000381_pt1 | contig 33929 bp, 26 predicted proteins | sample PICome_8_FD_160128 | JGI IMG/M metagenome (GOLD analysis project Ga0213863, IMG submission 160128) | Coastal seawater microbial communities near Pivers Island, North Carolina, United States - PICO497 | ecosystem: Environmental > Aquatic > Marine > Coastal | place: USA: North Carolina... | reverse complement strand
TGGTCTCTTCCGGTGGTGGTGTGTTGCAGGTGTGGTGCACCTGTGAACAGAACCTAGCAATTCATTCGCATATCTGCAAGCGGTTTGATCCGGCGGCGGTGGTTGCGTGCCTCTCTCTTGCACCCCCTCACACCCTCTCAGCCCCCTCTCGCGTCCCCTGCAGCAGGCCTCTGCCCCCTACCTGCTGGCGTTGTGAACCCTCACCAATTCACCTGCCTTCCTGCCCCTTACAGGTGCCAGTTCCTTCCTATTGCCTGGACTAAGCAAAGGATTTCAAGCCATACCAACAGGTCTCAGCCATAGGTCTGCCGAATTCCTGCCGACCACGAAAGGAAGAGCTACCTCCCACCCCCTCCGCCAAAAGAACAACCCCACCCCTCCCCTGAAAAAAAAGGAAAGGCTCAGATCTTTGAAGACCCCCTAGCGGGGGAAGACGCTCGTGCGCCGGGAGAGAAACCCATCACAACGTGCGACCCCAAAACTGCCCAAAAGTAATTTTTCTGATTTGGTCGAGAAAAAGCTGTTGCCCGGAGGGCTATTGCAGCCATCAAGATCAAACAGACCCTTTCCGCTGTTCAGGCTGTTGGCTGCTTGATGCCATTGGTCCGATTAGCCCCAGGGTTGACAGGCCTGTACCGGAGGTAACTCCCCACTGTTATCCCTGGCTCAATGGGTCCACTGTCGTAAGACTTAAGAGAGGCGTATGGAAATGCAGTGGCAGAAACTCGTTACCTGTGCAAAAGTAATTGGGGCTATCGATTTTGCTATGAATGAACGCAGACGGAGACTGGATTCTTTTGCGGAGAAGGTTAGAGTTAGGCCATCTGATCTTTTTATCAAGGTCCATATGGAAAGGATCACGGGGGCAATGTTGATGAGAGATCCAGATCTCATGCCCCGTGACGTGGCGATCTTGTTGGCACTGATTGGTGAAATGGACCCTGGAACAGGAAGGATCAATCTCTGTGCATCTGAATTGGCAAGGAAGTGCGACACAAGACAGTCAACCGTTGCCCTGTCTTTGAGCCGACTGAAGAAGAAGCTGTTGGTGGTTCCTCGCCAAGACAAAGCGAGCAAGGCTTATTACATGCTGGTCAATCCTGATTTCGCTTCTGTTGGTGGGGATAGAAGCAGGGCAATTGCAGCAAAGCAATTCAAGACTGAGTGGATTGCTGCATTGATGGAAGAAACCGGTGGGGATAGAGAGCGAGCCCTGGCGTCATGGGAATCATTGATTAACGCTGGCAAGGCTGTAGACGAGAGACAGGTAGCGATTGAGAAGGAACAAGACATTGCTCGCCAGAAAGCTGATGTCGCGTTGCAGAAATATCTTGCTACTGTTGGCGCAAGCTGATTGTTGAGCGGGTTTCCGAGACCGGTTACAAGGGTCGACAGCAATTAGGCCAGAGGGATGAACGGTTCGCTAGCACCGATAAGCCCATCTCTCGCACCCCAATTCACAAGTAGGATGGCCAGGTCATCCAGGGTGGTTCCTGTTTGATACACATTGGTTTCATCCAGTGTGGTGTGTGCAAGAGCCCAGTTGTCCTTGTGATGACTGGGCTTTTGTCTTGAATGCTAGTAGTTTGGAACCATTGCACTACTGCACATGGCACCTTCAACCTACGTTCCTAATTTCACCAGATTGAAGCTTGGAACCTTAACTGGTTCTGTTGTCAATACGGATGAAGTTGTAGATGCAATGATTGCCACTGGCAATGATGATTTGTATGTGCCGGGAGTTTCGGATGCAACAGGCGGCATTGTTGAGTTGAAGGTGGTGGCACCAGGCAGCGGCTACACAGACAACAGCTTTAACGGTGTTGAGCTACGTGATACAGGAACTGCAACTGGGTTATTTGCAACGATTGATATTCAATGGTTAGGTGGAACAATTGCTTTTGTTGTCGTCCAGAACCCTGGGCAGGCATATAAGAGAGGTGATCAGCTAACGGTTGATTCAGCTGATGTTGGTGGTACTGGATCTGGATTATTGTTTGAAGTCATATTGGTGCAACCTTCTCCTGACTGATGTATTTAGAAAACACTGTCAAAGCAAAGTTAGGGTTGATTGGTCATACCAATCCATCCCTGGCTTTAGTCCAAGCCCGTGTCACTGCAAAGGGTTACACGGGTTATGTGGCAGCTGGTTATAAGGCACCAACACCTGTCAAACCAAAGGCCAAGCCAAAATCCAAACCAAAGTCCAAGGTTGTGAAAACAGATGACGCAATGGGAACCACTTCCTGAAGAGCTGGAACCACTGGCTCATTTCACGACTTATATCCTCAGGGAGCTGTCCTTAGCTGATACACCAACCAAACAACAGCTAGGGATTCTTCAGTATTTAGAGCACGGACCTGATCGGCAGATTGTTACTGCGTATCGGGGTTGTGGGAAAAGTTTCCTTACTTCTGTCTACGCCTTATGGCGTTTGATGCAGGATCCATTCCGTGAAAAGATTCTCCTGGTTGGGGCAACGGCAGATAAGGCCATTGAAATATCTACGTTCATGTTGCGGTTGGTGCGGGACGTTGACATCCTCGAATCACTGCAGCCATTGCCTGATGGTCGTGGATCCGTCAACGCATGGGACGTTGGCCCATCAGTTGTGGACCAAAGTCCCTCAGTGAGGGCGGTCGGCTTGTTAAGTCCGTCCTTGACCGGAAAGAGGTGTACAGCCGCCGTAATCGATGATTGCGAAACACTTAGCAACTCAATTACGGTATTGAAGCAGGAACGATTAGCTGCTGCCATAACAGAAATTGAGGCGATCAGAAAGCCGTCAGTGGAAGGGGAGTTACCACGAAAGACAATCTTTCTTGGCACACCACACCTTGAATCAAGTTTGTATTTAAGGCTGAGAAGGGAACGGAATTACAAGGCCAGGATGTGGCCAGCACGTTTTCCTGATCCTGCTTCTGAAGCTTGGGATTCCTATGAAGGATGTTTGGATCCAGCTATTGCAGCAGAAGTAGAAGATGATCCATCGCTGGTAGGTGAACCAACCGATCCTGAACGTTTTGGTCATGACGAGTTATTGGCACGAGAGATGTCAATGACACGCGCAAGTGTCCAACTCCAGTATCAACTAGATTGCAGATTAAGTACGCTTGAACGTTATCCAATCAGGCTTGGTGATCTGATTGTTATGGATCTCGATGGCAAAGCATTGCCTGAAGTTGTGAGCTGGGCATCAGGGCCAGAGCAGGTGATTCAAGATCTGGTTTGTATTGGTCTTGGCGCTGATCGCCACTATCACCGTCCGATGGTTGTGCAGGGCTGGGTGTCAGCAAAGGAGACGTGGCGTTGTGTTCTCAGCATTGACCCTTCAGGGAGGGGGCGCGATGAAATGGCTTGGACTGTCCTCGCTGAGTACAGCGGCAACTTCTTTGTATTGGAGTCCGGCGGCACTACGCAGGGTTACAGCGAAGAAGTATTGAAGATGCTGTCGATGAGGGCGAAGCGTTGGAACGTGACGCAGATCGTGGTCGAGTCGAATTTCGGAGATGGCCTCTTTACTGCTTTGTTGCAGCCGGTGATGAACAAGGTTCACCCTTGTGGCATTGAAGAGATCAGGGTCAACCAGCAGAAGGAACGCCGTATCTGTGATCAGCTGGCACCGCTCACTCAGCAGCATCGTTTGGTGATTAGCGCAGATGTGATCCGTAAGGATTATCAAGACGCTGAACGCAATAACGATCGCGGTTATGAACGCTCACTGCTATTCCAGATGAGCCGCATAACAATGGATCGCGGAAGTTTGAGCGCAGATGACCGAATCGATAGTTTGGCTTTGGCCTGTCAATTCTTCACTGAAGCAGCAGCTCAAGATCAAAACCGTGTCGCAGCGAATCGTGAATATGAGATGTTCATGAACCAGATCGAAATGGCTGCTGATGAGACAGGAGCCAGTATCGATGCACTGGCTCTTGGTCTACCAACGAAATCGATTGGACGGTCGTATGGAGGCTCTAAGCGTGGCGTGTCTTGTCGGCGCCTTTGATCGGCACAATCTTGCCTTGTAATGCAGAGAAGTCGAGCTTCTTTGCCATCTGACTTTTTAGTTGCTCAGATGTGTCCTTATCGAGTTGCGCTGTGATGGCGTTCTGTTTGAGCAGCTGAAGAGCCGTGCGGATGTCGTCATTGGTCTGCTCTCCGTTGTCAATGCGATCTCGAACAGCACGGACAACAGATGCGTGAAGTTCTTCCAGCTCGACATTTAGATCAGGCACTTGTTACTGGTGCAGAGTTCTTTGACCAGTATGTCTGCCAAGTCATGGCTAGAGAAGCCAGTGGTTTGATTCTGTAAATCCTTTGCTCAGCAGAGCAATTTATTTTTGTCATCAGATCTGGTCTGCATTTTGGGTCTGCTAAAACGGCAGAAAAGCAGACCATCCTGTTTTAGATCTCAGTTGTGCAAAGGTTTTTCAGCAGGCATTTGCTGTGGCCGGCCATAGGATTGGGTATGCATAGGTGCAGAACAGGCAATAACACTGGTGTTTAAGCAAGCTCACAGATAGGTTTCGCGAACTCTGCACCGGTGCTTTGCTCAGGATGCGTTTTCAAGCCTGATTTCAGGCGAATGCAGACAAAATGCAGACTGAGCAAGATCTCCAACAGGAACAGCGCCACCGCCAACTCCGTGAAGCTAGGAGGGCGGAAGAGCGTTCGCAAAATCAGCACGTCTCGCTGAAATCTCTAGGCAGGGAAAGCAAAACGAGCTATGGCCATGCGTTGTTCCAGAACTATGGCGAGCTGTATAGCCAAGGGATCAACCTATTCCTGGCGAAAAAGCTGATCGATCCCTATACCGCTGGTCGGCACCACCAGGCGTGGGAGTTTCTGCTGCATTTCGCTAGCCATGGGCCGCGTCCAATTGCAGTGATAGTTCTCACTTGTGTGATTGATCGCATCTCCACGACAAGCGAGAAGAAGAAGCTGGGCAAGACGATCGGTAAAGCATTGCAGGACGAGCTAAACGGCACTGTCCTGCATGAAGAGAAGGGCACTGTGCTGTTAAGCCTGGTCCGCAAAAAGTATGGGCGTAAGGCGGTAAGCAATGAAGTAATGAAAAAGTTGCAGGTGGCGCCGTCGAAATGGACGAATGAAGAAAAGACTGAGTTGGGTTGCCTTTGCCTGGACATCTTGATCTCCAGCACACAACTAATTGATGAACGGATTAGCGGCAGGAAGTTATTGATTCAGCCGACAGAAGACGTCAGGGAGCTGATTCGGAATGAGCCTCCACGGGCGCTGCCGATTCGTCACCTGCCGTCGCTGATTCCACTGGAACCGTGGACTGATGTGAAACGCGGGAACAAGCCGTTGGTGTCCAGCCGGAAGCCAATGGATCTCAGTCATATCGATGCAGGTTCTGTTGGCTTGCAGATCCAGTTGGTGAATGGTCTTGAACGTCAGGCGATGTTGGTTGATCCGTGGATGGCTGAGGTTCAGCGGGAGGCATGGGACAGCAATATGCCTCTATTCCCCGTTCGGCGTGATCCAGACCCAAGGGAACCTGAGCTGTTTAGCTCGATGCGAAAGCGAGCACGAATTGAGGAATCACTGAGCCAGGCAGAGCAGGTGGCTGGTCGTGCGATCTGGCTGGATCATGACCTGGACTTTCGCGGCAGGGTCTATGTATCCAGCCGCTTGGTGGGTCACCAGGGGCCGGATCACGTCAAGGGATTAGTTGAGTTTGGTATTGGCAGCCGCTGTGACCAGGAGGGCTTGGAACAGATGCTGATGGCGGCTGCTGGTCATTACGGCCTAAGTAAAAGTGCTTGGTCGGATCGCTTGGCATGGGGGAAAGCCAACCTGCATCTGATGAGTGCTGTCGCGCAGCATCCATTGGACCGAATGGATTTATGGAAGGACGCATCTGATCCGTGGCAGTTCCTGCAGATCTCAAAGGCGGTGAATGACTGGTTGCTGGATCCACGCAAAGAAATGCACGTCCCGATCAGGTACGACCAGACGTGCAGCGGGATGGGGATCATCGCCTGTCTAACAAGAGACAGGGAGTTAGCCCGTCTTACCAATTGCATTGGTGATTGTCGAGCTGACGTCTACTCCCAAGTGGCGTCAGATCTGTCAGACGAATTGATGCGAGATCGAGATGGATTTGATTTTGGCTCTGCTCGATTGGCTGAGATCTGGCTGAAGCATGGGATTACGCGAGATGTGACCAAAGGGCCATGCATGACGTCGATCTATGGCGCACGGTATTTCGGAATCGTTGATCAGCTGATGGATTGGCTGATGGAAAAGAACCCATGCCTCGATCTGGAGGAGTGGGACCGGGAGTATGTGATGCCGGCGCAGTATCTGACGAGAAAGCTGAATCTTGCGATCGGCCACAGGCTGAAGAGCTGCGTACAGGTGGAGACATGGCTGAGAAGCATCAGCAAGGCCTGTATGAAGCGACAGCAGCGAATCAGGTTCACGACACCAATGGGCTTCCCGGTGGCCCTTGGAGTTGAGCAGGAGGCCAAGCAGCGGGTCAGGACCGAGATCAATGGCAGCAAGCGGTGGGCAACCAAAGAAGCTGGCGTGATTTCGGGTGAATTAAGTGCTCGCGCCACCAATCGGGGGATCACGGCCAACGTCATCCACGCTTTTGATGCGTCTTTTTGTCATGCAGTAGTGCAGACAATGCAGAGGTCCGACTTACCTGTCATCACGAACCACGACTGTTTTGCAACGCTGCCATCCGCTTCTGCTCAATTACACCGGAGCCTGTTGTTTGAACTGCGCGAGCACTACAAGCCTGATTGGTTGACTGAGATCAAAGAGGAGATCGAGGAAAACGTTGGTATCACCCTGCCGGTGCCACCATTTGTTGGCGACTTGTGCGAGGGAGAAATAGGCAACAACCCTTATGTATTCTCGTAAGTTGAAAAACTTCATGCGATCCCCCTTGACGGATCGCACCTAGACCTGCAAACTTTATTTGCACACCACATGTGACGAGCATTCATGGCTTACTGGCAATCACCAGTCATCTACACCGAACCATTCATTTGCGAATACGCGAAGGTCTTGGGCGAGGCGCGAGGCATTGGCGCTGACGCTCTCGATAAGGACAAGGCATGGTCAGTGAACCTTCTCGGTTCAGCTGAAGACAAGCAGATCGTTGCCTTGCGCGAACAGGTCATGGCTTTCATGAAGGAGGCACATGGCGAAGGCGTTGGGTTCGGCAAAAACTCCAAGCCAAAGATTTCAGCCAATGGGATGCCCCTCAAGGCAGAGACAATCAAGAACGAGGAAACCGGCGAACCTGAGCTGACGGGCCGGATGAAGTTCGTGGTCAAGCGAAAGCTGCTTCAAAAAGGCGGTGCTTTTAATGAAGGCCCACTGGTTATTGACTCTCAAGGCAACTCCTGGCCGCAAAACGTCCTGATTGGAAATAACTCACTCGTTCGAGTGAAGCTGCATTTCTACGCTTGGGAATATGAAGGCGTTGGCCTGACTGCTGAGCTGCACGCTGTGCAAGTCGTTGAGCACATCCCTTATGGCGGTGCCGAAGAGCTGAGTGCTGACGGCTTTGGCGTTGTCAAAGGTGGCGCAATTGCACCAAAAGAAGAGGAAGCAGCACCTGTCGTGGATGAATGCAGCCTTGATTTCGGCAAGAAGTTAGCGGCAGCCGCTGCTGAAGTCGAAGCCATGGACGATCGACCTTTCTGATGAAAAAGATGCGACGAGTGCGCATCACTTTGCACGTCCCTCTGATGAGTAAGGCACGGCCCAGATCTTTTTCTGGGCAAAAAGTTCCTTACATGCCTGCCAAATATAAAAAGTGGAAGGCAGAGGTTCGTGCTCAGTTGGCCGAGTGGTGGACTGATCCGCCGCTTGATCGGGTTGAGATGGTCATCCTCAAATTCAGAGGTCCAGCAAGGGCTGATCTCGACAACTTGATGGGTGCAATTCTTGATTCGGGCAATCAACTTATTTGGAAGGACGACCGTGTTTCGGTCATCTCAAGGTTGTACGGACAGTTTGAAAAAACAAAAGAGGCTGACTCTCAAATTGAACTCACGCTTAGGTATTTCCCATGAATTGCCCACATTGCGGCACTGATAAAAGCCGCATTCTTGAAACGAGAGGCGATCGTCGGGTTCGCCAGTGTTCCAATTGCTTGAAAGATTTTGCGACCTATGAAGTCCTGGCTGCTTACGCCGGTCGTGACAGGGGATGGATCCATGAAGGTCCACCACAGGAAGAGGCAACCGAAAAGCCCAAGCTGTTGCCGAAGCCTGAAAAGAAGAAGCCTGCGCGATTTCATCCTGTTCAGCTGGAAGACGAACTTCTGACTGCCGATAAGGATCTTGCTGATCTGCTGGTGGCTTGGTGGGATGAGTCTCGCTGGTCTAAGCACCAGAAATCAGCGTCGTGGACTCGCGCTGCATGGCTATCAAATGCAAATCGTGTGATCAAGATGCCTCATGCCAAGGCGATGGCATTAGCCAAGCGTGGTGTGGAGATGGGATGGCAAAGCCTGCAAGAGGAATACGTCAACGACGTTTCGTCTTCTACAGATCAAGGCCAGATGGCACCACGAAATAGTGCCATGCAAAAAGCAATTGAGCAGATTGAGCAATGGCAGACCAATTAGACGCTGAAACTTTCCTTGCTGGCGTCGAGATGATCCAGCAGCAACTTCGCATCAAACGTGATGACCAATGGTCAACCAACGTTTGCAAGCTGAAGTACACAAGCTTCCTGTCTGAATTCCCCGAAGTCAGCAGCGTCCAGTTCTTCTGGGCCTGTGAGCAATGGATTCAGATGTTCTCTGCCAAAGACTTCGCCACATTCCCAACCTGGCAGGAGTTAATGATTCCGCTTTATGCGGTGGAGAACGGCAGAGCCAATCGCAGCTGGGGTTTTAAGCGTGATCTACCGCCGTTTATTGCGCCAACACCGAGTCAAAAAGCGCAATTACCATCACGTCCCCGTTCGATTGCAGGCGCTGTTGACCCTCTAAATAGTGACGCCTATGAAGTCGTGATCACTCCACGATCGGAACCTCAGCATTTATTGCCGGAAAGCGGTCTTGTCGAGAACGTCTTAACCGCCGAACAGTGGGCCAGCTACTTACGAGAGCTGGAGGCTGAGATTGGAACTTCTGATTAGCAAGGGCTCTCTTCAACAAATTATGGAGAGAGGCCTGGTGACCGGAAAGTGGTCAATCGCTCAGTTCAACCGCCGTGATTACAAGTCTGAAACCAAAGTTCAGCTTGAGTTGATCCTGCCGAGAAGCGGCTTTTTACAAGAACACCCTCAATTCCTTGACCGAAATTTCCGTGACCTATCCGCCTACGAGAGAGCAAACCATCGTGGAGCTTTCTGAGTTCAAGACCAAGGGTTCAGCTGACATCGACCTTTCAACTCTTCATGCTTATGCCCATTACGCCAGTGAGGAATACGACAAGAGTTTCCACGCTGACAATGCCCACGATCAGGCCTGGTGGGACGGCGCCCTTGCGATGGCCCGATGGATCATCGAGGCAGAAGGGCAATGAATTACATCCTTTATGACCTGGAGTTTTATGCCTATCGTTTTGCAGCCGGTAATTCTGAAGATGTTGAGTTCCCTGGCAGTTGGTGGATTCATACTTGCAATCACAAAGACGCTTTGCTCGACTTCATCGAGCACGCCGAAGGGTTGCTTGAGAAATTCCCAGGACATGATTTGTTCCTCGCTCGTGGGGACCGGCGCAATTTCCGGCATGACATCTGGCCGGAATACAAGGCAAACCGAAAAGATCGCCGTCGTCCTCCGGGCTATGGCAAATTCATCGAGGGTGTAAGTGACTACTCGAAAGGAAGGGGTTGGTTCACTGGTGGATTTAAGGGAGTCGAGGGCGATGACGTCCTTGGCATTCTGAATGAACCAGGCAGCGTCATCGTTTCTGGTGACAAGGACATGCTCACCTTGCCTGGCCAGCATTACAGGGATGGCGAGCTGGTCGAAGTCACCAAAAGCCAGGCTGACGCTGCTTTCTTCAAGCAAGCGTTAGTCGGTGATGCCAGTGATAATTACCCTGGCTGCCCCGGAATTGGCGACAAGAACAAGCTTTTCCGCAGTAAGGAATGGCTTACGGCTGATTCAGATGCGGAGTATTGGGCTCAAGTTCTACATCACTACGAACGCGCTGGATTTGATGCGTTGTATGCACTTGGCCAGGCCAGGTGTGCTCGCATACTCCGGGTCGGAGAATTCGACTTAGCAGCCGGAACTCCTCACATGTGGAATCCACCAGTAATCTGATAGCAGTTCTTCAATCGCATGGACTACTTCCCTCCAGTCGATGAGCGCCTTGTGGCTGCCTTAGGGGCGAAATTCCCTGATCAGTCACCGACGCTTGAAATGTCTGAGAAAGAAGTCTGGTTCGCTGCAGGGAATGCACATGTGATCAGGTGGCTTGCCCTGAAGCTTGAAGAGCAAAACCAGCAAAACCTGGGAGGCCTCTGATGTGTAGCGGCGGCGGTGGCGGCGGTGGCACGATCACGATGCCCGATACAGACGCATACGACCGGCAGCTGGATAGACAGCTACAGGCTATGCAGTCGCAGTACGACGGCAAAATGCAGTTGGCTCAAGGGCGACTTAACAGCACCTTGCGTGAGCAAGCAAAAGTTTTGGGAGAGTTGGAAGACTATCGAACGCAGCGTGCAGAGGAAGTCGCATCGGTCGAGGCTGAGGCCAGAAGAATGGCAAACATTGTTGGCCCCCCACCACCAGAAGAATCGGCAAAGGCTCCTGTTGTAGGGCGTGACCGTTTTTCTGGTTCAGGTCGTAAAGGCAAGCGTGCATTACGAATTGGCCGTGCGGCCAATTCATCAAGCCAGGGAACTGGCCTCAATATCACCTAAAGGAGTTTGATCATGTGTGGTGGCGGTAGACCCCAGGCCCCAAGAATTGAATATGTCGGTCCTAGCGCCGATGACATTCAGCGAAGCGAGCAACAGCTGCAAACGTATCAGCAGCAAATGGCTCAGCAGCAGCAGCAGTTTGAGTCACAACTGCAAACGCAGATTGCAGATGCTCAAGCGGAAACTGAATCCCTTAGGTCTGAATTTGCAGCAGAAACGGCAGCGGCAGCAGGCGCTAGTGCAGCAGATACGTCTGCTTACACAACAACAGCGCAACAAACAGAAGTTCCTGTAAGTGCTCAGACGACATCTTCATCTAAAAAGAAAAAAGAGAATAAATCGTCTTTACGAATCAGCTCTGCCGCCACGCCTCAAGCGGCTGGGTCTGGCCTCAATATCGGAGTTTGATCATGTGCAGTGGCGCTACTCAATCGGATGAAGGTGGGGTTGGGTTCAAGCATGGCCCCACTGGTGAAATTATTTACTTCGGTGAAAGCGAAAAAGCTTTCTACAAAAGAGTTGGGAAGAAGCGACAAGCTGAAATGGACGCGTTGAGTGAACAGCGCAACGCTGTCATGGCACAGCAGCAGGCCGAGTCTCAGCGATTACAAGTTCAGATGGTGCAGCAAGAGCAAGAGCAATCCAAGCAGGTGGCAGGATTGCAAGCCGACCAGGCCAAGAGGATCGGCGGTATTAAGGCTCAGGGGGCCGCTGCTAGCAGTGCATTACGTGCATTGGCTCAGCCACAACCAACAGCCCCAACAGCACAGATAACAAAACGCATTGGCCAATCAGGCGCACCAAAGGCAACAAAATCGTCATTGCGAATTGGGCAAACTTCTAGGGGCGCCGGGTCCGGTTCAAACTTCAGTATCTAGCCATGAAGACAGCACAAAGCATTTATGACGGCCTGCAGTCCGAAAGGAATTATTGGCTTGATCGAGCACGCCGATCGGCAAGTCTGACGATTCCGTATTTGATACCAAGATCAAATACTCCAATGCAAGAGAATTTCGATTCATTTGTGTTGCCTTGGAACGGGATTGGTCAGCGCGGAACAAATAACTTGTCTGCGCGATTGTTGATGGCGATCTTGCCACCAACAGAGGCTTTCTTTCGTTTCACTCTTGACCCTGTTGAGATGGAAAAGCAAGAGGCTCAGATGCTTCAGCAGGGGGCTACTCCTGATGAAGTGGCTTCTGCTAAGTCTGAGATCGAGCTTGCACTGAATAAGCTTGAGCTATCGCTGTTACGCAGTATTGAAACGAGCAATGATCGTGTCGTAGTGCATGAAGCACTGATGCACCTAATTGTTGCTGGCAACATTCTCGTTTATATCGGAGATGATGGTCTTGTCGCTTATCCATTAAATCGATATGTGCTCTTAAGGGATCCAACAGGGGAGCCTTTGACCGCAGTTGTATGCGAAACGATGGCAATCGAACAGCTGCCTGCAAGTATTCGTGATGCGCTGAAAAAGAATGATGACGAATATGGCGCAATGCTGGAGACAGCAGATCCCGGTGGGATGGGGCAGCCAGAAAAAACAGTTGATATTTACACCTGCGTGAAATGGACGGAAAACACGGTCGAATGGTGGCAGGAGATTAACAAGAAAGAAGTTGAGGGGACTAGGGGGACATCGAAGAAAAGTACGTCGCCCTGGCTGCCTCTCAGAATGTCTTCTTACCAGGCCAGCAGTTATGGCCCTGGGTATATCGAAAGTGCTTGCATTGCAGATCTCCAAACAGCTGAGGCGCTATCTCAGGCGGTGTCTGAATGTGCGTTGGTTAGTGCTCAAGTCAAGCATTTAGTTCGGCCTAGCGGTGTCACAAATGCCAAACAATTAGCGGATAGTCCTAATGGCGCTTACCTGCCAGGCAACCCGGATGATGTGTTTACAGTGCGCACTGACAAGGGGTCAGACATCAACGTTGCATTCACTGCGCTGCAGCGGATTGAGCAACGTCTAGCAGCGAGCTTCATGCTTTCTGAGATGCGTGACGCAGAGAGGGTGACCGCTGAAGAGGTAAGGATTTCTACATTGCAGACGGAAACTGCACTCGGGAATGTCTACGCCATTCTGACCAGTGAGTTTCAAGCCCCTTATATCCGAAGGCGGCTGGCTCTTTATATGAAGGAAGGCGGGATGCAGCAGCTTCCTGAAGGTCTTGTGCAGCCAATGGTTAGCGTCGGATTGTCTGGTGTTGGCCGTGGCAACGATTTAGAAAAGACCGCTAGGTTTATGCAAATCTTGCAGCAATCTATTGGACCTGAAGGCATGGCAAAATATATCAACAACACAGAACTGATTAAGCGTTTAAGCAGCTCAATGGGCATTAGTCCATTGGGCCTTGTGAAGTCTGAGCAGCAGATTGCGCAAGAGATGCAACAGGCACAGCAAGAAGCAATGCAGCAAGAGTTTGTCTCTGCTGGTGCAGCTAACCCTGACAAGCTTGCGCAAGCTGCTCAAACAGCGCAAGAAATGAACACACCACAACAAGAAAATGGCTGACCTAATTCCAGGGCCAACGATTCCAGTTGGTTACGACCCACAGTTTGAAAATGCGGAGGGCTTAATTGGTCCAGGGCAGGAGGAGCTTGCACAGCAGCTCTTGAATGAACAGGAGCCTCAGCCTGAGCCTCAGTCTGATTCAGGACTAATCGGCGGCAAGTTCAACACACAGGATGACTTGCTGAAGGCGTATCAAGAGCTTGAAAGGAAGCAGAGTCAGCCCCAGGTGGATGGCCCTGCGTCTGCTCAGCCTCAGAAATACACAGCTGAGCAAGCAGCAGAAATTTATGGCGATGAGATCGTCAATTCAGTGAATGAGGCTGGATTAAATATGGCTGAACTGATGTGGACCGCTGACCAAGGCGGAGACATCAGCCAGCATTACGACGCGCTAGCTCAAGCGATTGGCGTGCCAAAGCAGGTGGTGGAAAACTACGTGTCCAAAAGCCAAGTAGATGCAGCGCCTAGTGGTGAACTGAGTGCTGCTGACGAGGCTTCAATCATGAATGAAGTCGGTGGCGCAGAAGCTTTTGAGCAATTAAGTGGCTGGGCCAAAAGCAACTTGGAAGCAAACGAGCTGTCTGATTACAACGCCGTTGTTGATAGCGGAAACAAGGACGCTATTCGCTGGGCTCTAAAAGCAATGCAAGCCAAGTCATCTGGTGGCCAGCCTTCTGAGCCGCGCTTAATTCGCGGCCAGGCACCAGCCACTGAGCCTCGCAAGTTCAACTCTCAATCAGAGGTGTTGGAAGCGATGAACAAGCGCGACAGCCGTGGACGGAAGCTTTACGAAACAGATACTGAATATCAACGCAAGTTTGCTGAGCTGCTTAGCAATAGCGACGTTTTCAGTTAAGTTGTCGGCAGGGATACTCTGCACCACTGCAACTGATCGGCCCCTGCGGGGATAACCGAAAGGATTGAGAGGCCGCGAATCCTACGCAAACTTCAATTCTTTTCAATCATGGCTGACGCTGATCTCAAAAGAGTAGGTCAAATTAAAGGCACCGGTGGTTCATGGACCGCTGGTGCTACTGCTCAAGATGGTTATCGTGCTCTGTTCCTTAAGCTTGGAAGCGCAGAAGTGCTTTCGGCATTCGAGGAGTATTGCGTCTTCAAAGGTAAAACTAAGGAGCGTAATATCAGGGGAGGCAAAAGTATGGCCTTCCCGATTACGGGCAAACAATCTGCGGCTTATCATCAGCCGGGCACTGAGATTACAGGAGGAACTAATGATCCCTCCGATCTCAATGAGCGCATCTTGACGTTAGATAGCCTCATGATTGCCGATGCAGCAATCGCTGAGGTTGATGAGCTTATGGCCTACTGGCCGGCACGCCAAGAAATCACCCGCGAATTGGGCCGGGCTCTTGCCTACGAGTACGACAAGCGCGTAGCTCGCATCATCTATGCAGCTGCTAACAACAGCACTGAGCCCCTTGCTAAGTCCATTAACACTGGCCGCGTAGGTGCAACAGTGACTCTTGGCGCTGACTACACCGGCGCTGCCGCAACTCGTCAAGAGAAGGGTGACGCTCTTGTGAACGCCATTTTCGATGCACGCATCGCGATGGAACAGAAGGACGTTCCTACCGACAACCTTTATGCAGTTTTCGGTCCTGATGACTATTACGCCATCACAATGTCGTCTCGTGCTATTAACACGGATTTCACAAATGGCGGTGGTAATGGATCAATTGCAGACGGCAAAACCCTGATGGTGGCTGGGATTCCTCTTTATTCCAGTAATCACGTTGTCCAGCCTGACTACTCGCTGGTTGCTGGAGATTGCAACGCAGAGTATGCGCAAGACCTGAGTAACAACAAAGGCCTTGTATTCCATAAGGACTGCGCTGGCGTCTTGACCATGTTGAGCCCAGCTCTTCAGGTCACGTCAGGTGACTGGAACGTTTCTCACCAATCCACTTTGATGGTCGCCCGTCAAAACATTGGTATGGGCGTTCTGCGTGCCGAGTGTGCTGTCTCTATCGGCGTCTAGTCCTAGGGTTAGATTGCGTGAAGAGTAGGGGGGTGGCTAGGTCTTCGGACCTGGCCCCTTTTTTTATGGGCTTTAACATGTAGTCATTACTTGTGCATGTGACATGGGAACGGCGCAGCAGGCGATGACTCCAGGGAGAACAACCCTGCTGGATGCCGTCAACACTCTTTTGGTAAACATTGGCGAGCAGCCTGTTTCGTCATTGGAGAATGAGCAGATTCAGGACTCAAGAATTGCTCAGCAAACGTTGCTTGAATTTCACAAAGACGGGCAAACCCGTGGATGGTCTTGGAACAGGGAAGAGGCGTATCCATTTAGCAAGGACTCTCTGACCGGAGAAGTAGAAGTCCCTTCCTCAGTGATGTCTTGGTCAGTAGACCCCTACCAGCTAAACGGTCGTTTTGTCTTGCGTGGCACTCGCGTTTACGACAAGCAAATCCGATCTTTCAGCATTCCTGATGATGTGGTGCCGATTAAAGCTGACGTGATTTGGCTGCTGTCTTGGGACCAATCACCTGAAGCCTACAACCGTTGGACAACAATTCGGTCAGCGAGGGTGTTTGCCACTCGAATGCTTGGCTCCGATTCTTTAACTCAATACACAGCTGTTGATGAACAAGCTGCGCTGACGGAGTTGATGAGGGTTGAATACAACCAGTCTCAGCCCAACTCACTGACAGGTGGGCCTGGAATGGTTCCTATCCCTACTTACAGCCCTGAGCTTGGCTTGCTGCGTGGCGTCCATGGGGGTGTGAGCATTGGCTAATCTCGTTTCTTATGCAATCCCCAATCTGATTCAGGGGATCTCTCAACAACCTGATGCTCAGCGTGACCCAAGTCAAGGTGAGATTCAAGTCAATGGTGTCTCTTCGATTGCGGAAGGCCTTAGGAAGCGAGACAACACAACTGTTTTAGCGAAGGTGAGCACTTCCCCTTTCGGGGACGCCTTTATTCATTCGATCTTGAGAGATCAGAGTGAAGAGTATCTAGCCGTGATTACTAATTCAGCGATCAGGGTGTTTGATCTGCAGGGCGAAGAGTATGACGTTCTGCCAGACACGAATGCTTATAACTATCTGGCAAGCGTCACTGACGCTCGACAGCAGGTCAGGGCTGTAACCATTGCGGATTACACATTTGTGATCAACACAAATGAAGTCGTAGCAATGGATTCAGCTGTTGCCCCAAAAGTATCTAGGCCACCCCACGAATGCTTGATTTGGGTTAAGCAAGCCGCTTACGGCAATGAGTACACCGTCAACGTCAATGGATTTGAAACCACAGTTCAGACAGCAGTAGCGCCGGTAGTCAGTGACGGCACGACTGTTACTGAGAATCGGATCAGTTCAGAAGAAATCGCTGCGCAGATCATCGCTGGTCTTGGCACAGCTGGGCTTACCGGTTACACCATTGAGCAGTCTGGATCGGTGATCTGGATTTGGGGGACCAGCGCAATCACGGTAAAGGCGACAGACGCTAAGGCCAATGCAACGATCACTGCAATTCTGTCTTCAGTTCAATCTTTTATAGAGCTTCCAACAATTGCGCCACAGGGCTATCAGATTGAAATTGAAGGAGACCCAGGAAACAACTTTGATGGATATTACGTGGAGTTTGAGCCGCGTGATGGTGTGTTTGGCGAGGGGTCATGGCTTGAGACCGTGAGCCCTGGAGTCGAATATAAGATCAATGCCTTGACGATGCCTCACGCTCTGATCAGGACAGGGGCATCTCCAAAGCCTCAGTTTTGGTTTGGGGCAATAGATGGTCAGACAGTCGCAAACATCCCCGATAAAGTTCCTGGCTGGGGTGAGCGAACTTGCGGGGATTACGACACAGCAAAAGATCCTAGTTTTGTTGGCAATGCGATTGCAGATGTCTTTATCTATAAAAATCGACTCGGGTTCCTTGCCGATGAGAATGTCATCCTTAGCCGTACTCGCGAGTTCTTTGCTTTTTTCCCAGAGACAGTTACGACTGTTTTAGATACTGACCCGATTGATGTTGTCGCTAGTAATAACAGAGTATCAATCCTTAAATATGCAGTCCCTTACCAAGACGAGCTGATCTTATTTAGTGCTCAGTATCAGTTTCGTTTCAATGCTGCTGAGACAGTCTTGACACCAAGAACAGCGCAGCTGACAGTCTTGACTCAGTTTGAAGTCGATACCACCGTCAGGCCACAGCAGGCAGGTAGTGGAATTATCTTTGCTCAGCAGAACGGCGATTGGACACAGCTCAGAGAGTTCAGCGTGCGCGGGGCGGGAACTGCCTTGACGGCAGATGCCGCAGACCTGACTGGTTATGTGTCGAGCTATGTGCCGTCTGAAATTTTCAAGATGACGGTGAATGATACAGGCAACGGCTTGTATGCAATTAGTGGTCGTCAGCAGTCTGGAACCAATTATCAAAATCGTATTTACACCTATAAGTATTTTTACCGAAACAGCGGCAGCGGTGCCGAGCGAGTGCAGTCAAGTTGGAGTCACTTTGAGTTAAATGGCGTTGATCAAATCCTCCAAGTCCTTTGCGTAGAAGAAGTCCTTTATTTGTTGACTCAATACGGCAATGACGTTTATTTGGAGAAAATGCCGGTGTCAGACCGTCAACCAGAAACGGTGACGATTGCACCGTTCAAGCTTTTGCTTGATCGACGGGTGACTAGCACTTCTGAGACGCCACCTTTGCTGCGCATGGCGGCAGGCGTTTATGACTTACAAAGCAATCGAACTACATTCACGTTGCCTTACTCGGCGGCAAGCAATACACAGGTTTGGACAATGTGGGACGCCGCTGATCCAGCTGCTTTGGCCCCTGTCTTTTTGGGAGAGACCGCATCTGGCACAACCGTGACTTGCAAGGGTGACTACTCCAATGTTGATGTAGCCGCAGGCGAACCTTTTGAATTTAGGTATCGATTCACCAAGTTCAAGTTGGTCAAGGAAATTGGTGGTGGAAAAACAGCGGCGAATGCGACTCGCACACAAGTAAGGAATGCCAAGCTTAGATACCACGAAACTGGGTATTTCCAAGTCAAGACCTTGCCTGAGCATCGAGAGCCAGGCCTTTACACGTATGACGGGACAGTGAGTGGTGTCATGAACGCTGCAATTGGACGTCCATCGACTGCTGATTTGTCAGATAACTATGAGCGTTATGCCGAAGGGATCTTTTCAATTCCTATTTATGGCAAGGGTGATCAGGTTTATGTAGAGCTAATTTCTGATAGACCGCTACCTTGCAAGTTCTCCACTTGTGAATGGGTGGCGCTATTAACTACAAGAGCGCAGGCTTTGCAATGAAGTGGGCTTTCCCAACGGAACAACGCATCCTTGAGGTTGGAACCAACCTTAGAAAGGCCGATCGTGATGAGGTTTGGCTTAGCCACCGCCAAAAGGGGCTTGATGCCGTTATTGAGAGCTGGAAGCACAGCAGTCTCTGCCGTTGCATCGTGACGGACGAGGGCCAGCCGGTGGGAGTAACTGGTCTTGTGAGAAACCGGATTTGGTTGCTGGGAACCGATAATTTGGTGGCAACACGCGAAAGACGTTTGCAACTGTGCAAAGAAGGGCGAGGATGGGTAGAGCACTGTTTGCAGGTAGCTGGTATGGCAATTGGAAATGATGTCTATGCCAAGAACAGGGCCAGCATCCGTTGGCTTAAGCATCTGGGATTTAGCGTCGCGTCCCCAAGGCCTTTAGGGGAAAGTGCTGCGTTGTTCTGTGAGTTCTGGAGGTCTGAATAATGATTGTCATTTCGCCTCTTGTCGCTGGTCTGGCTACTGGTGGATTGCAAGCCGGGATGGGAATCTTTGGGGCTTTTAACCAGCAGCAAGCAGCAAGGCAGCAGTACCTGAATGACGTCACCTTTCAGAATGCCAACAATCGTTTTTCGATGTGGCAGGCAGGTTTTAGTTCGCGAGTTCAGGACGCGAACAAGCAACATCAGTTCTGGCAGGAGACTGTCAATTACAACCAGCAACTGGCATACGCGAATTCACAGCGCAATGTTGAACTGTTGAGGGCGGCGGACCAAGCCAAGGTCGTTGCAGAAACCAGGGCATCTGCTGGTGCTTCCTATGTCGGAAGCAGTGATGCAATTGCAGATCAGTTTGCTCAAGCTGAGATGAGTGCTGCTGTAGCTCAACAGCAATACACATGGAGAGCATTGTCTGCCAGGTCATCGGTGAGAGCAATGGAGATGGAAGGCAATTCAGTGGATCGCATCGTCAATAACTATGCGTTTCAGCTTGGTGACGCAGTGACGTTGGCAGCAATTGAATCCGACTGGAGGGAGAACCAGTACACCGACGCGCAAGCTCAGCAGGTGACTCAATACCTGAATCAATGGAACAGTCAATCGTTCTATGAGTCGCAAACGATCTTTGATCCGGTTGCACCGTTTGCACCATTGCCCACGTTGATGACGCCACCGCCGCCGAGTCGAACGGGTGCGCCGCCTAGCAATGCAGCTTTTGCCACGAGCATCGCTAGTGGGTTGATTGGTGGCGTATCGCAAGGCTTCAGCACTTATTCAGGAATGAACAGGCTGAAAACACCTTCTAGTTCACAAGGCCCAGGCACGGGCACCCCGTTCGGTGCTGGTTTCAATTTTGGGCTTCTCGGAGATTATTCCAATGGCTGAACGTTTATTCCAGAGTCAGCTGCGCCCTGTTGCTCAGCCACTTAGCACCTTTGTTAATCCGCAACAGGTGCAACGGGCTGGTGTTTCGCAGCAACCATTGCTTGGGCAGGTCAGCAAAATTGCAACATTGCAGCAAGCTGGCACAAGCAGTGTTGGTGGTTTTAACCAGTTTGAGCAAATGGCTCAAGCCCTTGGGGGATTGAATAAAAACTTGGTTTCATTGGCGGACAAAGGTTTTAAGCAGTACGCCAAGGGGAACATTGAAGCTGGCTATTACGAGGCGCTAAAGAATCAGCAGACGCTTGGCGTCATGACATTGCAGCAAAACCAAGAGGCTGGTGCTGCAGAAGCCGCGTCAATGATTGGTCAGCTTGAGAAGACTGACCCAGTTGGGGCGTCTTTACTGCGTGAAGCAAACCCGTGGAAGGCTATTGGCCGCCGACGTGCATTGGCACAGCTTGCTGCTGGCCAAGTGTCTACTGTCCTAAACGGTGCATTAAGCCAAGAGGCGGGAAGGCTGGCTGGAATCAAGCCAGGCACACCTGAGCTGATGAAGATAAAGCAAGAAAAGACTCAGGAAGTCTTGAATAAATTTGGCTTAACAGGAAGTGAGCCTGAGGCTACTTATTACGTGACTCCTGTCATGAATAAGTCTTGGGATAATTTCACTAAAGAACAAAGTGAACTTTATAACGAAGAGTTATACCAAAGCTCAATCGAATTAACTAATCAAGCAGTGAACTCAACGCTGATGCAGGCGTCAGTAGATGGCATTCCTTTGCCGGATGGATCTGTTTTGACGCCAGGCAGCGTTGGCTTTGGCAGTGCAGCAGGTATTGAGTTGACTAGGCAGATTGATGCAGGCCTGGCAATGCTTGGCGGCAAAGACAAGATAGATGCGATGAAGAAGATCAAGGAAAGCTTGGGTGCTGTTTATGCAATGAATATCCCTGGCATCCGTGACGCGATTGGGAATATACGACTTGGCAACAGGAGAGACGATATAAGAACGCGACCTAGATGGCTTGATGCCAATCCATTTGAGCTGATGGATTACACCAACAGTGGGATGAAGATGGTCAAAGAAGGCGATGAGCTGAAGCAGGCAGAGCTTGAGCGCGGACTGAGATCAGCGGCAATTGATCCTGAAATGGGAATTGTTGGGATTACTGATGAGGCGGAATTAAGCGCACGGATCACAGGCTTGCGTGGTCTTTATCCAGGCTTGCGAGATGTAGACAAGGTTCTGAGTGAATTGATTTCTGAGAACAATCAAGTCAATGAAGAACAGTACGCAATTCCGTTTGACCGGAAAGCTGAAATTGTGGAAGCGTTTGACCAGCTTACGCCAAACGATGTAAGCCTTGAAAATTATCCTGAGCTGGTTCGACAGGCCAGAGAGGCTGCTGCGTTAGAGCCACTCAGGGAAGATAGAGAAACAAAGCTCAAAGAGTATCTGGGCAAGATCAATAAGGCGCGTGAAGATTTTGCCACGTTGCCAACAGGCGCAGCGTTGCAATCAAACCTGTCTCGTTCTGTTAAAGAAGATCTGAACGATCCAAGTATTGCAAAGCTCAAGGGCAGAGCGTCAGCATCTTTTGTTGATGGCTTAATCCAGCTTCAAGGTGCCGAGGCCACTCCAGATTCACAGCGGTATGTGGAATTTGCCAATGATGTTAGGGGCTTGTATGAGAACGCAATTTGGAGCAAATTCACTGATTACCGGAACAAAACTGGCGGGAAGAATATCCCTTTAGACCAGCAAGCCAGGTTGAGGGAGGAAGCAATTGCAGAAGTCCGTAAATCAGATGCATACAAGGAAGCCAAAGAAAGAGCATTGAAAGCCGCACCACCACCAGCGGGTAGTGATGGCACACCGCAAACACCTGTGCCTGTTGATGTTGAGAAAGAGCCTTCACCCCGCGCATCAGCGGACACCATTCCGCAGAACAGAGCGAGGCAGTACGCCAAAGAACCAGTGATGAATCAATACTGGGTTCGTGATGAGATGAAAAGCCTTAGTGAAGGCAAGTCAGTAAGCACTCAGTTATATGACTTAGCGACAAAAGCAGGCACCAGCACTGATCGTTATTTGCTGGAGCAAATCAAGTTCTTTCCTGCTTTAGATCCAGAGGGCAAATTTCGTGGGGTGTTGCAGAAGCGAGTCGAACGGGCACGTCAAGCAAATACACCAGCGGCTTCCAATTTCGATGCCGCCACTGACCCAATGGGCAACCAGTCCTATTCAGGCCGGAGTCCTGGTTCGTGGTTGATGAGCATGTTTGAGCGGCCAGCGGCTGCAGCGACATTGCCGCCAAGTCTGCGAGTGCCAAGCCTGAGCACTCCTGCCGTTAATGGCAATTGGATCACGCCATCTGGCTACGAAATCGTTCAGTACGTCACGGGTGATGCGACTGCACCGCATGACGGAGATGCAGTGATTGTTGATTCAGCTGGCCACGGTGGCGATCACTATCACAACCACTATGAGTTTGCGACGGTGGCTGCACGTAAGCGTGCCGCCGCTGCATTTAGGGCAGCAGGGTTCAGGGTCACATCTGAAGTGAGGCCAGGCAATCCCGGCTCTCACGGTGTTGGCCGTGGGCTGGATGTGGCACCGCCCTTAAACCTCCCTCGCACCGTTGAAGCGGAGGCCAGATGGTCTCGTGCTGCCAACGCCATTCTCGGTTTTACCCCCTAGGACACTCATGAACGACTTTGAAGGATTTGAAATCCCTGAGCTGTCCGACCAGGACATGCAGGGATTGGAACCATTGAGCCTTGGGGACTCGAAAGCCGAGAACCCTGGCCTAGTAAAGGGTCCGTTTAACCAGTACGTCCCAGCGGACAAGATGGTTGGAGGCGTTACCGCTCGTGAGTATTACGGCGGCAACCAAAGCAGCAGGCGGCAAAAGCAAGCTGAAGTTGATGAAGAGCGGATGGGTGTGTTGAAACCCATCAGCCAATTCATGAACTCGATCATGTCTCCTGGCTTTGGCGAAGGGATAGTGACGGGGCCAATCAATGCAGTCAGCAATCTGACCAATGCGATTGGCGATGTGGTTCAGGGGAAAGAAGTAGACGTCAGTGATGCGTGGCAGATCACGCCAGAAGTTGCAGCTGCTGTCAACCCCATTCGAGCTATTGGCGGTGACACGGACATCACACCGCAAGACGTTGGCGGTAGGGCATGGGGCGAAGTTTTTGGGGGTGAGTTGGCTGGTGTCGCCACTGGCACGACGGTCCTGAACAAGCTGGGCAAGATCCCAGCCCTGGTGCGTCTAGGCCAAGCAGCCTTGAAAACTCGTGCCGCTCAAAAGATTGCGGTCAAGGCTGCCACTGACAGGAGGGTCAGAGGCGCTGTGAACTTTGGCCGATGGGGCGGAGAGGGCTTGGTCGATACAGCATTCAGCACGTTGTATCAAGATCCCCGTGGGAATATCGCCAATCTTGGTGACGCTGTTGGGCTTGAACTGCCTGGCAGATATGACGAGGAAACAGATAACTACCTAGACGCATTTGGCAAATCGTTGGTGATGGACGGTGTAGCCGCACCATTGAGCCTGATCGGGGCTGGCGCTGCTGTCCCAATTACTAGAAGGCTTGCAACGAATGGCGACCTGCCGCGTTTTATGCAGGAAGTGGCTGACATTGAGCTGGCTCCTTATAACGCCAGTGTTGGTCAAGCCGCTGCAGTTCAAGCACCTGGCCGAATGATGGATGTCCCTGGTGCTCGACCAGAGCCAGGCATTCCAGCACCAGTACCTACAGGCAATCGTTCACTGCCACCGGCTGCTGCTGCAGATCTAGTTGATACAGGTGCCCGATCACTTCCACCCGTTGGCCGGACAAGTTTTGATTACGGGCAGTTTGAGGCTGGGCCTGGATCTGTTGCTGGCACTTTCGATTCAGCAATCAGCCGGACAACTTCTGATCAACGCTTAATTCAGCAGGTCGAAGCACAGCGAACTCGCCTTGAAGGGATGGGTCTGCAGGTCCGGCAAGGGACTGGTCAATATGAGCTGAGCTTCCCTGGCAGTGTTGATCCAGAGGTAAAGCTTCAGGTCCGAGCGCAACAAGTTGAGCGCGGCAAGCTTCTCAAGATGGCAGAAGAAGGGCAAGACGTTTCTGAAGAGCTAGCTCAAATCGATCAGTCGATCACAAACTTGATCAGTGGTGGCACTGAAGCAGAAATTCCACCATTGCAGGTTGAGCTTCCTTTCCAAGACGCACCTGACCCACGTCCAGAGATAAGCACTTTTCTTGCAGAACTGGATGAACTGGACGACGCACAGCTCAGGCAGATTTTGCCAAACGTTGATGTCAATGAAAAGCTTGCAGCAAAGCAGGCTGAGCTTGAGGGCGTTGAAGGACAGATCGCGGAAGTTCAGCGACAAATTGCGGAAGTCAATGAACGTGTTCAATTGCCAGATGGCACCAAGAAAAAATTATCGGCAACTGGCGCTAAGCGAAAGCTGAATCCTTTAGCCAGACAGCTGGAAGAATTGCAGGCAAATGTTGAGCGTTTGCAGCAGACACCAGCTCAACCATTTCTGGTTGGTGATCAGCTCGACTTGGCGATGGATCAGCAGACCGTGATGGAGCTGTTCCCACAGACTGAGATCGAGATGCCCCCCTTCTTTGACATGGAATGGGATGAGGCTGCTGGCATGTATCGATCAGTTAAATCACCACAGGGATATGCGTCGGTTGACGCTTACCGCGAAGCGTTGCAGCAGTTCCCGCGTGATTTATTGCGCAAGATGAATGCACCACTTGAGGTCAGTGGTGATGGACGGATTGCGGCGATCTTGAAAGCACGTACAGGGCGAAGGGTTTGGTCAGCCAAAAAGGACGACATCATTGACGCAATGATTGAGTTCGCTCAGAAGCAGGGCAAATTTCTTGAGCCTGTCGGACAGCAACTTGAATTTGAGATGCAGCAATCGCTGCCTTTCAACAGCTTGCGCCAGTCTCTTGACGCTGATGGCAACCCTGTCGTTGATCTTGTTCCATCTGAATTTCCTGGTGGCCCAGGGATGGATGCCGCACAGCGCGAAGATTTCAAGCGCAGGATTTTGCAGGCTGCGATTGATAACGGTGAGGTGCAGCCAGATGTCACGCCAATCCCAGCCAAGGTTCCTCAGCCTGAGTTCAACCAAACCGAGCTGATCGATTCGTTATTCGCAGATGAAACTGGTCAGTTGCCATTGATGTTTGCTACCGACATGATCCCGGCTTACAAGGCTGGTGGCAAATCAGCCGAGACAATGCTTGAGGAGATTCGTCTGCGTTACGACTGGGCTGAGTTGGATAACGCCAGTAAGCAGGCATCAAAAGAAGCGTTGATGAAGAAGGAAGGTTGGGACACGATGACGTGGGAAGAGCAGAAGCAGATGGGGCTGATGGATCCTTTCTTGTATGCAGTGCCTACTCGTGAGCGGACTTATATCGGACAGCTTGAAGCAATCACACCACGCAATGAGCGGACATACATTGGGCAGCTTGAACCGATCCCTCTTGGCGATGAGTTGTCAGAGGGAGTGTTGGTTGAAGCTTTGGCTCCTGAGCCTGTAGCCAAGCCAAAGGCACGAACCAAAGCGAAGCGAAAGCCGAAACCAAAACCAGATCTCACACCTGAAGAGCAAGAGCTAAAGCGGATGAAGGACGCAAGCGCCAAGGTTAAAAAGCAATTGAGCGAGGATGAGCAAGAGCTTGCCAGAATGCTCAAACAGCAGGAGATTAACTGCAATGCCTGAATGCCCTGAACTCGCCGCAAAGATTGCGGCAATGCAAGAAAAGATTGCAAAGCAAAAAAAGGTTGATCGTGCTCTTGATGCAACGCTGAAATCAGAACCAGAGGCAGAGGGCGGCACGCCAAAAGAAAAGAAGCCGCGTGCCAAGTTCAAGATGATGGATGGCACAACGTCTTACGCAGACCCAGAAGTCTTTGCGAAAGATCTTGACAGCATGACTGCCAGGCTTGGGGAGGATGAACTAAAGAAAACAGTTCAATCTATCTTCGACAATAAGATTGCGCCAAGGGGAGAAGTTGGCTTAAACATCAATTACAAAGATCTTGATTTCAATGAAGAGAACTTGAATCAAGCTCTTGTGATGATGGGGGCAAGACGAGCAGCGACAAAGGGCGGCCAAGACTTAATGATGCAATTCACTGCTGAAGTTGCAACAGAAGAGTTTATGGCTCAGCTGACTTTGCAGGGCGGGAACCCGGAGGACATGCTGGCCGATCTTGCAAAAGACGCAAGAAAAGTCGCCAACCTTCCATTAGCAATGGTTCAGTCAAAACGATTGAAGATGGATTCTTCAAGAAAGCTGGCTGATGAGCTGACTCAATACGCTGGGCAAATCAAAGAAGGCGGCATTGGGGTTACGGATAGACAGAAGGCAGGGCTTCTCAACATGACTAGGTTTGCCATTGCATTTGAAGAGCTTGATGCAACTCTCTCGCGCAAAGTTGGTCAAGCGTTGCGAGCGCGGCAGTTTCGAGGCAAAGAAATAGATGTTGACGGATTGCTTGGCAAAGTTACATACGACGGCAATGAATCTTTTGCGGCATTGCAAGAGGGCAGCCTTGCCTCACAAATCTTGAAAGCAATTGAGACCGGAGATGCTGCATCTTTAGAGCGAGTGGCAAGAGCGAAGCGTCTTGGCGCTGACTCAGGAGCAAGCCTGACCGAGCCAAACTTCTTCACGCAGTTGCGCTTGCTTAATTCTTACAGGAAAGGAAATCTATTCTCTTCCCCTGCAACTTTCATCCAACGCAATGTGGTGTCAGGTGCTTTGGTCAATGCCAGCTACATGATGGAAGATGTCTATGAAGGTGCTTTCCGTGTTGGTGCCAGAGATGGATTCAAGGCTGCACAGTATGCGTCCGCTCAAACGTATCAAGGGTTTAGTTCTGCATGGTCAAATGCAATGGCAAGTCTGACAAAAGGGGAAGCAACATTTACTAGAGCAGAACTAAAGGAAGGTGTTGATATTCAATCTCTTCAAAATCGCAAGCAGGCTGAGTACGACAGACTTAACTATTCATGGGACAAAGTTGTCGGTGCTGATCGTGGCATTGCCCCTGGCAATGTTGTCGCGACAATGAACCTGCTTAACTCAGGCGCTCGTATTGCAATTGGCAGCATTGTTGAAAAGATCCCAGGCGCTAGAAAATCAACAGCTGGTTACTCGCCTTCTTTCTCGCTGCTTGCCGCAGGTGATGAGATCAATCGCACGATGGCGTTTCAGTGGAAGTCCAGCCATGAGTCATACCTTCAAGCCGTAGAAGAATGGAATGAACTTGCCGACACTGCAGGTCGTTCAAAGTCTGATTGGGTTGCTAAGCGAACCAATGAGCTAGTTGATAAAGCGGTCTTCAAGGGGGCAATGACTGATGACGAGTTGGCAAAACTTCGACGGACAATTGGCGCAAAGCAATACTCCGACATGAGCAATGAGACCTTGCGTCTCAAGCTGATGAATGATCAGAACGGAATGCCAAATCCGATGAGTGCTGCAGGGAAGGCAGGCTTAGAGCGTGGCGCGGACGTGACGTTTACTCAGAAGCTGAAGGATCCAGTGCTGGGTGGTGTGCAACAGATGCGGCAAAACCCAATCGTTGGCTGGATGGCTCCTGTCTTTCAAACTCCAATCAATGGATTGAAGTGGACTGTTAGCCGTGACCTGCTGTTCAACATTGCCGACAGCTTGAGGAGAGAAAGCATTCAAGGCATGGCAAAGGTCAAGGGCAAAGAACTGCCTTACACCGGCCAGCAAATGGCTAAGGACAGAGCGCGGGCATTGCAATCTGTTTTTATTGCAACAGCAACACAAGCTTTATGGCAAGCCGGACTGTTTACCGATGGTGGCCCGTTTAATCCTGAGAACCGCAAGCTGACAAATAGCAAGATCCCTCCTTATTCATTCAGCTTGGGCGGGACAGCAGCTCTTGGTTTCTCAAAGCTTCTTTTCCCTGGTGCATCAATTGACCTAGTTGATCTGATGGGGCTGCAGGCTGATGTGATGCGAGCTTTCAGCGAAGGTGTGATGACTGAAGGTGACCAGAACAGATTGATGAATGGAATTACACAGGCTTACGCAAGAGCTGTTGAAAACAAAAACTCTCTTAGCTCGGTGTTGGATATTCTTTCGGCGTTAGGTGGATTGGCACAGGGAAGGGAGGTGCAGTGGGGCCGGATCATGCGCAGCAACATGAACGGCATTCTTCCTTTGTCCGGTCTGCTGACATCTGGATCGCGTGGCTTCACTGATGCAGATCTGATTGCCACTGACCGCAGGCAGATGACGCCAACTGAATTGGAGGCCATTGGCAAAGATCCAAACTATGCACTGTTTGAGGACTTCGCTCAGACTGTTGCTCGCGGGTATCCGTTGCTTGGATTGCCTGGTGCAAAGCTGCGTCATCGGGATTGGATGGGACGCGAAAGGCAGAAACCTTTTGGCTTGCCTTGGGATGCAACTTCCCCATTCGCTCCAATTGTTATTAAAGACAAGCCACTTGACCAATGGTTGGTGAAGCATGGCTTTGGTGGTGTGCCCAACTCCGATGGCAGGCTGGGTTCTAAAGAGTTGGGCACTGGCAATTTTGCAACGATGAGTGTTGAAGAGGAGAACGACTATCGGGAAAACATGTGGTCATCCAAGGGTGAGATACCAGCCGAGATGATCCTTGGCCAGTCCAATACCTTTATCAGCACAGGGCTTTATCAGTACGACGTCAACCGTTTCGTTCAAGGCCGAACGCTAGAAGAAGCCTTGACATCACTGAGTGTTGACCCGTCTTACAACGCTGATCTGAATACACCGAACAGCCCATCGTTGACACAGAACATGGGTGACCCGATAAGTGAGCGGTCTCTATCGCAACGCAAGCAAGGGCAAAAGGGTAACGACCCCCGCCAGGTTTACAAGGTCTATAACGCGATCGTGAATTACTACAGCTGGCATGGTGCGCAACGGATGATGCAGCTGCATCCTGACTTTGCGAAGAAGGCAATGGCCAACCAGCAAATAAAACAAAAGGCAGGAATAGAAGATCTCATGGCAACACCCCTGGGGCTGTCTCGCCAGTAAACACGCTCTACACTGAGGTCTGCACAAGTGCAAGCTTGACGAATGACGTTTTACTCGGCAGACATAGAACCCGGTAACGGCGTTAAGCAGACCTTTGGCCTCACCTTTGATTACGTCGATAGAGATAGCGTCTACGTTTATCTGATCGAGAATGTTGACGGGTCTTTTGTAGAGCTGACTGTCGTCACGTCAGGCAGTCCTGGCCCCGGTGAGTACATCTGGGACTCAGACGTGCAAATAAGGCTTGGGGATGTCCCCAGTGCTGGCCAGTCAGTCAAAATTCAACGGCGGACGCTGCTTAGCCAGCAGGAAGTGCAATGGCAAGACGGCAGTTACATCATTGCGAAGGACTTAAACACCAGTGAGAAGCAATCGCTTTACCTGGATCAGGAGCTGCATGACTGGCTGAACGAGATCACAGGTGGTGGCAGTGGCCCTGGTGACTTTGTAGATCTGGACAATCTCGGTGATGTCACGATCACCAATCCAGAGGACAAAGATGTCCTGAGATACAACGACACGACAGATCAATGGGAGAACACTCCCAGCCGGACGATTGCTGATCAGCAGGCCCAGGCCCCACCGTGGGATGACAACGCGCAGGCAACAGCAGGAGCAATTGCTGAACGCCATGACAACTTTGTCAGCCCAACGCTGCCCGGTTCTTCTGTCAATCAGCCTGGTCGCTTCTGGTTTCAAAACGATCAGACCAAGACCCTATGGGTTTGGGATGGGACTAACTGGGTGTCGTTGGTCAGCGACACACTCACCCCAACGATCTATCCAAAAATCATTTACGTCGATGCAACTAACGGCGAGGATTTCAACGATGGCCACCAGCTAATCAAGCCAAAGAAAACAATTAAGGCTGCTGTTGAGCAGGCCAATGCTGATACTGTTTACGGTGATGGCAGCATCATCGTTTGCTCTGCTGGTGTTTACGAAGAAGAGTTGCCGATAACGATCACTGCTCAGAACTTGAGCATTGTTGGCCAATCAATCCGCTCGGTGTTCGTACATCCAACAAGCGCAACTGAGCTTGAGACGATGTTCCTCTGTGATTCGGGAACATACATCAACGGGTTTACCTTTGCTGGACTGAAGGCAGCAGGGGCAAGGGGCGGCGCTGGATCAATTGACCCTGACCCAACCTATGGTTTGCCTGGGCAGCAGGGGTGGGTGGCTGCATTCAGACCAAATAGTTTTATTAGAAAAAGCCCTTACATACAGAACTGCACCAACTTCGCAGATCACGATATTGATAACGATAACTTTGATCCTAATAACATCAGCGGTGGTGACACGACATCACAGCCAACAGGTGGAGGGATACTTATTGATGGCAGAACTCCAGCGGTCAATAGTCCACTAAGAAGCTTTGTAGTGGACGCCTTTACGCAAATCACGCTCGATGGGCCTGGTGTCCTGGCTACTGGGAATGGATACGCGCAACTTGTTAGTTTCTTTGGGACGTTCTGCCACTATCACGCTAAAGCCCTTGGCGGCGCACAACTAAACCTATCCAATTGCACCACAGACTTCGGTCGTTATGGATTGATTGCTGATGGCAAGTCTGATACCCCGGTGTTTACCGGAGCAGTTAAGACAGCAGCAGCAGCAGGCAGTGAGTTCATTGAAATCCATAGCTTCACGCTTGGCACTGGATGGGCACCGCCACGAGTGATGGCACCAGCGGATCACATGGTCGTTGAGATCAACAACGTTCTATATCCGATCCTTAAGTCAGACCCAATTGATCCGGCTGACTTAAGCCAGGGCTATACGGTTCAGATCTTTACTCCTGGGCCTGGTGCCACCAGCTCGACGCTATCGCAAGTCTTTCAAAACCAAGGATTGATTGAGGGAGCAGCGCCTCCGCTAACGGTCAGCTTTTACCTTCAGTCGTACATCAGCACGGGAGGTCATACGTTTGAGTTCACCGGTAGCGGGACGGATTACAGGGCTCACCCAGACTTTGGAGGTGTCCCGAATAAAGCCAATCAAGTTATTGAAATTGGCGGTGAGTTGCCTGCTGTTGCACCAAACCCCAGTCGTCAGCGTTATCTGAATGGTGGTCGTGTTTGGCAATCATCAACAGATGAGAACGGCAACTTCACTGTTGGCGAAACGTTCTCTGTTAATCAAAAGACTGGTGCAATCTTCATCCTGCCTGATGCAGTTCTTCAGCCAGGGTTTGAAGTCAGGGACGACATTGATATGCGGGGGTACAAGATCTATCAGAACCCCGCAACTGCTGGCGTTAATGCACCGCTGCAACTGCAACCAGCAGGAGATGGCGACATCATCCTGGGGACAGATGAGGTTGACGCTGACGGCAATCGAGTCAACCCTGCTGCAATACGGGCACCAGTATTAGAAGCCCAGACTGATGGCCGTAATTATCCGGTCGTCACTCAGGAAGACCTTGGTTATGACCCTGATGAAGTACCTGTTGCTGGCTTGCTAGGCAAGCTTGCATTCAGTGATTCAGCTCCTGCTGTTACGTCTACTCAGAACCCACCACAATCCAATGAGCTGACATTCTCTGTGTCAGGAACAACTCTGACAATTTCATATCAGCCCATTAACGGTGGCGCTGTCCAAACCACAACCCTGACGCTTGCCTGATTATGTCTATCAAGAACCTCTATCCCAAAGCCCGACCACAAACGATCTATAACGTTATCAATGGTAGGCCAGAGTTACCAGCAGCTAGTACGTTTAGCCGTGCTTCAGAAGCTACTTATGTAGACGCTAATGGTCTGATCAAGACTGCTGCTGTTGATGAGCCTAGGTTTAATTATGACCCAGATACTGGTGAGTTCCTTGGGTTGTTGTTAGAGCCTGCTATTGAAAACAGAATAAAAGGCACTGGTATTTCTACAGTAGGATGGGCAGTAATCGATAGAACAGCAACTAAAGGACAAGGTTTAGCTCCAAACGGAAAGAATGAAGCTGTTCTAATTGCAGGAGAGGGAGCTGGTGTCTATTTTAACTCTGGCATGGGTGGACAGTTGCCAGCTAATACTCGATTTAGGTATAGCTGCTTTTATAAATTAGATACCTCACCCTGCTTTCTTAGGATTGGAACAGAAGCCACAGGTGTTCCTTACAGGTACACAAAAGTTGATCTTGTTAATCAAACGCTAGTAAGCACTCAGCATGAAAACTGTGTTATTACTAAGTTTCCTAATGGTTGGTTAAAGGTTGCATTTGATACTCCCCTTCAAAACCCTGGTGTATCTTCTATCACTAATTATTATTACAGAGAAGATGGTGGAACATATTTTCCTGATTGGTACATGTGGGGGCCGATGCTCACTCAAACACCTGATTATGATCCAGCTTTTATTGAATGCAACGGAACCTCTGTCACGACAGCTGCTGACTTATTCTCTCTAACCTCCTCATCTAACTTCGACGGTGGATTCTCTCTTCTACTTGATTCAGATACCACTACTGATGATTACTTCTATAAGATTAAGGCTAGCGGTACAACCATTGCTGAATTAAATAACGCTAACGGAACTCTTGATTGGGTTGTTAACGGAGAGTCAGCTGCTACTGCTGTCCCTCCTCAGTACCCACAGGTTGGTGCTATCCAGCCTGGTCGGGTAAGGACGATTAGCTCCTTTGGTGCTGCTGATGGTACGACTCAACAGAACTATCTCTATACGGAAGGGTTGTCATTCCCCACGAATGCCATCGTTGCTTCTGGTGCTGATGAGGTTGAGATCGGACCAGGGCAAACGCTGAAGGCTGTTTACCTATGGAACGGACAGCTCAGTAACACTGAAGCCGTGTCTGTTATCAAAGGTGAGTACAACATCGTTCCTAATGAGCCGATCAAGGCTGACTCGTATTCGTTTGTCTATAACACTGATCCAACTGATGTAGGAGAGACAGCAATCACGCTGCCTTACATCGTCCCTACGGTATCGATGAGAGTGTATTGGGGTGACGGTACTAACAGCGCCTATGAACAGGGCGTGACTCCTTCACATACCTATCCTTACCCTGGTCAATACCGCATTCAGATTGAAGCTGATGATGGGTTTGATGCGGCGAGGCTTGGTAATGATGTTGAAGATGTTATTACCCGTGTAGACCAATGGGCACCTCAGCATCGTGTTGGTGCAACTGGTGATGGGTTTACCGGTACTAGCTTTAACGACATGCTTGCTTATCAAGACGCTTGTGTAGAAGTGCCTACGTTTAAGTATCAGGACTTAACTCAACTGGCTAATAGTTTTCTTGGATGCAAATCACTATCTCCAGGTGATTCCTCTCCATATTGGAAGTACATCCCAGTCAACCTGCAATCAGCGACTACTCTTGTTAATGCGTTTGCTAACATTAGTAGTAATTACTACAATCTTCCAGATCAAACTCCTTATGACGAAGGCTTCCCTCAACTTCAAACTAGCAGTAGTTTAACAAGATTAACAGGAGTCTTTGCTGGTGCTCAACTTAAAACATTTAAGCTGCCTTCTGGTGGTACGACTAGCCAACCTTTTACTGACACCAGTGAAGTTACTCAGTTTAATGGTGCATTTTCTTCTAATAGACTTACAGATCTTGTAATCGATACAACAAAAGCTACCACTCTTAAACAAGCTTTTCAATATAACCCTTGGATTACGTCTCCTTTTTTTAACGCTCCTAATTGTACTGACTTCAGTTCTATATTTCAAAACTGTGATCAGATGACCACGATGAATTCAAGCATCTCTAACAGTACTTATAGAAATGGTATTAACTTCACAAGTGCTTGGGAAGGCTGTTCAG
>Ga0213863_10000378_pt1 | contig 34048 bp, 24 predicted proteins | sample PICome_8_FD_160128 | JGI IMG/M metagenome (GOLD analysis project Ga0213863, IMG submission 160128) | Coastal seawater microbial communities near Pivers Island, North Carolina, United States - PICO497 | ecosystem: Environmental > Aquatic > Marine > Coastal | place: USA: North Carolina... | reverse complement strand
ATGAACGGTCTCTACATGTCCCTGTTCAATACCATATTCTTTAAGCATACAGTGTAAAACCGGCACAATAGCATTAGTAGTACAGGAAGCCGCCGAGATGATTTTGTGATTGGGTGTAATGTGATGGTGGTTGATGCCATAAACCACATTGGGTATATCATCACCTGCTGGGGCGGTGAGAAGAACCTTTTCAGCACCGGGTCGCAGATGCCGTTGCAGGGAATCAGTGGTTTTCCATAACCCCGTATTATCAATGACTATAGCTTTACTTATACCGTAGGCACTGTAGTTAATTTCATCCGGCGTATCAGCGTAGATAACCTTTACCGGATTACCATTAATAACCAAGGTCTGACTATCCTTTAAAACTCTTATAGTGCCTTTAAAGGAGCCATGCACTGAATCTTGACGCATAAGCGCCGCACGCTTCTCCAAATCATTACTGTCCTGTTTGGGTTTACGTACCACAATAGCCCGCAAACGCAGGACATCGCCGCCACCGGTTTTATCTATCAGTAATCGTGTGAGTAAGCGCCCTATTCGACCAAAGCCATACAGCACTATATCCTGAGGCTCAAACAAGGGCTTGGCTAATGTACCCATGTTTTCAGCCAATTCCTCTGACAGAAACTGATCAATCGAGCATTGACTTCTTAGCTTTTCAAATTGAACCGCTAATTTTCCTATATCAATGTGCGCAGGCCCCAGTGACATCTGACTAATAGCGTTGAGCATAGGCGCTGTATCAAATTCTGAAATTTCATTTTTCTCTACCTGCCGGACAAATCGGTGCGCTTTCATAAGATCGGTGACAGACTTATTAACCATACTTTTACCATAAAGATAGGTGGAAACATTGGATTCACGATAGAGCTTCCCAATCTGAGGAATCATACCCTCAGCAAGGGCTTCGCGTTGCTTCCAATCGGTAAAAAAGTTTTCGGGTGACGGGCGATTATCTTCTTTCACGCTAAACATCCTTTTTATTGTGAAATGATTTTTTATGTACTACATGAACTATAGACAAAAAATAGTAGTATTAATGCCCGACTTTATAGTTTTTTAAACGCTCTGGGCATAACTAGAGTAAAATATTAAATTACTATTCTTTGACCAACAAAAAACCCGGGCACCCTCTTGAGCAACCAGTACTATGAGTAAAGTTATGGATAACCTTCCCCAAGTTTCTGGTGAGAAAATACTTTGGAATGACCTCTGCCCCTCCGCGCAGGCACTAGAGATTGCTGAATATGCCTCTCATAAAGAGGGGGTGACGCTAGTCGTGGTTCCCACCAATGCTGAGGCTTCAAGGCTAAAACGATCGATTAGTTTTTTTCTTAAGGACTGCGAAATTGATGCGCGCATATTTCCCGACTGGGAAACACTTGCCTATGATGTTTTTTCACCCCATCAGGATATTATTTCAGACCGAATTCAAACCCTAAGTGAATTACCTCAGCTTGAGCATGGGGTACTTATTGTGCCACTACCCTCTTTACTGCACCGGTTGCCGCCCACAGATTACTTAGCTTCTCGTTTATTTGATTACGCGGTGGATGAAATTCTCGATAGAGACAAGCTTAATGAACAATTAGTTCGAGCCAGTTATCACCGCGTTAATACTGTTTACGAGCATGGCGAATATGCATTTCGCGGTTCAATTATCGACATCTTCCCTATGGGGGAAGATGCACCGTTTCGCATTGATTTACTGGATAGCGAAATAGAATCACTGAGAATTTTTGACCCTGAAACCCAGCGCACTATCAGCAATGTGGAGCGCTTGCGACTATTGCCCGCACGGGAGTTTCCCCTTGACAAAGAAGGCATCAATCGATTCTTAAATAACTGGCATGATTATTTTGAGTCCAAAGCCACTGATTCGCCGGTTTATAAGGATGTTAAGCAGGCCATAGCACCCCAGGGAATCGAATATTATCTAAGATTGTTTTTTGACGAGACCGCCACCCTATTTGACTATCTGCCCAATAATACCCATGTATTTACTCAAGAGGGTTTATATGAAGCCTCGCAAAATCTGTGGCAGGATATTAATAGACGTTATGAGGAATATGGGGTTGATCCGCAACGTCCACTGTTACCCCCTAAAGAGATATTTATTGCGGTTGATGAATTATTCGGTCTTTTAAAACAGCGTGAGATTACTAAGATCGGTGGAAATACTGCTTCTGATGATGAAGCCTCAATATTGCGCCGTAGTATTCCTGAGGTCAGTGCCAACAGTAAGTTAAATAACCCCTTACAGGATCTCGAAAAATTCTTAGGTAGCCTATCAGCCAAGAGTAAAGTTTTGTTTTGCGCTGAATCCGCAGGTCGCAAAGAAGCACTTCTCGAAATGCTGGCAGGCAGTCAGCTTAGACCTCAGTCCTTTGAAACATGGCAAGACTTTTTAACCTCAGGGCAAACCCAGGGTATCTGTGTCTATCCCATTGATCAGGGCTTTTACTCTAAAGAACGTGAACTATGCCTGATAACTGAGGGTGAGCTGTTCGGACAACAGGTGATGCAACGTAGACAGCGATCTACCGCCTCTGAATCTCCCGATTATATTTTCAAAAGCCTGGCTGAGTTAAAAATTGGCGCCCCAGTAGTGCATATTGACCATGGGGTGGGACGCTATCATGGATTAATACTATTGTCGGTTGACGGCGCAGAGCAGGAATTTTTAACCCTTCTGTATGCGAGTGATGCCAAGCTTTATGTGCCGGTGTCCTCACTTCATCTTATCAGCCGCTTTAGTGGCAGTGACGAGGTAGTTGCGCCTCTTCACCGGTTAGGGTCTGACAAATGGGATAAAGCCAAAAAGAAAGCCGCAGAAAAAGTACGCGATACAGCCGCTGAGTTACTTGATATCTACTCACGGCGAGCGGCGCGCCAAGGCTTTGCCTGCAAAGATAACGAAGAAGAATACCGTCAATTTTGTAGTCAGTTTCCCTTCGAAGAAACCGCTGATCAGCTCAATACTATTGAAGCTGTTCGCAAAGATTTGCTCAGCCCGCAACCTATGGATCGCTTAGTCTGTGGTGATGTGGGATTTGGTAAAACAGAAGTCGCCATGCGCGCCGCATTTACCGTTGTCTCGAGCAACAAGCAGGTGGTGATTTTAGTGCCCACCACCCTGTTGGCTCATCAGCATTTGGAAAACTTTAGAGATCGCTTTGCTAACTGGCCGATTCGTGTCGAGGAACTCTCGCGCTTTAAGACCGCCAAAGAGCAACAACAAATCATACAAGAAGTTGAATCCGGCAAAGTGGATATTCTTATTAGCACCCATAAACTGTTGCATGCCAAAATTGACTTCAGTGCCTTGGGTTTAATGATTATCGATGAAGAACATCGATTTGGCGTGCGCCAAAAAGATCAAATCAAAGCGCTGCGAAGTTCGGTTGATATCCTCACCATGACCGCAACGCCTATTCCGCGCACGTTAAATATGTCGATGCACAGTATTCGCGATCTGTCGATTATTGCCACACCTCCCGCCAAGCGTTTATCGGTCAAGACCTTTATCCGCAAGAAAGAAAGCAGAGTCTCTAAAGAAGCAATCCTTAGAGAGATACTGCGCGGCGGTCAGGTGTACTACTTACACAATGACATCAAATCTATTCAGCGGGCAGCAGATGAATTAGCGGAATTAGTCCCCGAGGCAAGAATCCACATTGCCCATGGTCAGATGCGCGAACGTGAACTCGAAAAAATCATGTCTGATTTTTATCATCAACGTTTTAATGTTTTGGTTTGTACCACGATCATCGAGACCGGTATTGATGTCCCGAGCGCTAATACCATTATTATTGATCGAGCAGATAAGTTTGGACTGGCCCAGTTGCATCAGCTTCGTGGTCGCGTAGGTCGATCACACCATCAAGCCTATGCCTATATGTTGACCCACCCGGAGAAGAAACTAACCACCGATGCCACCAAACGGCTTGAAGCTATTGCCGCTGCTGAGCACCTAGGTTCAGGTTTTACCCTCGCCACTAATGATCTTGAAATTCGCGGTGCCGGTGAACTACTGGGTGATGAACAAAGTGGTCACATTCAAACCATCGGCTTTACCCTATACCTTGAAATGCTCGACCAAGCGGTTGAGTCAATTCGTAGTGGAGAAAGTCCTAATAAAGCTATTAACTTTGATCAGGGTATTGAGGTTAACTTACATATACCTGCACTGATTCCTGCGGACTACCTACCCGATGTCAATATGCGTCTGACCCAGTATAAGCGACTGGCCAACTGCCAAGACAAAGACCAACTCCATGAGCTTCAGGTAGAAATGATTGATCGTTTTGGTCTTTTACCTGAGGCATTAAAAGCCCTTTTCCGCATTGCGCAATTGCGCCAAATTGGTCAACAGCTGGGTCTTAAAAAGATTGAAGCCGGTCCAACAGAGGGTAGATTACAGTTTACTCAGAACACCAAAGTTGAACCCATTACTATTATTAAAATGGTGCAACAAAATCCAAAGCAATATCGGCTCTTGAACAATGATCAATTGAGTTTCACAATGGCAATGGAAACCCCTGAACTGAGACTCTCATCCCTGTATGCTATGCTGAGTTCGTTAAGTGAAAGCGTTTAAATAAAGCCAAAAGGACTGTGAATGTTATCGATACAGCATAAAACTTCGATCAGTAGATTGCTGCTTATAGCGTTGGCACTTTTTTGCTTTCCATACCTCTCTGTGGCAGAGGAGCAATCTCAAGATATAGAGCTCCCCACCCTACCTAACTGGTATCAGGTTGAGGTGGTTTTATTTGATCAAAAAACTATATTAGGTGACGAGCAGCCACCCAAAGAGCTGATTCTCGAATTTCCAAATGATTTGATCGAACTTCATAGCAGCTACCAAAATACCGGTATTATGCGACGCCCTCTGTTTGATAGTTTGTCGGAATCATCACTAACAGAACCCTATCAGGGAAACCTATTCGATCGTATTTATGCTTATTTGGGTATTCCGAAGTTTCGATATTTCACTGAGAATCAATCTGAGTTAAACCTAGTTCCTGAAGCGCGCATCCCCTATCAAGCAGATACTACGTCTGAATCACAGACAATACTTAATGAACAGCAATCAACGTTTGATTTTCCTGAAGAAGATAGCATTCAGGTTAAAACCGCTGACACCCGATTCCCCACTAATTTTAATCCTGTTTTTGAGGCGCCGTTTCGCACCCTAAACAAATCTGATAGGGACTTAAATGATACCGTCAGAGCGCTCAATAGACGCAACTATCAGGTCCAGTTTCACCAGGCTTGGCGCTTTGAGGTGACATCAAAACAACAAAGCCAATGGGTTTTATTAAAAGCTGGTGAGAATCGTGCCGAGAGATATGCCATTGAAGGCGCCCTAAGGTTCTATAAATCTCGGTTTCTACATTTTGAAACCGATCTTTGGAAATTGATCTTTGCCGATGATGGCCAAGCAGAGGTTATCCTGCCCGAGATCCCGAAAAAGCCAATGACTTCTGAAGAGGCCGTGCTAGTTAGCGCTATGCAATTTTCAAATCGCTATTTAGCGTTAAGCCCAATGCCACTCGAAGCTTCGGGTCTTATTCAAAGTGCGTTGAATGGTTATAGCCTTCAGTCAGTTACGCCACAGATCAATTCCATACAACTCAGTCCAATCAATGATAACCGGGAACTGCAAAAAACCGGTTATCCAATCGAGGCAATCTGGCCCATAAAACAGTCAAAGCGTATTCAGGAAGAAGAGGTTTACTACATTGATCACCCGCAGATGGGCGCATTGGTGAGTATAAAAGCCTATGAGCCTGTGCCAATCAACCTACCACCCCTTCAACCTGATACTACGGAACAACAGGTTCTAGACACTAGCAATTAACAGCTAGTGGTCAACAAAGATTAGCTGACTGGTATCAAAACCTAACTGAGTGGCACGACTAATAAACTGATTGACTAGCTCTTGTGAAACCTCAGGGGTTCGCGCAAGCAACCATAAGTAATTGGTGGTATTGCCCGCAATAAAGGCATATTGATAATTTTCGTCTAGCTCAAAAATTACATAGGATCCAAAAAAAGGGCCAAAGAAAGAAACTTTTAAATAGCCTAAATTGGGTTGCTCAACAAAATACGCCCTACCCTCGGCCTCTTGATTGGTCTGCGTATCAGTGTTGCGTCCCGAATTAATGACACGAATACCACCATCATCACGCAGAGAATATTCTGCTGAGACGGCCTCTAACCCCCGCTCAAAGGAATGATCAAGGCGAGCAATTTCGTACCACTTTCCCAGGTAGCGATTAAGCTCAAAGTTATCTACTGGCTCTATGCCATCGGGAACAGTCAAGCAACCTGACAGCAAACAGTAGGCTACAATCCAAAGATTTCGCATTGCGAGCAAGCCTAGGTCTTGTCTGAGCTTTCTAGCCCGGGAGGTGCAATATGCAAGGTTGAGGTTGGGAATGCAATTTCAGCTTTATTAGCCTGAATAATTTCTGCAATCTTCAACAACACATCCTGTTTAACCTCATGATATTTAACCCAACCAGTGGTTTTGGTATAGGCATAAACAAAGAAGTCCAGTGAACAGGGCGCAAACTTATCAAAATTAACAATAATTACTTCTTTAGTATCAACTTCAGAATGAGCATTAAGCATAGCGGTTACCTGATCAACAATCGGCGTCATGCAGGCTATATCATCGTATCTTATACCCACTGATTCATAAATTCGTCGATTGGTCATTCGCGACGGATTTTCAACGGAAATACTGGCAAATACCGAATTAGGAATATACAGCGGTCGTTTATCAAAGGTTCTAATACGAGTGAGACGCCAACCGATATCCTCTACCGTTCCCTCAATTTCTTTATCCGGTGAACGCACCCAGTCACCCACTGAGAAAGGACGATCAAGATAGATCATCAGTCCGCCAAAGAAGTTAGCCAACAGATCTTTAGCCGCAAAACCCACCGCGATACCACCAATACCCCCAAAGGCCAACAAACCAGAGATGCTATAACCCATAAACTGCATAATAACCAAAATAGCGGTTATGACTACTGCGGCACGAAACAGCTTAGAAACTGCCTTTACCGTAGTCGCATCCATAGGCTTAGACATATACAGAGGATCTAACAGATTGCGCTCTACGCGACGAATAAAGCCATTAACAAACAACGCACCAAGTACAATAAATGCCAGGCGATTCAGGGGTTGTACTAGATCCTGAAGCGGCGATTCAATGCGCTGTGCGGTAATACTTAAGGCAAAATTAATTCCCAGAATCCAAATCAACCAGATTGCTGGTGAGCGACAGGCTTCAAGAAAAGCATCGTCCCAGACTGTGGGCGATTTAGCGGCACGCAACTGAAGGCGATTAAAGATTTTATTCAATAAAAAACCGGCAAATAAAACGGCAACAACAATAAGGAAGAGCTCGGCTACCCAAAGATAGGTATCGCCCGTGAGGTTTACAAGCCATGTCTCAATTGCATTCATTTTAAGATCCCATATCAGTAAAAGTCTGAAGTGTATTTTTTGTTTTAGTATAACGCTCAGTTTTTTCCAGCTGTTGCCAGCTGATATTGTGCTTAGCCCTCATTGTGGCAATTTTTTCGCAACCTTTCACCTCTAATTGTTGCATATAGGCTAAAACTTCCTGTGCGCCATCGGGACAGTTGCAAACCAGTATCATATCGCACCCCGCCTGAAGAGCTAATTGTGCCTTATCGGTATAGCCGCCAGCGACATCAGCGCCTTTCATACTGAGATCATCACTGAAGATAACCCCCTCAAAGCCCAGCTTCTGCCTTAATATTTTTTGCAGCCAAAACTCAGAAAACCCCACCGAAGCAGGATCAACCGAAGGAAATGTAATGTGCGCCGGCATTATTCCACCAAGCTTATCAGCAAGTGCGACAAAGGGCTTAAGGTCTTTGGCATTTAAGACGTCCATGGATCTATGATCTACAGGTGCCTCCAGATGACTGTCAGCGACTACACCGCCATGCCCAGGAAAATGCTTACCTGTAGCCGACATGCCCGCTTGGTTCATACCGCTAATAAAAGCCTTAGCCGCTAAAATCACCTGTTGAGGATTATCGGAAAAAGCACGATCGCCAATGATACTGCTGTGGTCCCTATCAACATCTAATACCGGCGCAAAACTAATATCTAAACCGCAGGCAATCACCTCAGATGCCATAAGCCAGCCCGCATTTTCTGCTAAGTCTAGTCCTGCCTGTGCCTGAGTCTGGATTTGATCACCAAGAATTTGCATGGGCGGTATACGGGTAAACCCCTCTTTAAAGCGCTGAACTCGCCCACCCTCTTGATCTACAGCAATAATCAGCTGTGATGAACAGCGTCTGATCTCTTCAACCAGTGTCATAACCTGCTGTTTGCTTTGGATATTACGAGAAAACAGAATAACCCCACCCACCTGAGGATTAGACAACAGCGAACGTTCGTTGTCTGTGAGTTCTGTCCCACAGAGATCTAGCATCAGTCTTCCGAAGAGTTTAGCGCTCATAGAACATGCAGTCTTTTGAAAGGGTTAAAGTAGGTGTAAATATAACTGACCACAATACTAGATGAAATAATTATTTGAATTATAAGGTTGAACAGTGCATGATACTGTATATAATTACAGCGTATATATATACAGGAGTTTGTAATGGAAAGGTTAACGGCTAGACAACAACAGATTTTTGATCTTATTAAAAATAACCTCGACGAGACAGGTTACCCGCCTACTCGCGCTGAAATTGCTCAGCAATTAGGTTTTCGCTCGGCCAATGCTGCTGAGGACCATTTGCGTGCCCTAGCCCGCAAAGGTGCTATCGAAATGATTCCTGGTGCCTCTAGAGGTATTCGCATCGCTGAGCAGGTTTCTGGCATTCCCATTGTGGGTAGCGTAGCTGCCGGCGAGCCAATTCTTGCTGAGCAAAACATTGAAGATTACCAAGAAGTACCCTCAAGTACTTTTCACCCACATGCTGACTACTTTTTGCGTGTACAGGGACAGAGCATGGTTAATGTGGGCATTATGGATGGCGATCTATTGGCAGTTCATCAACAGCCAACGGCTGAAAATCAGCAGATTGTAGTGGCTCGAGTAGATGGTGAGGTCACTGTTAAGCGACTTAAAAGAACAAGAAGTAAACACGAAATTCAGCTCTTACCTGAAAATCATGATTACTCACCGATTATGGTGGATTTACGTCATCAAGATTTTGCCATTGAAGGCTTAGCTGTAGGTGTGGTGAGAGTTGCCGTATAGCGCGGCAACTAATCCCCTAGCTCTAGCGTGCCCTGAGCAAAGATATACTCTTCAACGGGTTTACCGCCTATTACATGCTCCTGCAGTATTCGCTCTATAACTTCTGGGCTGCAGCTGTGATACCAAGACCCGTCTGGGTAAGACACAAGAATTGGACCCTGGCGGCAGACTCTAAGGCAGTCAACTTTTGATCGATATACGCCCGATTCAACATCCATTAAGTCGAGTTCTTTAATACGACGCTTTAAAAAATCCCAAGCAGCTTGAGTCTCTTCTTGAGGGGCGCATTTGCCGGCAGTACACAGCAGTAAATGCTGTTTTTGTGAGGAAATGTGGCGGTGTTCAGCCAGTTTGGTTAATCCTTTAATGGTAGACAAACGGGATTACCTTAAATAATTAGTGGACAGTTTTACTGGGTTCTTGCTCTTCAGCCTGAGCGGCCGCCTGCTCCCACTCGATGACTGCTTGAATACCAGAATCAATCATCTGTTTAGCGACTTCAATATGATGTTCGCCCAAGTAGTCCTTTATCTTAGAGGAAAATTTCACCTGCACCAGTGTCTCATCAACGCCTGCACGCTGAAGAGCAATATCGCCATTTTCTAATATAATTAATTCAAACGCAGGTGTACTCATTAAACTTTTCTCATATAAAATTAAACTTACAAAGTATGACTAAAACTCAATCATCATCTCTCTTTGCCTATCTACGAGCTCTACCATTTGTTTAGACCAGTTTACTGCTGTGGTCAGATTCCAATCGGTGATCTTTTTACCACCAACATTTGTCTCTAACGCCAATACTGGCAAACGATCCACATCCATTTCCGCTTTTCGTATTTCTGGCAGATCCGCTAGCTGAGAATAGGCATCTACTAACTCTCGAACCCAAGAGGTGGGTGAATCAAATAAGTTTTTAAGCTCCGTGGCCTCACCCGGCTCCTTACCATCCGCCTTGAGAATATCCACCAAATCATCAACAGATTTTACTACCGAGGGATCTTTGACCTTATAGTTACTGGCAACATCTTTAATATGCCAGTTCCACGCATGATATAGCTGAGTAGCAATAGATTGTGCTATTACCGCCTGAACATGTCTATCATTCACACTGCCTTGAGCGCTATCAACCAACTGGGTTAATTTTTTTGCAAATAGCAGCTTTTGGTTTACCGCTGCTAGGTATGAACAGGCACTCACTCTACTTACTGCCAGACTTCTCTGTGACAGCCCATTTACCCTTAGAGTAAAATGCACTCCATCCGGTGGGCTTGCCATCCTTTTCACTGCGCACATACTGCTCTTTAGTCTTTCGACTGTAGCGCACAACAGTGGCTAAGCCTTCAGAATCTTTGACTGGCGCCTGCAGTAAAAACAAATACTTTTTATCGATTTCTGATTTATAGGGCAACAGCTCAGAGACCAGTGGCGCTCGCGTTTCACGATGTCTGGGGAACTGGCTAGCCGCAAGAAAAATACCCGAGGCGCCGTCTCTTAGCACATAGTGATCATCCACTTTTGCACATTGAAGCTCCGGCATTGGAATAGGCTCTGCCTTAGGAGGCGCTGCTTCGCCACTTCTTAAAAGCTTTCTGGTGTTTTTACAATTATCATTGGTACAGCCAAAGTATTTGCCAAAACGTCCGTTTTTAAGCTGCATCTCACTACCGCATTTGTCGCACTCTAGCGTGGGACCCTCATAGCCTTTAATAACATACTGTCCTGTTTCAACTTCAAAGCCAGAACAGTCAGGGTTGTTACCACAGATATGCAATTTGCGCGTGGTATCCAGTAAATAGCTATCCATTGAAGTGTTACAGAGTTTGCAACGGTGCTTATTAAGCAGTGACTTAGATTCAGCCTCGTCATCTTCATCAATATTAATCGCCTCATCACCTGAGGTTAGATTAATCGTGTTCTTACAACGCTCTTTAGGCGGTAAAGAATAGCCAGAACAGCCCAGAAACACTCCTGTGCCGGCCGTTCGTATCATCATAGGCCTATCGCATAGATTACACTCAATATCGGTCTCAGAAGGCGCGTTGGGGCGCATACCTGATTCAGCATCCTTAGCATTAGAAAGCTTAAGGGTGAAATCAGTATAAAATTTATTGAGAACCTGCTTCCAATTAAGAGCTCCGCCGGCAATTTCATCCAACTGAGTTTCCATGGTGGCCGTGAAACCATAATCCATTAGATCAGTGAAACTTTCACTGAGGCGATCGGTCACTATGTCACCAATTTTTTCAGCAAACATACGCTTATTTTCGATGCGCACGTAACCACGATCTTGAATGGTTGAAATAATTGAAGCATAAGTAGAGGGTCGGCCAATGCCGCGCTTCTCTAATTCTTTCACCAATGCGGCTTCAGAGAAGCGTGCCGGTGGTTTTGTAAAATGCTGTTGCGGTAAAAGATTCAGTAGACCCAGTTGATCACCTTTGTGCAAATCTGGTAACTCTGCATCCTCGTCTTTTGACGGCATCACTGCCAGGAAACCATCGAACTTAGTGACTCGACCTTTAACCGTCATCTCATAATCACCAGCAGCTACTGTTAAGGTAGATGAAGTGAATTCAGCGGATGACATTTGGCAGGCAACAAATTGCTGCCAGATTAATTGATAGAGGCGACGAGCATCGGCCTCCATATCACCAAGACTGCCTGGCGCTATGTCGACATTAGAGGGTCTAATCGCTTCGTGAGCATCCTGAGCCCCACTTTTACTGCTGTAAATAATAGGCTGTTCTGGTAAATATTTTTCACCATGACGCTGTTGAATATAGTCACGACAGGTAGCGATAGCATCATCGCTGAGGTTAGTCGAATCTGTTCTCATGTAGGTGATATAACCCGCCTCATAAAGACGCTGAGCCATGGTCATGGTTTTCTTAACGCCATAGCCAAGTTTGGTACTTGCAGCCTGTTGCAGAGTTGAGGTAATGAATGGCGCCGGTGGTTTTGATTTTGTCGCTCGGTCTTCACGCTTAGAGACAACATAGTCGGCCTGTCTAAGGAATGCCAGCGCGGTATCCGCTTGGTCCTTATTACCGGGGCGGAATGCCTTGCCCTGATATTTCTTTACATCAAATCTTGCCTGGGTTGCATCCGAAGCATCATGAGTTTTTGCGGCCTCTAAATCGGCCTGTACCGTCCAGTATTCCTCTGGGATAAATGCGCGTATTCCACGCTCTCGGGCAACAATTAATTTCACGGCTACGGACTGAACACGACCTGCAGATAAGCCTCGACCTACTTTTTCCCAAAGCAGCGGTGATACCATAAAGCCCACAACACGATCAAGAAAGCGTCTGGCTTGTTGGGCGTCTACGCGATGCTGGTCAAGTACCCCTGGGTCCTCAAAGGCCTGACGAATGGCTTTTTTAGTGATCTCATTAAATACCACGCGCTTATAGCGACTTTCATCACCACCGATCACTTCAGTTAAATGCCATGCAATGGCCTCACCCTCCCGATCCATATCAGTCGCGAGATAAATATGATCAGCATTTCTAGCCAGCTTTTTTAATTCGGCAACCACTTTTTCCTTTCCAGGAAGAGTTGCATACTGGGCTTGCCAATTGTTATCCGGATCAATGCCCATACTTTTAATTAGCTGAGTTTTTGCTTTGCGTTCACGGTGCAGTATTTTGTCTTCTGGGGATAGCTTGCGGGTAATAGCAGCCTGTTTGGCACGCTCTTTAGGGTCAGAGGGTGTTCGGCTAGCACCGGTGGGTAAATCACGAATATGACCGACACTGGACTTTACAATGAAGTCATTCCCAAGGTACCTATTAATGGTTTTAGCCTTGGCTGGTGATTCTACTATAACTAATGATTTACCCATGGAAGTTAGGTTTCCCAGATCAAATTTTTAATTTATATTTGCCTAATATAGACAAATGATTATAGCTAAGGAGCGCATATATACTTGTTTCAGCACCCTTTGGTCAAGCCTCAGCTAAATATTTCTTCACCTTTTTTTCTTAATTCAAGCAAAGAGACATGTATTTTATCGATGAAATCTATTGTTCCTCGTTCATCCCAAACCAAGCCAACACCCTCATTTGATACCTGAATAGCAGTAATCCCCTCAGGCAATTCCGATAGACAGGCAGTAATAATTTCATACCACTTTTTATCAGCTTCATTGTTTATCCAACGCCAGTCGGCAAAAGACGACTCCCAGCCTCTTCTGCTCGAACGATGCAAAATCCAACCCTGCACTTTTTTCGCCTCGAGCCATGGCAGCCAATAATAAATGGTATCTATTCGATGCTCAGTTTCAAGGGCACCCGGACGACGACGCAAGTTAACATGAATTGAAAGGCCACGTGCCTTTCTTCGGCAATCGGTAATATGTTGTTGCCGTGGAGAACTTTTCATCCAAAGTAACGGAGATACGGCAACTGCCAGACAAAAGATTATCAACAACCAAACCATAGAATTGTGCCCTGCCTTTCGTGGCAAATGAGAAACCGTTTATTATAAACACTAAATCAGGATTAAATAGCAACCTATTTTATAAACAGTCGTGGTTTAATAGGGTATCAGCCATCAGTTACCTAGGATTTTTAATCAATGTCACAGCCGCTCATCGACATAGGTGTCAATTTATCAAACAACCGATTTAAAGAGGATTTAGATGAGGTTATCGAGCGTGCACTAGCCTGTCATATTCAGCAACTGGTATTAACTGGAACATCAGTAGAAGAAACACAAAAAGTCATAGCAATATATGACGCTTTAAAAGAAAAGTACCCAAGCAGAATATACGCTACAGCTGGAATTCATCCCCATGATGCCGATCAAATAAACAGTGAAAAACTCGCACAATTATCAAATCTAGCAGACAGTGAATCAGTGGTAGCGATTGGCGAAACTGGCTTAGATTTTAACCGTAATTATTCATCAGCTGCCAATCAAATCGCCGCCTTTGAAGCTCAGCTTGAATTAGCTGTAGAAAAAAAGATGCCCTTATTTATGCATGAGCGTGATGCCGCGGAAAAACAAATAGAAATAATTACTGAGTACCGAGATCACTTTACTCAGGGGGTCATTCACTGTTTCACAGGGGACAAAAAAACTCTTTACCGCTACCTAGATCTTGATCTATATATAGGTATTACCGGCTGGGTCTGCGACCCCAAACGAGGCGAAGAACTCAGAAAAACAGTCGCTGATATTCCGTTGAATCGCTTAATGATTGAAACAGATGCGCCCTATTTGATCCCCAAAAACATGCCTAACCCACCGAAAAATCGGCGCAATGAGCCGGCATTTTTAGGCTATGTCCTTGAAGGAATCCAAAGTCAGCGCAGCGAAGCGCTTGAGGCTATTGCACAGGCAACAACCGCAAACGCTAAGCAGTTTTTCAATATTTAATTCGCTAGTCGTAATTAATAAATACTGGCTTGCAATCAATCAGCTCAGATGACTCTGCATCATCAATTCGAATATCTTTAATTGTGATGGCAAAGGCATCAGAACCGGTTAACAAAAATGGAATATTGATACGTGACAAATCAGCCCCAGCCTCAGCAAAACAAGACAGGTTTATGGCTATTTTGTTCCATTGGCCTAGGGTTGCCTTAGCAAACAGCTCCGTGACATCCTGAGCGCCCGCACAGGGCCAGGTACAGTCCATTCTCTGGGTAACCGACCCCTGGGGATGGGAATCCACCCTATAGGTCATAATTAGCGCTTTATTTTGCTTTTCCAGTGCCGTCATATCCATGGCCTGAATTGACCGCCAATAAAACTGACTTTGGTGCTTACCGGTCCACTCAACTAAGCGCGAATCTTCCTGAACCATGCCATTAACCACTGACACCTTTAAACCCTGTTTTTTGGAAACAAAGTTTCTGCCTTTAATTTCTTGACGCCAACTATCCTCATCTCCGGCTAGCATGGTCCATGCACCTCGACTACTACCAGCAAATATCACCTCGCCTACAGTGGCCACATTGGATAAGGGTTTATCCCGCAGACTCTCTGACAGTATGGCCTTATCGCCATAACTGAGACCTGCACCTAAGTTAAGCAACTGCTCTGTCACCGGTAATTTAACATCATCAACATTAATATCTGCATTGGGCCATTCGAAGCTCAGGCGACCGGTAAAATCGTAACGGGCCTGACCCTTTTCATCGGCTACTAACACATCAGCAACACCCTGCCCCTCTGAGCCTGGAAGCCAAGCAACAACAAAGGCATTAGAAGCATTGATCTCAGCATTCATCCATAGCGGGCGACCCGTAATAAATACTGCTACCACGGGAATATTTTGGGCTTTTAATTTCTGGATTAACTGTAAATCATTAGTAGCACCACCCTTGTAGCCTAAGGTTTCCACATCACCCTGCCCCTCAGCATAGGGTTCCTCACCAAATACCACTACAGCAATATCGGGTTTTTTATTCCACTCACCTTTTTCACTTAATTCTGTTGAGCCGCCGTTGCTAGTGACTGCCTGTTGTATTCCTTGGTATATTGAAGTTGCATCAGGGAAATCACTGTTATCAAGCTCTGTGCCCTGCCAAGTTATGGTCCAGCCACCACTTTGCTTGGCAATATCATTGGCGCCATCGCCGGCAACCAAAACATGTTGATTGGGTTTAATAGGCAATATATTTTGCTGATTTTTGAGAAGAACCAGTGACTTTCGCACCGCATCGCGAGCAATTTCACGGTGCTGTTTAGAGCCCATTAATTGCTGATTACCAGCAAGCTCTCGACTAGAAGGAAGCCCCTTCTGATAGAGCCCAAGACGAAGCTTAACCCGAAGGATTCGAGTCACTGCATCATCGATGCGCGACATAGGGATTAAACCCTCTTTAACCTGCTCAATGGTGTTAAGCAGCATGGGTTTCCAGTCCTCCGGAACCATCACCATATCAATACCGGCGTTAATCGCTTGAGCACAGATTTCATCCGTACAACCCTGAACCTGACCAGTACCATTCCAGTCACTAACCAGAATGCCATCAAAACCCATTTGATCCTTTAACACATCAGTTAGCAATTGACGGTGACCATGAATTTTTTCACCATTCCAGCTATTAAATGAAGCCATTACTGTTTGCACATCTGCGTCAATCGCAGAGTGATAACCCTGACCATGCAACTCTAGCAGTGCCTCAAGACTGAGTCGCGTATCCCCCTGATCAATTCCTCGATAAGTTCCACCGTCGCCAATAAAGTGCTTAGCGGTAGCAATGACCTTATCATGACGAGTAGCAAGCTCATTAATATCACCCTGCATGCCGATAACAATCTCACTGGCATAGGCTTTAGGGATGGCGGCTTCGGAGCTATAGCCCTCATAGGTTCGGCCCCAACGGTAATCTTTAACCACGGCAACTGTAGGAGCAAAGATCCAATCCAAACCGGTTACAGCCACCTCTTTAGCCACTGCTTCACCAATACTTCGCATTAATACTGGATCATTAGCCATACCCAAACCAATATTATGTGGAAACAAGGTGGCACCAACCACGTTATTATGGCCATGTACGGCGTCTGTACCCCAAATAATAGGAATGCCTGCACCACCAGCACTAGTATCCATAGATGCGCTGTAATAGGCGTCAGCGAGGGCTAGCCAGTCATCTATCGAAGCATTCTGGTCATTATTAGGAAAAGCCCCACCACCATTTAAAACAGAGCCAATGGAATAATCCTTAACATCTTGAGGTGACATGTAGCGAATTTCACCTTGAATCATCTGCCCTACTTTTTGCTCAAGGGTCATAGTAGATAGAATTTCTTGAACTCTTTGCTCTATTGAATCAGTGATGCTCTGATGATCAGTGCAAGACTGGACCAAAAGTAGTAACAGAGAAAATATAACCAGTGAAAAGATATTTTTTTTGAACGAGGGTACAGACTGAACAAAACCATTTAATCGCGCGACGATAGACATCATTATTTAATTCCATTTTAGATGATCAATATGATAAAAACCCAGCAAAATTAATAAATGAAACTAAGTATTCATGCAAACCAATAGGGCGCGAAGATTGCCACGAACTGTGGCTAGTTAAAAGACTGAATGCGGCTATCACCGCATAACATGCGACAAAAGGAATAAGTGGGTTTTATCCTATAAAAACTACGCTTGGTAGGATTTATTTAAAGAATTTTCTAATAGAGTCTCGGTAGTTACGACTTACCTTGAGAGACTCACCCTGAGTGAGATGCAAGAGGCTACCGCCCTTTTGTAATGGTGTGACACTCACCACCCGCTCAATATTAACAATAGTTGAACGATGGATACGCACAAATAAGTTATCATCCAACTTGGTCATTAAATCTCGCAGGGTACTTCGAATGACATGGGTTTCACCCACAGCATGAACACACATATAGTCACCCGCGGCATCCACCCAATCGATATCATCAAAAGGAATCACTTTGACCACACCAGAATCACGCACCAGTAGCTTGCGCTTCATGCCATCTGGCAGATTATTAACAGACTCATCAGTCTTTTCCTTGGAAGCACGCTCAGAAATTTCTTCGATCGCGCCAATAAGCGGGCTCTTAAAGCTGCGATCAACATCGTTTTTAAGGCGATCTATAGCGCGCTCAACGGAACGCGCAATGCGTGCACTGTCTAGGGGTTTGAGCACATAGTCCACTGCATGCAGATCAAAAGCATCAACCGCATACTGATCATAAGCAGTGACAAAAACCACCATCGGCATAATATCGGTTTGCAGGGATTTAATCACATCGAAGCCATTCATACCCGGCATTTGGATATCCAAGAAAATGAGTTCGGGTTCTAACTCGATAGCAGCCTCAACCGCCTGCTTACCATTACTGCATTCCGCAACGATCTCAACATCGGCAATTTCACTGAGCACCGTGCGCAGTAGTTTTAAAGCGAGAGGCTCATCGTCAACAATGATGGTTCTAAGTTTTTGCATAGGTTTATCTCAGGCTTTTAAATTTAGTGAATAGGGACCCGAAGCCGCACACAAAGACCACCCTTTTCGGTGTTATCCAAGCGCAACTCATAATCATCTTGGTAAAATTGCTTTAGTCGCTCATCAGTATTCTTCAAACCAATACCGGCAGATTTAACAATATCATGATTTTTATCGATACCTGGCCCAGTGTCAACGACATCAATGGTCAGATAATCATTTTTTAAACTGGCAATAATAGAAATCTTTCCCCCTGCCACAGCGGGAGCAATACCATACTTAATCGCATTTTCAACTAGGGGCTGTAAGATCAAACTGGGAACATCAATACTTTGACAATCGAATGGTATGTCAAATTCTAACTGCAAGCGCCGACCAAATCTAGTGCGTTCAATATTTAAATACTGGGTAACCGCTTCAATTTCTTGGCGTAAACTGACCCGATGAATCGGGTCATTATCCAACGAGTAACGTAAAAATTTACTCAGCTGTATAATCATTTCATGGGCTTTAGAAGATTCATGCACCTTAACCAAAGCCGAAATAGCATTCAGAGTATTAAACAAAAAATGCGGATTGAGCTGATAGCGAAGCATTTTAAGCTGTGCCTCGCGCGCAACGGTTTCAGCCTGAAGGCGCTTTACCTGTTCCGTTTGAGTATCAGAGGCCAATTTGAGAATGGTCTCGTGTTTATTCTGTAACAGTTGGTAATATTTAACCAGATGATAAAAGGCCACCCAGCTCAGGAAAATCAAAAAAGAACCAAACAGCCAGCCACCAAAATCCGCCCATACGTCTTTTTCGCCGGTCATCGCCATAAAGGTGCTAATCCGCAAGATAGACCAAATTAGCGAGCAGCCGATAATGCCGGCTAAGGCAGAAGATAACCGAAAGATTAACTTATCATTCCAAAAGTAATGAAACAAAGATCGTAGCGGCCAAGAGACCAAAACACCTAAGGCCGACTGAACAAGGGTATGGGCTATATAGCCAGTACCCTGCTGGTTGTACCATAGGTTAAGACTCAAGAAACTAACCAGTGAAAGCCCAAACCAACCTACAATCTGTAATAGCCAGAATTGGACATTGGTATTGCGATAGAGCGCATTTAATAAAGGGTGATAAACCGAATCTGTCATAGGTTTTAAGCTTACGTCTTTAAACAAGCAGAATAATCAGGTTGACCATTTAACGGTAAAATCTAATTTAAGGCAACCTGCGCATGTTAATTAGCCCTTAAATAAGGATAAAATAGTCGCTTTTATTACAGGGTATTATCCCATTGAAACAGCCACATTATCATTTATATAGGGGCCTAAAAGTTCTTAGGTCATCGCACCCCGAAGTACGTAAAATCAAGCGCCAACAGTCAGGGCATAGCGCCCATGGTAACAAGGTGTGGCGCTCTAGTTTTGTTATGCTCGACTATCTAGAAACCCATCCCCTTAAAGAAAATAGCCGCGCACTAGAAATAGGCTGCGGCTGGGGTCTAGCTGGGTTATATCTTAGTAAATTTCAAAATATCAGCGTTCAAGGCATTGATATTGACCCCTCCGTACAGCCCTATTTTGAATTACAAAATACCATCAATGGCTGTGAAATAGACTTTGAGACCTGTAGTTTTGAATCGCTGTCGCATCAGACACTCGCCGAATACCAATATCTAATTGGTACCGATATCTGCTTCTGGGATGAATTAACCAAGCCCCTGTTTGATCTTATTCAAAAAGCCAGAACCGCAGGGGTAACCAAAATCCTAATTGCCGATCCCGGAAGACCACCCTTTTGGGAACTGGCCGAGCTCTGTGCTGAAAAGCTAGGTTCTGAAGTGATCACCCGAAGAATTTCAGCACCCTGGAAATCTAAGAAATATATATTAGTCATTACTTAAGCTTAATTTACAGACATAAAAAAAACCGGGCTAGGCCCGGTTTTTTTTATGGTCTAATCACAGACTGATTAGGGCGTTGCTTGCCATTGAGTCGCATCGTCTGGGAAGGCATCCACATCATCGCTAGCGCCATCACCATCAGTATCCACCCAATCTGGTGTATCATTAGGGAAATCCTCACAGTAATCAACAACATCATCATTGTCTGTGTTTGTGGTTATATCCTGCAACGACTGACCATTCCAGTTACCCATCACCTTGCCCATGGTAATTGGCGTGTCTCTCTCCAACATTAGGAATAGTAATGAATTAACCGCATAGGTTACTGGTACATTAATTTCATATGCATTCATTACCCCATCAGCAGTTAACTCAACTTCATCTGTGTTATATATTTCAGAATTAGCAGGATAGACCTCATTCTCAAATCTAAAGTAAACCGTTACCGCTTCAGTTGTGGACGCACAGAAATAAATCTTCTTCTGGGCAAAGAAACCCCCGCCTGTAAATTCAATTGGGTACAGCGTTTGGTTACCATTCGACCAACCACCATAGCTAGCTGACCCCGTTGGGAACTCAAAGGTATCTTCGACCTGAATAGTGGCTAAACCACCCTCTTCATCACCAAAGGTGCCATTAAACATGGCAGCACTATTGATACCATCAACTGGGTAAATCGATGGCAATGGTGATGCTTCACATATTTCAGGGACGGTTGGCGCATCAGCTGTTTTAGCAGATGGAGTTACCTTAACACCGGTAATTTTAACATTAACATCATCAACAGAAAGTTCCATAATCAAATTGCTAAAGGTATTACCACCCTGGGATGGAATCGCAACGGTAAAGGTCTCATCAACAGGACCGGAAACCGTTCGTGAAGCCTCCCAAATGGGGGCAATATCACAGAACTTACCCGTATCACTACCCTGCTTTTGGAATTGGAAATTAACATCTACCGCTGTTGTTGACTGACCCGCTGGCACAGAGGCAGTAAACTCAAGGGTACCACCAGAACCAAATTCGTAGGGATAGACATCGAGCGTAGTGTTGGCGAAGCCAGAGAATGCCAATCCAAGACTAGTATCATTCATAAAGAACTCACCTAGCTCACCACTGACCGCACCATTACCATAGGCACCGGTCATATCTAATGATCCATCACATTGTGCAGGAACAGTTTGCTCAGCATCTGTTTTCTCTGAGGTAGTCACATAGACATCAGTGATTTTGACATTAATGTCATCCGCAGACAGCTCCATAATCATGTTACTAAAGGTATCACCGTCCTGTGCAGGAATATCAATAGTAAAGGCTTGAGGGGTGACACTAGAAACAGTTGTCGCACCCGAATCCCATACTGGACCATACTCACATAACAGGCCCGCATCACTACCCTGCTTCTGCAATTGGAAGCTAACATCAACTGACTCACCGGTAGGAACAGAGGCAGTAAACTCTAGGGTACCGCCAGTACCAAATTCAAAGGGATAAAGCTCCGTGGTTAAGCTGGCGAAACCAGAATAGTCAAAGCCGAGCGAGGGATCGTTCATGAAGAACTCACCATCGTCACCGCTAATCGCACCATTACCGTAAGCACCGGTCATATCAAGGGGACCCTGACGACCATAGGCAGGTGGAGTATCTCCACCAGTATCTCCACCAGTGTCGTTGCCTGCTCCAAGGTTAACTGTGCCAGTGTGACCAGCTGTTAAGCTGACATTGTCAATACTAACAGCGCCAGCATCAGCACCCATATCGAAAATGACACGGCTTGTAGCGCCACCGAAGCTGTCACCAGTACCATTTAACGCAGCAGTCAGATGCATAACCATTGTCTGCGAGGTAGCACTTAACGTAACTGTTGAAGTATGGCCCATATAGGGAACAACAGACTGACCAATACCTGCAATTATTGTTCGTCCATCTGTACCACTCACATCAAATGACAATGTGTAGGTTGCACTCGGAGTAAGATAAACAGTACCACTGAGATTGGCATCCCAAGGATCTCCAGCTATTTCAACATTAGCCTGATTAACGCCATTGACCGGGTTATAAGCATTGCCCGACCAAGTGGTTGATGTGTCTTCGTCAAATGTACCATCAGTTACAAGGTTACCAATTGCAGATTGATCACTTATATTTCCTGCAATATCCGAGATAGTTGCCGTATATAGAGTATCTGAACCGGCAGAGTCAGGTAGTGAATAGTTATAGAACCCATTGTCAATATCAGCTTGTCGTAATTCATAAGTCAAGAAAGAGCTACCCGCTTCCAATATCTCAAGCGTATCACCAACCACAATTGCTGAACCATTATCCAAAGTGGTATTGAATAAGACATTTAACTGACCAGCATCAACAGAGAGAACTGGAGAGGCTGGATCCACCTTATCAATGGCTACAGCCTGAGCCTGAATCATTTGATTTAATGCTTCCGCAAAGTCAAGCGAACCTGAATCTTTAATATCCTTCATAACATTAACCGCAGTTGTAGCAGCATTAATGTCAACAGCAAAATCATTTCCTTGCTCATCGGACAGGATACCAACTACCGTTGCTTCATCAATTGTTATTGGATCTGTTGCTGAAGTGACAAGTTCAACTATATTGGATAATACAGCAGACTCAATATTTGAAACACCCGAGTCATCCGCTTCATCTGCTGCTGCGGCAACAGCAAGTACTGTTGCAATCTGTGTAGTGGCTACACGGTTAGCAAGCGCATTTTCAGATACATCTGAAATAGGATCATAAGTTGAAAGGGTCTCTCCCTCCGCAAGATTAATACCAAGCATATGAGTTAAGATATCCTCAGCCTGTTCCAAAGTTTGCGAATTATCTAAAGCAACAATCTTCTGAACCAACGTTGAAAGTGGATTAATAACCGAATAACCCGCCGGAGCAGTTAACTTCAAATGGTTAACCGCACCTGTATCAACATTGACACCACCCTTAATAATTATTTGTGTATCGCTATAGTCACCTGTTAACAATAACTGCCCTTGGGCATCAGTTGTAACATCAATTAACTCAATTTCATCAGCAATGCCGTCATTGTTTGCATCAGCATAAACTTCAGCAACACGAATATAACCATCAGAAACAATCATCTGTGTAAAACTCGGGAGAGGAAGATACTGATTGGTTTGCGAGTAACTAACTTGAACAGCTCCGCTATCGATACCGGTAACCGCTAATATTAAATTTCTGCCCTCAGCACTAACATTATCAACAGCAAGTGACAATCCGGCCTGTGTTACTTGAAAATCCTCAGCTGATGGTATTGCTGAAGCTAAAAGTGCACCACTAAGAACCAAGGTAACAGTACCTTGCTCAGTGTCAATATCGATGGATTCTAAACTAACAGGGTTAGAAACATTAGCACAACTACCACCAGAATCTTCAGAACCATCAGAACCTTCAGAACCTTCAGAACCTTCAGAACCTTCAGAACCTTCAGAACCTTCAGAATCCTCAGAATCTCCATCACCTATTTTGACAAGCTCAAAGTGCCACCATGGGCTTGGGCCTCCACTTTTAATATTTAATGTAATTAACTCGGCTGAGGCTGTTTCAATACTGTACACAACGTCGGCTGTAGTAGGTGTTCCCTTGTTCTCTACATCGTTAACTACACGAGGTAAGCCAATATGAGCTCCAGTTGTTTCGCCATCTTTATTGAGTCCCCTTAGAGTTAAAGTGCCCTCTTCAATATCCCACGCATAGCGCATACCGGATACAGAGCCATCAAAGGGAGGATATGGAGTACCGCACTCTTCCACACCAATATTGGGTGGTTGCCAGGTTTCCATCCAGGTTAAGTCACCCATTCTTTGACGGAAAGTACCAGAATTAGTAATTGTAGAACTTTCTGCTTTAAAGATGTATTCATCATCCCACAAACAGGCACGCTGTGTGCCCCAGACGAAGTCTGTAGCAGACCAATCACCAATATTACCCTCTGCACGACCTACACCCATAGATCCAGCCTTCGGTCTAAGCTGCCATTTGCCTGAAATATCTTCAGGAAAACACTGACAGACGCCATCATCACAGTATCGTAGGGCATCAGTTGAGGTTAGGGTTATATCATTACCAACCCTACCACTGGTATCAGCATAGGTAATGGTAACTGGGATTTCGAGTGACTGAATTTTATCAAGCCAAGCATATTGAGGCGAATCATCACTAGTTATTCTGTCTAACTCTTCTTGAGTAGTCTTAACGTCAAAAGCTACAGTAATTGCCTTAATCACTTCATCGGCTTGCTGAATATCATCTGAAGATCCTAAACTTAGTAATGCAAGCGGTATATCAAGAACATCGCCACCATTTTCTTCGATGAATCCTTCATTGTAGGGAGCAAGTACTTCTTTAAGTTTATTCACCGAAGGCAGCTCTGCCGCAAGAACTCTATCAAATAGTGAACCATAGCTGAACGTTGGGTCTTCATGGCTAATTTCGATATTGTATTCAGCGACAAGGGCTGCTGCTAAATCAGCACCGCCCAATTCAGAGAATGTTGTGAAGAGTTTAATATCTTCAAGCGCAGGAGTACCAGGGAACGAGGCTACAAAGCCTTTGACTTCCTCTTGAAGCTCAGCAACTGTTGGGTAATTATTGAATACTCTTTCATCGAGTTTTGTTTTTAGTACTCTAAAATAAACCTGACTGTAGTCAAAATTTACATCCTGAACCTTATCATCTGGTATCTCTAAGGATTCATATTTGTCTTCAAGTGCATCTGCTAGATAACAATCACCAAATTCAGCGAATGATGTAGAGTCAGAAATACCCTCAACATTTACTGAATCTGAATAGGAGGCAATAAACTCTTTAAGCTCAGCATTAACAGTTTTTACTCCAGGAACGAACTTGCTGAAAAAGATTTCTTCTGCAAGAACCAACTCGAAGAGCTGATCATAGTTAAAACTTGAATCCTGCTGTTGTTCGTCGGTTATTACAAAGCCATACTCAGAAGTGATCGCTGAAGCTAGTAGACTAACTGCATCTCCCTCAGGTAGATCATTGCCGATTTCTTCAGCCAGGTCCTTGAATGATACAGAATGGGAAATTTTTTCAATCCCTTTTTCGATGTCTGCATATAAGAAATTTGAAAAAGATGCAATAAACAATTTTAGATTTTCATCAACGGTTTCTGGCCCAAGCACGGGAAATTCTGCCTTCCACTTTTTAGCCGAACCATTAACATCTACCGCACCCGTCCAATTTCCAACAACATTTGCTCTCTCACCAAGTATAGTTACCACTGGCTTCATAAGGGACTCAGAACCTTCAATCTCAAACAAAATGGTATTGTTCAAGCCAACAGATTTTGTGTAGTTACATTTGTTAACAGCAAGTGAATTAAGGATTGTAGGATTTTCCCCATCAAGATCAGGTTCTGTTAATACTTCCTTTTTAACCTCACCACCCCCGCAAGCGGTTAGCAAGATAGAAGACAGCAGAATCATAAGAGCCTTTGATTTATCTCTAGCAATCCCGAACAGCCCACTTAGTAACTTGAAACTTAACTGATGAAGCATAACATCCCCCTGGATGAGTTTTTATAGTGTTCCAGTAGAAAAAACTACTTAGAAATATCAACTTACAATTTTGCGGGCGAACAAGTGCTGACACCAGTGTTATTCGTTGAATAGGCGCGTATATGCGGTGAATCGGTTAGGCTTTGGAGAAACTATGAAAATGTTGATTTTACTGGCTCAAAGACATGGTTTGACATGCATTGAATATAAAAATTTAAGGTTTTTTAGAACCACCCAAACAGTTTGGTGAATTGGGCACAGATTGATACTTTTTCCACTCATTTGGTAGATATGTATGCAAGGCTAAAGCGTGAACACCTGATTGTAATTCCGCTGCTAAAACTGCGTAAACAGACTGGTGTCGCTTTACCGCAGACTGGCCCTCAAAATTCTGGCTCACCAAAACCACTTTAAAATGACTTTCGGAACCCTCAGGCACATTATGAGAGGCACTTTCATTGATCACTTCTAAATGTTCAGGTGAAAATGCCCCATCTAATTTTTTAATAATTACCGATTGGGTTGTAGCCATTACATACCATTGACAAGGTTAATCATCACACCTGCAGCGACAGCAGAACCGATTACGCCAGCCACATTGGGCCCCATCGCATGCATTAACAAGAAGTTGTGGGGGTTAGCCTCAAGGCCCACCTTGTTGGCCACACGAGCCGCCATAGGCACAGCTGAAACCCCTGCAGCGCCAATAAGCGGATTAACCTTATCTTTAGAACACAGATTCATCAGCTTAGCCATCAATACACCCGAGGCTGTACCAATACAAAAAGCCACTGCACCCAACGCCAAGATACCCATGGTTTCTGGATTAAGGAATTTTTCAGCACTCATTTTCGAACCTACACCCAAACCCAAGAAAATGGTTACCACATTGATTAATGCATTTTGCACGGTATCGCTCAATCGATTGACAACGCCGCATTCGCGCATCAGATTACCAAAGCAAAACATACCCAAAAGCGGCGCTGCAGCGGGTAAAATCATAGCCACCAATACCAGAAGCGTTAACGGGAAAACGATTCGTTCAGCTTTGGAAACTGGGCGCAACTGAACCATAGCAATGCGACGCTCAGATTCCGTAGTCAGGGCCCTCATAATAGGTGGCTGAATAATAGGCACCAACGCCATGTATGAATAGGCAGCCACAGCAATTGGACCAAGAAGGTCAGGCGCCAACTTACTGGTTACAAATATCGCCGTTGGCCCATCAGCACCACCAATAATGCCGATAGAAGCCGCATCACCAATACTAAAATCAAGAATACCAAAGTAACTCATTGCCACAGCACCAATCACGGTGGTAAAAATACCTACCTGAGCAGCCGCCCCCAGCAAAAGTGTTTTGGGGTTTGCCAGCAAGGGACCAAAATCAGTCATTGCGCCCACGCCCATGAATATAAGCAAGGGAAATAAGCCGGTCTCGATGCCTGCATGATATATCATGTAAAGCAACCCGCCCGCCTCAAGAAAATCTGTTCCTGGCATATTAGCCAAAATTGTGCCGAAGCCAATGGGTACAAGTAGTAAGGGCTCAAACCCTCGACTGATTGCTAAATATAGCAGCACAAAACCCACCATCATCATAACTAACTGGCCACCAACTATTTGTGCAAGACCTGAACTGGCCCATAAACTAAGAAGATTTTCCATTCGCTAACTTCCTATGCCAGAGTCACTAAAACATCGCCCACAGTACAGCTATCACCCGCCTGCACCCTAACCTCAACCACCGTGCCATCTGATGGCGCACTCACCGAGGTTTCCATTTTCATGGCTTCAAGAACAACTAAACCTTCACCTTCTGAAACCTTTTGGCCTGGCTTAACCAGCAACTTAACCACGTCGCCAGCTAGCGGCGCTGCAACCGGCTCACCGCCCGTTGTAGGAACAGCGGCAGAATTACTAGAAGCTGAAGAAGTGCCAACCGCAGCAATACCGTTGACATCACCACCCTCGTTAACAGTCACTGTATAGGACTTACCCTCTACCTCGACTGTATAAATTTCTTCACCCGCATCGGTCTTCGGTGCAGATGCCTTGCCAGTAGGTACAGGCTCAAAGGCTGAGGGGTTATCGCGATTTTGTAAGAACTTTAAACCAACCTGCGGGAATAAGGCATAGGTCAATACATCATCAATCTGCCCCTCACTCGAAGTAAGGCTAAAGCCATGCTCTGCTGACAAGCCCTCTAGCTCAAGCGTTAAAGACTCAAGTTCTGGCTCAATATTATCCGCTGGACGACAGGTAATCGCCTCTTCATTGTCGCCAAGCACTTCTTCTTGTAGGTCCTTATTTACGGGTGCAGGAGTTGCCCCATACTCACCCTTAAGAATACCCTGAGTTTCTTTTGAAATAGACTTGTAGCGCTCACCGGTCATGACATTCAAAACTGCCTGAGTACCTACAATTTGCGAAGTTGGTGTTACCAATGGGATATAACCCAGGTCTTCACGCACTCTTGGGATCTCAGATAGAACTTCATCCAAACGGTCTTCAGCACCCTGCTGACGTAGCTGTGATTCCATATTGGTTAACATACCACCAGGTACCTGAGCGACTAAGATTCGTGAATCAACACCTCGCAAAGAACCTTCAAACTGCGCATATTTTTTGCGAACATCTCTGAAGTAAGCAGCAATATCTTCTAACTTACCAATATCTAAGCCTGTATCCCGCTTCGAATCCTTAAAGATTGAAACAACGGATTCCGTAGCTGAGTGACCATAGGTCATAGACATTGATGAAATAGCGGTATCTACATTATCAATACCCGCCTCAACACATTTGGTAATGGTAGTAGTAGACATACCGGTTGTGGCATGACAGTGAAGTTGCAGTGGAATAGCAACTGCCTTCTTAATTTTTGAAACCAGCTCATAGCCCACATAGGGGTTTAATAGCCCCGCCATATCTTTGATACAGATTGAATCCGCGCCGGCATCTTCAAGCTGTCGGGCAAGATCAACCCAAAGGTCAATGGTATGCACCGGGCTAACTGTATAAGAAATAGTACCCTGAGCATGTTTACCGACTTGCTTAACCGCACGCAATGCTGTTTTTAAGTTTCTCATATCGTTCATGGCATCGAACACACGGAATACATCAATACCGTTAAAAGCCGCACGTTCAACAAACTTTTCTACTACATCATCAGCATAATGACGATAACCTAAAATATTCTGACCTCTAAACAACATTTGCTGGGGCGTGTTAGGCATCGCCTTTTTAATTTCACGAATACGATCCCAGGGGTCTTCACCCAAGAACCGAATACAGGAATCAAAGGTTGCTCCACCCCATGACTCCATTGACCAGTAGCCAATTTGATCAAGCTTTGCAGCAATGGGTAACATGTCATCTATACGCATACGCGTCGCAAAAAGTGACTGATGGGCATCCCTAAAAACAACTTCAGTTATACCAAGCGCAGAGTTTACAGAGGGCATAAATATGTCCTTTAACTAGTTTGAAAAATAAAAATTAGAGCCAAAACGAACTTCTAGTTAGCTAGCTCCCACGATGCTGATCAATTGCAGCCTGAATTACCTTCACTATTTTTGGCTCTACTAAAGCCGTATGAATTTGATGTGCTTCCGAGTCGCCAGTAATTAGCTCTTCTTTGACATAGCGATTAACTGTAAGGGACATTAATGTGGTCAAACCCACCAGTAAAGTCAGGAAGGTAAAAACCGTTCCCATACCATACAACATCAAATCTATACCCTGAGATATCAGTGAAGCTTCCATCAAAATTCCAAAAATAATTAACAAAAAAAAACGATCGCGGCATTATGGCGCAATAATTGCCCAAAATGATAGCAATATACGGGTTTTTTGCAAGTTTGACTTTGCTTTGTTGTCATCAAAACCTACAATTCACCCCTTAAAGAATTACAACAAAGAGCAAAAAACGGCTATGAGCATAAAAAATTTACTCAATTCGCGCTTCCAAGCGGCTATGCAGCAACTGGAAATTCCTAGCGAATGCTCCCCCTTGCTCAATCAAAGCAATAAACCTGAATTTGGCGACTATCAAGCTAATGGCGCCATGGGTGCCGCAAAAAAACTCAAAACCAATCCACGCGAGTTAGCGCAAAAAATACTCGAACAGGTAGATCTTGACGGCATAGCCGCTAAAACTGATATCGCCGGTCCTGGTTTTATCAATATCACCCTGTGTAATCATTTTTTAGCTAAAGCCTTAACTGAACCCTCGGGTCAGCCCATCGCTAACCCTCAAACAGTGGTTATTGACTATTCCGGGCCCAATTTAGCTAAAGAAATGCATGTAGGGCATTTACGCTCAACCATCATTGGAGATGCCATTGCCCGCATCCTTGAGTATCAGGGGCAAAAAGTTATTCGTCAAAATCATATGGGTGACTGGGGTACACAGTTTGGTATGTTAATTGGCGAACTTGAGTTGCAACTTAGTCAAGGCGAACAGGCTGAATTAGCACTGGGCGATCTTGAGGTGTTTTACCAACAGTCAAAAAAACATTTTGATGCCGACCCTTTGTTTGCCGACAAGGCCAGAGCCAACGTGGTCAAACTTCAATCCGGTGACCCAGACTGCCTTAAATTATGGCAACAATTTATTAGCGTTTCTATTGCACACAACACCGAGATTTATCAGCAGCTTAATGTTGGGCTCAAAGCAGAACATATAAAGCCTGAGAGTGCCTATAACAAAGACCTAAATACCATTGTTGAGGATTTAGCCGCTCAACAGCTCGCCGTGAAATCTGAGGGCGCTATGGTTGTCTTCCTGCAAGAGTTAGCCGATAAAAACGGTGACCCCTCTGCGATGATTGTTCAAAAATCGGGAGGCGGATACCTCTATGCCACCACCGATTTAGCCGCCATACGATTCAGAGCCAATCAACTTAAAGCCCAACGTATCCTGTATTTTATTGATGCCCGACAATCACTGCATATGAAGCAGGTTTTTGTTACCGGCAAAAAAGCGGGCTTTGTTGCTGATTCGGTCGGCCTAGAGCATCACGCCTTTGGCACCATGATGGGCAAAGATGGCAAACCCTTTAAAACGCGCACCGGTGGTACAGTTAAACTGGCGGATTTATTAAAAGAAGCCATGGATCGAGCTGAACAGCTAGTGAGAGAGAAAAATAATGATCTCGGTAATAAAGAGATTATGGAAATTGCTAGAAAAGTCGGTATTGGCGCCGTGAAATATGCCGACCTCTGTAAAACGCGCACCAATGATTATATTTTTGATTGGGATTCTATGCTCTCATTCGAGGGCAATACGGCACCCTACCTGCAGTATGCCTACACCCGAATTTGTAGTATTTTCCGCAAAGCAGAAATCAACTTAGAGGGCTTTACTGCCAATATTAATATCGGCGAGCCTCAGGAAAAGCAACTGGCACTCAAGCTACTGCAGTTTAATGATGTAGTCGAACAGGTTGCCGCTGAATGCTACCCTCATACCTTATGTAATTACCTGTATGAGCTATCCAGCTTATTCATGAGCTTTTACGAGCACTGCCCTATTCTTAAATCAGATGTCCCGCCCGAAACGGCTAAGAGTCGACTTCAGCTATCAGCCAATAGCGCAGCTATTTTAAAACAGGGCTTAGATTTACTCGGCATCGAAGTGATGGAGAAAATGTAGCCCATCACCTCAATAATTAACCAAATTAAAACTTATAAGAAACGCCTAAACCTACAAGAGGTAGTAAGCTAATTTTTTCATCAGCTTGAAGCTCTTTAAGTTCGTCCTTTGCATCCTGTTTAGCTTTTTGACATCCCGCAGAAATAGCTTGACCATCGATACAGTTGGCATCAAATAAAACCACAAAATCTGAAGCCACAAGTAAGCCAATATCACCATTAAAAGAAAACCCTTTGACCTTATCAAACCCTGAAGCCCAGCCAAGACCAATGTAGGGTGAAACCCCTTCGGTAAATTGTACTTTTGCTTCAACGGAAGCAACATCATCCTGAGATATAGGGTTTCCGCCAATAGATACAGCACCATTGTTTTTAGCCGACCATGTGAGTGAATTATCGGTTAAACCAAAAGTTAATCGGAAATTCCCCTGCCATGGATGATAATCGATTAATAGAGATGAATGACTGGCACTCCACTGACCTATATCACCGGACAAAACCGACTCAACTTCGATTTCATTAGAAGAGCTATATTCAACATCTCCAGATTCATAGTCACTGCCAACCGCTATTCGAACATTAAAGCTATTTCCTAGCTTTTTACCGACCTCAACAACCTGGCCCATAGACCTAGCGCCAACCCCAAGCTCAAAAGCCATTAGACTTGGGAAGTAAAAAAGGGAGACTAAGAAGGATATGATTAAAAAATTATTTTTCATAAAACCCCTTCTATCTATTAATGAATAATTAATTAGCATAGCAATAATTCTTAAAAAGTAAAGCTATGCATACTGATTAACTATAGATTAATATTTGCTCTTAATTAGAGAGAAATGGCGGGAATATTTTCCGCATCTTCAGGAGTTATGGTGGTTTCTCTTTTAAGCTGTAAATCAGTAAATCCAAAAAGATCTGTATCGGCTAACTGAGAGGGAGAAACATTTTTAATGGCTTTAAAAATAGTATCCATACGACCCGGGTGCTGACGTTCCCAGACTTGCAGCATTTCTTTTACTACCTGACGTTGAAGACCATCCTGTGAACCGCAGAGATTACAGGGGATAATAGGAAACTCTTTAAGCTCAGCCAATGCCTGTAAGTCTGACTCTCGACAGTATGCCAGGGGCCTAATCACCATATTTTGCTTATCATCAGCTAACAGCTTAGGCGGCATAGCTTTCAATTTACCCTGATAGAACATATTGAGAAACAGGGTTTCAACAATATCGTCACGATGATGCCCAAGTGCCACCTTGGTAGCGCCAATTTTTTGTGCAAAGCCATATAGAGTTCCACGACGCAATCGTGAACAGAGACCGCAGAAGGTCTTATCTTCAGGCACTTTACTGGTAACAATAGAGTAGGTATCTTTTTCTAGAATATGGTAATTAACACCCAGAGCTTCAAGGTAATTGGGAAGCACCTCTGTGGGGAACCCGGGCTGTTTTTGATCTAAATTAACCGCAATAAGCTCGAAATCAATGGGCGCGCTAGCCTGTAGATTCATAAGAATATCCAACATGGCGTAAGAATCCTTCCCGCCTGAAAGACAGACCATGACTCTATCGCCAGCTTCAATCATATTATAATCGGCAATGGCCTTGCCCACATTGCGACGCAAGCGCTTTTGCAGCTTGTTGGCTTCCAGTTGATTTTTCTTACTGAGCATTTGTTATCTCACAGTTTTTGATGGGCGCCATTGTAGTACCAAAGGGAATAACCACCAAACAAAAAATAACACTCATAATTTGTTACAATTGCTCTGTTAGCTCCATTATTTCGTAATGCATAGCATCATGCGATTCAATCAGAACAGAGGAAGACAAACTAGGTGACGATCATAAACAATGAATCAGACATTATTCGTAAAGATCAGCAATATGTCTGGCATCCCTATTCCTCTCTGACTGATCCCATCCCTGCCTATGAGGTAACCTCGGCAGAGGGTGTCTATTTAAACCTGCAGGACGGAAGACAACTTATCGATGGCATGGCCTCATGGTGGTGTGCTATTCATGGATACAACCATCCGGTTTTGAACCAAGCGGCAAAAAATCAAATCGATCGTATGAGTCATGTGATGTTTGGCGGCATTACCCACTCTCCAGCGGTGACACTCTGTGAAAAACTGGTGGCGTTAACGCCTACGGGGCTAAGCAAGGTATTTTTGTCTGATTCTGGCTCAGTGTCTGTTGAGGTTGCCATCAAGATGGCATTTCAATATTGGATTTCAAAGAAGCAACCACAGAAGAACAAATTACTCAGCCTTCGCGGGGGTTATCATGGAGACACCTTTGCCGCCATGTCCGTATGCGATCCGCAAAATGGGATGCATCACATTTTCAATCAGGTGCTTCCTGAGAATTTTTTTGCACCCAAGCCACAGACTGCTTTTGATCAGCCCTTTGACAAAGAGGATATAGGCGAGTTCAAAGCCATAATTGAAGCCAACCATCAACAGATAGCCGCTGTTATTTTAGAGCCTATCGTTCAGGGCGCAGGTGGCATGCACTTTTATTCTCCTGACTATTTACGTCAAGTGAGAGCCCTATGCAGTGAACATAATATTCTGCTAATTGCCGATGAAATCGCTACAGGGTTTGGTCGTACCGGCAAACTTTTCGCCTGTGAATGGGCGGGAATCAGCCCGGATATTATGTGCCTAGGCAAGTCATTAACTGGTGGCTATATGACCTTGGCCGCCACCCTCTGCTCTGATCAAGTCAGTGCTGGTATTGTGAGGGTG
>Ga0213863_10000374_pt1 | contig 34213 bp, 21 predicted proteins | sample PICome_8_FD_160128 | JGI IMG/M metagenome (GOLD analysis project Ga0213863, IMG submission 160128) | Coastal seawater microbial communities near Pivers Island, North Carolina, United States - PICO497 | ecosystem: Environmental > Aquatic > Marine > Coastal | place: USA: North Carolina... | reverse complement strand
TCATATTTATCCAATTCAATAAACCATGTAATTTGCAACCGCGGTTGTGGTGTCATATCATCAATAATTTTCTTGGTTTTTGTATCACATAATATAAATATTTTCTCTTCTGGATGGTAGATTGATAGAGACAATAGTAATCCCAATAACTCGAAAGCACAGTTATTTGTGCAGATCGTACAAAAAGAACTCGGTTTCATTTGTATACTAATGAAACCGAAACAATATTTAAATCATTTGTGCATTATTTCTTCATTTCTTGCACTCGTGCGTAATCACGTTCCACGGTTTTTGTGCAAAATACCCGCATTCGTTCCATATTTGTTTTGAAATCATTGGTAAATGTGGAGTCGTTATTTATATCGTATCTCGGTTTTCCGCCCAGATTCACGCATACATGCTGTCTCAATGGATAAAAATGACCGATTTTCTTGTATACTTCGTTTATCCAGTCATCGCAGAACCAATTTTTGATGTCGGGAGGGAAATAATATCCAAACAATTCTTTATGTTTTCTCGATACAAATGACTGCGTTAATATGCGCGGATTGTTGTTAATTGGGCCAACCAATCCAATACCATTGGTGGAATCCAACACATTTATACAATCATTCGTCCAACCTTTCGTTTCAAACCGAACATCGTCGCCGCATTGAAAGAAATAATCGCATCCGTCGTCTAGTGCAAAATCAAATAGACGGTTCCACATTACAGTGAGATGCCCCTTCTCTATTCCATCCATATAATGAAACTGCACGTCAACATTTTGCATTATTCCCACAAAACGGTTGATAGACTCTTTGAATATATCAGTGTCGTATAACGTATCTCCTTTGTCTATACCGACATATACCACATATTCATGTTCCTTGTCATACGTTAATAATAACGATTTCAATGTTAGTGTATACAAATAAGAGTCCTTATACGAAGCCCATGAACGACCCTTTGACGTAGACGGAATTATAATACCTATTTTCATATGTAATGTAATATATGCACGTGTATTTAAGTTTTTTGCAGGCTGTAAACTATTCACTGTCCCCACAAATACGCAATACCAATGCGACCAATTCGCTCCTTTTTACATCAGTTTGGTTCATTTCTACCCATCAGATCCCTTCGGGTTCTCCATCTCTACTGAAATAATGATATTTATACACATATGGGGAAATCTGCCATATACGTGGGAGGAGTTTTACAGATGTATTTTGGAATATATGGAACACATTGCTTACGTGAATCTAAAGACGTTCTACGTTTATATTTAAACGACCACTGGACACATATAAAGCAGATATGATTCTTTCATTGTTTTCATTCACACTCAGATTATCTCAAATGTATTAGTAGTGCTATTATTTATGTCTTTAAAATATAAAAAGTTTATGACAAATTTGTTACCATTCACATCACAAATATTTAAAATCGATTTAAATAAACGATCATGTAGTATTATATAAGATGTCGAGAGTCAAGGATTTTACAGAATTACTGTCTACCACAAACCCAAATCGTGTGAAACGAGGGACTTGGGAAAGTGTTGAAAACCGTAAAATATATGCAAAATGGCTAGGAGAAAGACTTAGGTTTGATAGCAATGAAGATTGGTATCAAATTACAAGACAGAAAATGACTGATTTACATGGTGGCGGATTATTACATGGGTACTATAATGGCTCTCTGACACAATTTGTCATGGCAATGTTTCCTGACTATGATTTGAAACCGTATAAGTTTTCTTCCCCTAAGGGGTATTGGGAAAATAAAGAAAATCAAAAATCCTATGCTCATGATCTATGTGTCCATTTAGGCTATCAAAAGAAAGAAGATTGGTATCAAATTACAGCACAGCAAATAAATGATTTTTATGGCGGTGGATTACTAACAAGTTATTATCATAACTCTCCGTCAGAATTTGTCATGGCGATGTTTCCTGAGTATCATTTGAAACCTTATAAGTTTGAATTCTGCGCCAACGGATATTGGAAGAGCAAAGAAAATCGTAAATCGTATGCTATTGATCTAGGTGTCTATCTAGGCTATAAGAAGAAAGAAGATTGGTATCGAATTACACAACAGCAAATACATGATTTTCATGGTAGTGGATTATTAGCTCATCACTATAATGGCTCACCATCAGATTTTGTAATGACAGTGTTTCGTGAGTATCATTTGAAACCTTATAAGTTTAATGTTAGTCCTACGGGATATTGGAAGAGCGAAGAAAATAAGAAATCGTATGCGCATGATTTAGGTGTCTATTTAGGCTATAAGAAGAGTGAAGATTGGTATCAACTTACAGCACAGCAAATACATGATTTTCATGGTCGTACAGTAGTAAAAAATTATTATCATGGCTCTCCGACAGAATTTGTCATGGCGATGTTTCCTGACTATGATTTGAAACTTTATAAGTTTGTTTCTGCTCCTCGAGAATATTGGAAGAGCGAAGAAAATCAAAAATCCTATGCTCATGATCTAGGTGTCCATTTAGGCTATCAAAAGAAAGAAGATTGGTATCAAATTACACAACAGCAAATGAGAGATTTTCATGGTGGCACTTTATTAATTGGATACTATAATGGTTCTACATCAAAATTTGTAATGGCAATGTTTCCTGAGTATCATTTGGAACTTTCAAAGTTCAGGAAAAACTATTCTCAAGGACAAATGCAATGGTTAAACTACATGTGCGTTGAAACTCCAGATGTTCGACACATTCTCAACCACGAGGATGGTGAGTATAGAATACCAAACTCTAGATATCATGCGGATGGATATAGTGTTTCAAATAATAGAATATACGAATATGATGGGGATTTTTACCATGGAAATCCTAAAATTCATAACCAAGACGATATGAATCGCAGAACTAAAACAACATTTGGAGAATTATACGAAAATACATTAAACAAAAAACAATTTTGTGAAGATTCTGGGTATAATGTCATCTCTATTTGGGAAAGTGAATGGGTTCGTGCAAACCTCACAGTGATTAAATTACAACAAAAGTGGAAAAACAGAAAGCATTAAATCCTTGAAGAGGGTGTATAATATAGTAAACACAATACTATAATATCTATGTTTATCATTAATATTGTGAATTGTGTTCTGATTGGTTTAAGAATACCGTTATAGTAAGTATATGAATATAGTTATGCCAATTACAAAATACAAAAGAAACGATGACCTATTATTATTTCTTGAGCCAATAAAAAATACCATCATTGAAAACAGTCTCTTTCATCGTCTTGTATTCACGAATGAGTTTGTCACCTTCAATAGTATTTATCTAACAATTCCATTGAAAAATGTCGAAACCATCAAATATTTCAACAAGTACAAATGTAATATTAATGAAAATAGTGACATGGTTCATCACATTATTCAATTCGAGCAAAATATGATGAAGAGTATCCATCTAGCAAAACGGCCCCGATTCACGATTTTAGAGCAGCTCAAAACTGGTTCTATTCGCCTGTTTTCCGAAAAGGTTCTTCCTTCGTACAATGTATCATTTACCATCATATTGAAATTCTCGGGTATATGGGAAACACCTGAAGAATATGGAATCACGTTCAAATTTATTTACTTGGAAGAAACGCCAGCAACCAAGTAATATGTTATCCGGGTTATTCACTGCTACTTCTTATAATATCAAGATGAAAGTGTGTATTTTCATATTGATATACCAAAGTATTTCTTGTGACGCCGTATTTTTGTGTTGATGTGTTGATTGATTATCCGTCTGTCAAAAAGCGTGTCACAATTACATACATCCACAACATAAAAATAATAGAAATTGTTGTAAGTATCCACAATGCACCTGACGTGATTGCATATTTCATATACGCATTTGAGTACATCATCGTGCCAATATCATATTCATTCATAATGATTATGTTGCCAACAAGTGATACGGAAATAAGAATCAATTGAAACATAATAAATGCAGTCGAAACCATTTCGTAATTTACAAACTCCGTTCCTGATGTATTCGTGTCTGTTGGTGTTTTATATTTGGTAACCAACAAAAACCAAAATGAAACACTCATTGCTAATACAGGCAACGATGCGTATACAGGAGCAAGTGCACCTTCAGTTTTTTTGGGTTTATACAGTACTGTCACCAAAATATAAATTATAAGGATACCCACTCCAGCAAATGTATACAATAGCTTATTCCCAAGAGATGTACCTGACGAACTGCTAAATGCGTAGCCTAGAAATATAGAAGCCAGGCACAAAAATACAATTATATTTACAACATGAATGACAAAACTACTCACATTAGAATATTGTTTATGTGACGTAATATCTGAATCCATTGGTGTCATCGTCTATATACTACTTTGATTTTTTTTGTGAGATCGCCCAATCAAAAATTACTTGACTGTCTTCGTTGGAATAGTTAAAAGGAGCTTTGCGAAGACGAATAAACTGTGGTTTCTTTGCACCTTCCGGTTTATAATAAATATATTCTCCATATGGGCCCGAGCGTATTGACATCGTATCGCTAATCTTGCGTAAAATACCAATTCGCTGGGAGCCGGGCGGGTCAAGTTTATTTCCCGTTACATTGCCGTTATTCTCTTCCGATTCAGAAGAACCTTTCAATACATCTAATACGTCGCTCAAGAATATGGTATCAAAAGATTTGGAATTACAAGATGTGTTGTATTTCAGCGACAAATTCTGACCCGAATATGCTACATATGTTCCGTATCTTCCCTGTTTCAATACAACATCTTCACCATTATGGAGTCCTAGATGCCGGTCACTTGATATTTCGATAATTTCCTCTAATGATTTATCGCCAACGTTTTCCATGGTGACCCCTTTTTTTACAGAATAGAATATGGGCTTTTCTGTGGGTTTCTTATTGACCTTTGCTTTCTTTTTTGCGACAACCTGGGTGCCGTCTTCTTGTTCGTATTGGACCCGGTCGTCGTCTTGGACCCGCGGCGTATATTTTACAACTGGTCCATTTTTACCAAACATGAATTCATGTGACTCATCAATCATAAACGAAACTCGTGCACCGCATTCCTTTTTTTGTTTCTGGATTAACTCTTTCATGAAATCATAGCATTGTTTACATACTTCTTGATATGAGGCTTTGCCTTCACTAATAAGATCAAGTTGTTCTTCCATAGAAGCCGTGTAGCCATATGTGAAAAGGGGCTCGTAATGCTTGTATAACCATTCTACTACAGTTAGTCCGATTGGTTGTACGAGTAATTTTTGTTTCTCTCCACCATAGCTGTGTTGGGTGTCGGTTGCCTTTACCTTGTTACCTATTAGTGAGTATATTTGTGTATCTATTTTGGACGCTTTGATAGAGCCCTTTTTTACATATGTTTTCGATTGGATTTTCTCGACAATTGATGCGTATGTGGATGGGCGTCCGATTCCCAGTGCTTCGAGTTTTTGAATAAGTTTGGCTTCATGGTAATGATTTTGGGTATTTTCGCAAAACGGTTTTGTATATATTTGACTATAGTTATATGTCTGTTCTTTCAAGAGACTACAGTATTGAAACAATGCATCGTCTTCGTATTTATTTTGCTGTTTTCGCCATCCGAGAAATGTATATTGCTTAGCAGTTTTCATGTAGTGTTGAGAGTGCGGTGCGTTAATACACAGTTTGATTTGCATACCTTTTGCATCGTTCATAAGACTTTCGATACTGCGATTACGTATAAGCGAATATACTTGTTGATATTTCTTCGACCCTTCAAAACTCTTTGCATCGACGATTGCCCGTGTAATAAGGGTCGGACGGATTGCTTCGTGAGCGCAATTCTCTCGAGACTCATCCAGGGAAAGTTTTTCAGGATTTTCAGAAATATATTTTCCCCCATGAGTTTTCTCAATCCACAAAAAGGTTTCTTGAATGAAGTCTCGAGAGAATTGAATGCTATTTGTACGCATATATGTGATGAACCCTTTTTCATATAATTGTTGACATATTTTCATTGTTTCTCCGGGGGACATTTGAAATGTGTTGTTACACGCTTGTTGAAGAGAGGATGTTTGAAATGGTCCAGGTGGGGTTTCTGTATATGCCTTTGGTGCGTCCTTTTTTAAAATATGCGTATGGGTAATGGAGTCGTCCAGGAAATCACGTATAAGATGCAAAGAACATATAGGCTTTGTAAGAGTAAACTCGATGTTTTTATCCGTAAACATACCAACTACATGATGTTGTATGGTAGGCTTTTTGTTTTGATTTTCTTTATGGTTGTCGTAAATAATACGCAATGCAGGTGTTTGACACCGCCCCGCTGACATTCCAGGCTTGTTACAAATATAGTTCCATAATAGCGGACTCATTGTATACCCGATCAAAAGATCCAAACACTGTCGTGCATGCTGCGAACGTACATAGTTCATATCGATTGTACGAGGTGTTTCGAGAGATTTTCGCACTGCATTTGCGGTAATTTCATGGAAAACAATGCGAGGTGTGGAAAGTGGCAACCGAAACATATCAAGAATATGCCAACCAATTGCTTCACCTTCTCGGTCATCATCTGTTGCAATAATTACAGACCCTGCTTTTCTAATTTCCTGGCGCATTATGTCAATGTATTTTCTCTTTTTCGGATCAGCATCAAAACTCATTATAAAGCTCTCTTTATTCACCTGGGAAAGTTTATTACACATTCGAAAGTGCCCGTATGACGCAATACAAGAATACGATTCGTCTAAGAAACTTACTATTTTTTTACATTTTGCGGGTGATTCTACAATGATGAGTTTTTTCTTCATTGTAGATAAGTATATATTATCCAATGTGGATATTCTTAATAGGATACATTGCCGTATATGTTATTTCAATCATAGTCATCGTCCTGTTTTTTACAAAATGATGTTCCTTTTGTCACATACAATTTATATAACTTACGTGCGGAACGGTTATATTCTTCTTTGGTAACAGGCCGCGGACATGCTTCTTTGCATATAGGCTGTTCGGGAAATTTGTTTGTCTTTTTACAACACGGTGGTATAGTCATTTCAAGAAGAGTCCAAATGTGGAATATCCTGTCGTAGAAAAAATTGGTGAATCCCAATAACATCCCATAATTCCCCTCTGAATATTCGGATGAATGGTGTACTACATGCTGCTTGCGTGATACCAATAAACCACTATTCTGTAATAGAGAAACAAAATACGGGCGTTCACAATCACGCATGTGCGTATATTTATGGTTGATTTCAGGAAGGGCACTCGTTAGAATGAAGCCAATCAAGAAAAAACATATACGATAATAACGATACACAAATGCATACCAAAAGAGAAGAATACATATTACAATCCTAGGAAGCTTTGCGTTATATATTTCAGTGTTTGTTTTACATGTTATTGCACGTGGATGATAATGGTGCAGTGTATTTGCCCGTGCCGTATCTTGAAACCATTTGGAATCATATGATAAATAATTATCCTCGATCCAATGTTGAGTCGCGGCAATAAAATCGGTTGCTAATATCCCGAGAATAATAAATATAATTGAACCGACTATAGTTAATTCCATATATGCTACTATATAATATACAGAAATTTCGTCATTGCTATTTCATAACCACACATTTACTATAGTTGCTTCTTAAATGCCGCCCACGAAAGTTGAGAACCCTGATTCTTAGGGGCTTCTGCATATTGCGCGTCGAGTTGAGAACTTTGTTGAAGCGCACTGTCTACATATAGTTTCTTAAGAAGTGTACCAATCTGGAAAGATGCTTCATGTTGGTCTAAGCTACCATTTTCAATAAGTGCTAATACTTTGAGAAATTCCCCGAAAATCGTCTGGTTAAGAGTATTGTTTTTTAACTTATGAAAAATATCGGTGTAATTCGTATAAAGAAAATTACATTCACGTTCACATACGCGATGAAATTCATCCAGGTTTTGATTACGTAGTTCTTTATGGGTCTCACATAATACGTTGTAACGTACTACATCACACTTAATAAGTTCGCTGTGCTTTACTTTGCGAATTACTTCGGTTTGGTCTTCGACATTGTTATGTTGAATCATTTGCTGAAGGCGTACTCTGTCTTGCTCGTTCATATGGAGTGACCCAAGAAATTATTTTACGAATTCAATCGTATTGCTTAGTGGAATGAAATCTTGTTTGCCTAAAGAAATTATACGTACAATATATATGAGTTCATCCGCGACTAATGCAAATGAAAATGGAAATACAGATGTAGGAACAAAACAACCTTATACTCCTACATACAATTCGTCTTCCCAATCAAATGACTGGGTTAATGTAGATGCAATATTGCCAGTTGGTTCAACCCTATCGAATTACGAGAAGAGAAAAACCCAATATTTAAAAAATCACGGTCTACATATTGTGGACCCTCTTCCAATAACAAGTAAATCGGAAAATACAAGTCGTACTGCAAACACAAATATTCAATTAACTCAGATACAAGACCAGTTAACCGAACAAAGTGCATTAGATGCAAATGTAGAATCGCCGGATGCGACATCGCAAACTGTAGCATCTACAGAATCGTTCATGATGTTAGAGAATACTTTTAATAATGGAAGTATTTACAATACAAGTGAATCGCTAACAATATTGAAATATGAGCTGAATACTCTAGCTCTTGTAATTGTCGGACTACAGCTATACTGGATCTGTCGCGTTTCACTTTCCGAAAACTCCACCAACTCAACACGTATATTGCTTTTAATACTGATATTTGAATTATATGTGATGTATGAAAATATACAGGTAAAAACCCACGGGATGCTTGCTACAAATGCAGTTCTTTTGTCTGGGTTTCTATTAGCGAGTTACATAGCATCAGTCTAAGAATATTATGTAGTATAAAACAAAATAAAATCGTCTTATAAATTAAGGACTCCTTATGAAAAATGAATGGATACAAGTATTTATAATTATTAGTGTATTTGTTGCCATGTTTTGTTATAATATATTTGTTGTGAATTATAATACTATCAAAAACAATTGGAATGACTATAAATGTAACCCGCTCGTGATGCCATTTGCAAGTTCATTTGGCGTTGACCCAGTTTCAAACTTTTCGGGGTGTATTCAATCTGCGACCAAAGATGTAATGAATACGTTATTAGAGCCTGTAGAATATACGGTTGGGTCCGTCACACAAATGTCGGGACAAATTGGGAACTCTCTCCAGCAAGCACGCGGGATGCTTTCCAACATACGTACATTTTTTACGAGCATATTCAAGCGTCTTTTTTCAGTATTTTTGAATGTGATCTTGGAAATGCAAAAAATGATTATTAGTATAAAAGATTTAGTCGGGAAATTAGTAGGTATCATGGTGACAATACTATACATGATGCAGGGAAGTGTAATGGCAATGCAAAGTATGTGGAAAGGTCCTCCTGGGAAATTAATCCGCGGTCTATGTTTTCACCCTTCAACTATAATTCGCTTAGAAGATGGACGCGTAGATTCAATTGGAAATCTTGTACCCGATACAACATTGCATTCGGGTGCAAAAGTGATTGCTACTATGAAAATAAGCACACGTTCGCTCCGTAACAAACCCCAAATGTACTGTTTCCCAGCAAGTGGTCCTGATAATACCAACATTTATGTAACAGGGTGTCATTTAGTGCAACAAGGGAATTCGTTTATTCAAGTTCAATTACATCCTGATGCGACAGCTTCTCCTAAAATGGATTCGGAAGACCTGTGCTGTTTGATTACTGATACACACGAAATTATGGTTGGGTCACATGTATTTGGAGATTGGGAAGACGAAGGATTATTGCCAGAAGAAATAGACCATGTTCCGAAACAAAACATGGTATTCGATTAACTACGTAGTTAGTGTGTGTGTGTGGTTGGGATTCATGTAATTGAAAACGTAGGAACGACTACAATTTTGTATGGATATAATATAGTGTTATATGGATACAAATCCACTATTCAATATAAATAGTCAAATAAAAGGCAGTGAATCTAGTTCACAAGCACCAAAACAACACGCAACCGCAGAAAATACAGCTCCAACCGCAGAAAATACAGACGCAACCAAAGAAAAACAAGATACACATCCATATACGACAATCGGTAAGTTGTATGAGAATATAACATATTTACAGCGTTATGGTGGTGACGTATTTTTTACTATTGCAATCATAACAATAGCATTTATAGGTACTGCATATTACAGCACACAGTACTATTCACAAGATATAGTAAAAAACTGGGACACCCAACGATGCAATCCAGCCGTAATGCCGTTTGCAGGGCTTATTAACCCTCCTACCGATGGTACATCACCAAGCGAATTCACTAAACAGAATTTCCAAGACTGTATTCAAAAAGACTTGAAAGACGCTGGAAACATTGCAATCGAACCAGTTGAATACAGTGTAAGTGTAGTAACAAGTGTAATTCAAGGACTTGCTGATATTGTCAACTCGGTGCGTAATATGATCGGCTCCATGCGTACCAAATCAGAATCCATTATAGGACAAGTTGTAGGGAAAATCCATAACGTATTTATTACGTTGCAAACAATTATAATTGCACTACGCGATTTTTTCGGGAAATTACAGGGTATATTGGTAGCATCATTGTATACAGCCATAGGCGTATTCTACACAATGAAATCATCAATCGGTGCATTGTTTCAGTTGATTGTGCTTATATTGATAGCACTTGCTGTGATGATTCTTGCACTGATGACAAACCCGTTTACAATAGCTCTTGCAATCCCACTTATTGTTATTTTTATCTTGATATCTATACCATTGACATTGATCGCAGTTATTCTTGGACGTGTATTCAAGTTACATCTTAGTGGAATCCCGGCAGTTCCTGGGTGTTTCGGCAAATCAACAAGACTTCAATTAGAAAACGGCGAATTCAAATACGTCGACCAAATCCAACCTGGGGATATGCTAATAAATAATCACCGCGTAACCGCAGCGTTCACAATCGATGCAACACACGAAACAATGTATAAATTAAACAACAACATTATAAGTGGAACACATTATGTATGGTACAATGGTTCATTTATTAAAGTGAATTCCCATCCAAACGCAATAAGAACCGTCTACGACGAGCCGTATATTTACTGTATAGGTTCATCAAACAAATCGATTTATCTAGAAGACGGGCTACTTGTATTGGATTATGACGACATGCTACCAAAAGACTATTCATTATTAAGCATGTATCACGTAAATGGTTACAACGAAAATGAGATTCACGAAAAAATGGACGGAGGGTTCTATCAAGACACTCCAATACGGTGCATGGAAGGTCCAAAAGAAATACAACATGTAAAGGTGGGTGATATATTATTATCCGGGGCATCTGTGGTCGGAACAGTACGTATTTATGCAAAAGATCTCAAGCACCAGCTCGTGTCTATTGAAAAGACCCGAATGAAATATTCGTTTTGGAAGAAAAAAAATATATACGCATCGCACAATGTCATTAAGTATGGGTTGTCTGGGTTCAAACCCGTCTACATGTCTGGGGAATACACAGAAGTAACCAATTCAGATAACATTGAAATGAATTATAAATATCTATATCATCTAATTACAAGCAATGGAATATTCCAGATATGTGATACACAATACGCCCATTACAATCAGTTAATTGACTATTACATAGGTGAAAACATTGGTTCGAACAATTTAGAATAAGACTTGTAACGGAAATATACAAAACATGCAAATAATATTTTCACGCCTCACGCAAATGTATTTTCTCTCTAAACAATATACATGGAATATAGTGTTTTTGGAATCAGATTTCGTATTGAGGTTGTTATTATTTGTCTCATTTTAGGTGCAGTATTGGGATGTCATTTATTATGTTCGTGTTGCCGTATCTCTTTAGACGAATGGAAACATATCGGCAAAGAATCATTTACTGACATGGTGATGAAACTTGAAAATGGACCATCATGTAATTCCAATAAAATGAAAAAACCAATGAAAGACAAATTACATCCCGTTGGAAATGACGATGCCAGTATGTTGGCAAGCTCTCAATTATTAACAACAAAAACAATGTTTACACCTGAAAGCTGCGCCAACTGCCCTCTTGGCGCCGATTATTCGAGTTCGACCGGATGCGCGAAATTATCTTCAGCAGAGAAAAAACTCATGATGACACGCGGGGGAAATTCTACAATGGATATACCAATTCGTTAAATTATTACATGTCAACAAATCACAGACATAAAACTAGACACATCAAGACACAATCAAGACATCATCAAGACATCATCAAGACACAATCAAGACATCATTATGTATAACCCATAAACTAATTTAAGGAAACACCACTAGTATAAGTATCTCAATGCTATCTTCATTGAAATACTTTTCAGCACTTCTTCTTACCACACACGTGTCCGCACATGTAACATCCAACTGGGATTTGTTCCAGCGTTTTATTCAGGACTTTACTCGTCGTTACGACTCAATTGACGAGCTATATATGCGTTTTAAGCACTTTGAGAATAATCTCCATTTTATCCAGGAATTTCACCGCGAGGAAAGAAACATGACACTTGGTATTACCCCTTACGCAGATATGAGCCACGAAGAGTGGAGGGATTCTATGGGATTCCATGCATTCCCTAGCCGCTATTCATGTCAGACATATGAGGGTTCTTACGACGGCGAACTTCCTTCCAGTGTGGATTGGCGCAAGAACAATGCAGTAACTCCTGTAAAAAACCAAGAACAATGTGGATCCTGCTGGGCGTTTAGTACCACAGGTGCAGTGGAAGGTGCTTGGGCCATCTCCACTGGAAACTTGGTGTCTTTATCCGAACAACAGCTTGTTGACTGTAGTACGTCATATGGCAACCACGGATGTAACGGTGGCCTAATGGACTACGGGTTCAAGTACATTATGGATAATGGCATTTGTACCGAAAGTGAATACCCCTACAAGGCTGTAGGAGGTTCATGTCAAACAACATGTGATGCAAGTGTAGAGATTTCGTCGTGCCGCGATGTTACTTCCAAGAACCAGGCGGATCTTCAGAAGGCTGTAGCACAAACACCCGTTTCAGTAGCGATTGAAGCGGACACGCGTGTCTTTCAGCTATACACGGGTGGTGTAATTACGGGTAACTCGTGTGGAACGAATTTGGACCACGGTGTTCTTGTGGTCGGGTATGGAAGTCAAGACAATGTCGACTATTGGTTGGTAAAGAATAGCTGGGGCAGTTCATGGGGCGAGAATGGGTACGTGAAAATTGAGCGCTCGTCGAGTGTGAATGATGTTGGCGTTTGTGGAATCGCAACTACACCATCGTTCCCCGTTGTATAATTCTATAGAATACACACGCCTAGATAAATAATCAGTTTCATCTTGAAATTCAATAACAATATTTATTACATTTCAAGTATCATTACATTTCAAGTATCATTGCACTTCAAGTATCATTACATTCAACAATATTATATCAATGAGCCACGACTAGAGTGGCCGTGTACGGTAAATAAAAAAATGATATTATGTAGCATATTTAACATAATACCGTTTATGTATTTTTGTATTTTTTGTCTGTATTACATAGACATTGTTTCCAGTTGCTTTTCTGTTAATCGCAGCATCCTTGCATTCATAATGACATCGCGGTGAGCGTATGCAGTGACTTCTGGACCAAGTTCTTCCCTAAGGTTCCAAACTTGTGACTTCGGCTCTGTTTCTTCCATCACAACCGCCTCTGCGAAGCGAACTAGTACATGGTTTGGGATTTTCATAAATCTTGGTCTTTCACCCGACAAGTCGCGCGCCGAAGCAACAAACTCTTCATATGAAGGTGCTTTATTGAGAATTACTTCGAGTTCGTGTTCGGTGGACATGATTTTGTTATTGCTATTATATTATATTATACTATACCTAATATTCAAAATCACCGAATCAATTTTATAAATTAATTGTGTGTCTCAAGACATCACTGCTGCTACTGACATGTTTTTTGTTAGTTTTTAACTATCAAAATACCTAAGTTAATTATCTGGATTATGGGGCATTTTCTGCCAATTTTGATGCGTGTAGATGTTCTTCAATACGGGCACGAGCTTTGTCCTCCAAGTGTTTCCCTTCACGCAATGCATAGGATGTAGTGAACAACCCATCATCGTAATGTCGAAACATACGTACATTGAACAAGTCAATACTACGATTCAAAGAGGTGTCAAACGCGTTTTTACGGTTATACATGTCATACAAAATACACCTATCCACGTCATAGGCACATAACAAATCTGCCTCTCTTACAATATGATATGATCTATCTTCCAATACATTTTTGAAAGTTGGGAACCCTTTTTGTTTCACTTTTGAATACGACATTGTATTGACTATCTTCATAATTTCACATACATCGTGTGATGGGTAGTTATTTGTCATCAAGAAATCCGACACTGTTTGAACGCCTTCATCGTCATTATCAAAGTACTTGTGGTCGCACATATCATGCAAAAGACTACTTGTATATATGATATGTTCTTTCTTCTCTATTTGAGGTATTTTCACTCGTTCTTCGCGATAAATATTTTGTGCGTATTGAAAACATTCCATGGAATGACGTATACCATGTGACTCGTCTATATTGTGCTTTTGACAGTTTTTCAATATAAAACAAAAAATATTATTTAATGGAATTATCATCCTACAGTTTATTAACAAACATACTCTATATACATTATCTAAATGTGTTATCTAAATGTGTTAAACGTTGATTCGTTTCAATGAATTACTTTTATAGGTACATCATTCTTGCAGACACGGTAAGCCTATCTTCTATGGGTTTAATGAGTTTTGCAACAACTTCATTTGTCACTGTAAATGGAAATTCCGCTTCCAATGGAATGTCTTTTGCAAACAAGTTTTCGCCGGGCTTCATAAGGCGACACAGATTGAGTTTTGTATGTATGACTTCTAGACATCTTTTGAGGTTTCGCATACCATCTTCACTTTGTGTGTATTTTTCAATAATATACTTGATAACATTGTCCTCAATTGTGACTTCATCGTCTTGAAACTTGATTTCTTGACGAATCTTCGGAAGGATATATTTTTGTGAAATGATCGTCTTCTCCTTTGAATCATACCCTTTTGTTTGAATACGATACATGCGGTCACGTAAGATTGGATTGATTCTGCTTTCGTCATTGTAACTAAACACAAATATACACTTACTCAAATCAAAGTCTATTTCTGAGAAATACTTGTCGTGGAACTGTGAGTTTTGTGTTGTGTCTGTTAAATGCGTGAGTATACCCGTGATTTCCTCGCCCTTTGGCGTATCACTGATTTTGTCTAATTCATCAAAGTAAATCACGGGATTCATACACTTGCTTTGAATAATGATCTCTACAATCTTACCCCACGTACTGCCCTCATATGTATAAGAATGGCCTTCTAAGACACTACTGTCGGTTGCACCCCCAAGGGCAATGAACGCAAACTCGCGATTAAGTATTTTGCTGATTCCTTCTTTGACAAGGGTCGTTTTACCAGTACCCATTGGACCTTTAATCGCAATAGCACACCCAACGGATGTAGGGTTTGTAATCAGTTGGCCGACCATTTGCATAATTTGTAGTTTTGCATCGTCGAGACCATAAACCGCGCTGTCAAGCACCGATTTTGCATTTTCCATAAACGCATGACATTTATCTACACCGTCCTCTCGTGAAACTGGAAGTTTGCTGTATACGTTAAATGGGATTTGCATAAAAGTGTCAATCCAATTTTTCATCTTATAATACTCTCCTCCACCTGGCTCAATTGTACGCAGCGCATTGATTCGTTTCAATGCCGCGCTTTTAAAGTGAATTGGAATACTGCTTTCTAATAAACCAATTCGATATGGCTTGTCGATTTTCATGTGACCGTTCACAGACTCTAATTCTTTCAATAGAATCTCTTGTTCTGGCAACGATAACATTGTACGGAAATATTCTTTGTCCGTGATTGAATTCTTATTTCGCAAGAGCCCGCGGAATTTTTCGGCGTTCTTTGTACGTACCTTTTTCTCTTCCTTATTAAGACTGAGCTCAAGCTTCTTCACGCGTTTTTTCGCATTTTCAATTGTAAGTTGAAGTGAAGTATTTTGTTGGTTATTTGCAAATGCTGTCTCTAAAGCTTCGATCATTACATTTTCATCGCGTATACATTCACTTACCGAACGTTTCTCATCTATGATTTCAGATGGTTCAGCTGGTTCATTCTCTGAATCTTTTTTATTCTTTTTTGATGAATGTTTGGACTTCTTGACCGGTTCATCTTCTTCCTCTTCGTCTTCGTCTTCTTCTTCATCTTCATCTTCGTCTTCATCTTCCTCTTCATCTTCATCTTCATCTTCATCTTCATCTTCTTCATAGTCACTATCATCTTCTTCGCTAGAACATGTTTCATATTCTTCATCATCTTCGTCGTCTTCGTCATCTTCCGTGTCCTCTTCATCATGTTTACGCCTTTTCCTTGGGTCAATTTGAATAATAAAGTTAAAGTGCTTCAGCTTCTTACCTTTTTGTCTGGGCGTAACCACTTCGACCTCCTCGTCTGCGTCATCGTCTGATTCGGTTTTCGATGGTTTTTTCTTATCCTTGATTGTTGCTTGTTTCTCACCTGATTTGTTCTTATCGCCCGACCTAGAGTTTTGTTTAATTTTAGAAAATGCATCTTCCTTTATTTTAAGAGAGGGAGTTGAAGAGGGGTTATCCGTTTTTTCCGTTTTTTCCGTTTTTTCTGTTTTTTCTGTTTTTTCCGTTTTTTCTGTTTTTTCTGTTTTTTCCGTTTTTTTATTTTTCAACGCAAGTTGTTTTTCCTTTTCCTTTTCAAGTTTCATGCGTGAGTATTTCGAAGGGAAACTGTCGTTCATTACTTGATACAACGCAAGTTTGGAGAACTTCTCTTCTAGACCTGAGACTTCCTCGTCGGAATCACTTGAATGTTCCATGTCATCGCCACTTGAGTCATCTGACGCATAGTGTTCTGATATAGCAGTCCTTTTATCCGTCTGTTTCTGTTTTCTCGTACTATTTTCAGTAGATTGTGTTGTTTTCTTCGGTGTAGAAGGAGTTGTTGTGCCAGTTGCGGAAGCAGGGGGTTTCTTGTATTCGCGAGTCATGACTATATATAGTTTATATTTTTAGGTTCTATGTCATAAAACAAATCAATTTTTTCTTATATTGGCTTATTTATACGCTAGAATTAACTACATATATTGTACCAAGAGATGTAGTACAATATCTGTAAATAAACATTATTCACGATAAATATTCGCGTAAATTATACAAAACTTGAATCTCCTTTTCAATTAGTCCAAGGACTTCCATTCGCTTCTCTTTTGTTGAACGCGCTTCCTTCATAACATCTAATATATCTTCTAAATGATAATGTATCTCTTTGCGGTTTTTTTCAACTTGCATAAACGATTGAAAACTCGTGCTTGATTGAAGACGATACTTAGGAAGACTATCCACTTTAATGCAACTGTAACGAGCGCCGATTAGATCAGCCATAACTTGTAGCGTATTACACCGACGGAGGCTTAATACGGGCCAACACTTTTACGGAACGCATATGAGATATGAATTAGATAGATAAAAAGATTTATATATCTAGTTCGTTGTATATAGTCGTAAATAGTATTCTTGTAAACACACGAAGTCTATTATATTAACTTGTGATCTTCATAATAGTCTCAACAATGTCTCCATTACAACTTTCATACGATTCGATTGCCCTTTCGCGGGTACAGTTTGTCTGTTGTAAGATAAGCTGAATGTCATCTTCATTTACATGTAGTTCGGGTTTTACACTTTTGCTAAATTCTTCATATGTTCCATCCTGTTTCATTGCATGAATTTTTAATACAGTCTCTACCATGTTTCCGTCATTGTCGCCGTACAACTTTCTTGCAACATCCATACTACACTCTGTTTGTTCCATAATAGTTTCAATATCAGTATCGATTTCGCTTTTTGTTCCTGTAGGCGCCGACTCTTGCATATTTGTAGAACCCTGAACGAGTACATTTCTTAATTCCGGTTTCATTTCCATCAACATTTCTACCACTGTATTCTGAATCTGTTGAGTTCCTAATAATTTTATTAAAATTTGTCCCACAACACCGGGCGTCAATTTCATGGTTACGTTATTAATTCTTAAATTTACTGTACCTTCTTTATCGGGTTGGCTAGTTTCCTCTACGGGTTGGTTCGTTTCCTCTACGGGTTGGTTCGTTTCCTCTACGGGTTGGCTTGACGTGGCTAATTCGCTCATCTATAATAGTCAATCAAACAAAATTAATATCATAAACGCATGATATCATTTTGTATAAATCTATAACAATAATATGCTACGAGATACTAGATATAACTAAAAAATTGAAAAGAACCTAAATAATGTATATATAATATAGATAGATGCCTAACATGCATTCTGAAAAACAAATACATCAATACAAGCCATCTAAAATCATCGGAGTTCAGTTTAGTATTCTGTCACCGGAAGAAATTCGTCGCGCGTCAGTAGCCGAAATTACTACACGGGATACATATGTGAACAACAAGCCGGTAATAGGCGGGCTATTTGATCCCCGCATGGGTGTCTTAGAACCCGGGCTTGTATGTCCGACGGATGGTCTCGATTATATCCAAACACCCGGTTATTTCGGTCACATTGAACTTGCAAAACCTGTATATTATATTCAATATCTTAACACTGTTATGAAAGTCCTTCGCTGTGTATGTTTTAAATGTAGCAAAATTCTACTAAATAAAGAAAAATACATCCATGCTCTTAACATGAAACCCGAGCAACGTTGGAACTATGTATTTCAACTCGCTTCGAAAATTAAACGATGCGGTCAAGAAACAGACGATGGTTGTGGTTGTAAGCAGCCAGATAAGTTTAAAAAGGAAGGTCTCGCAACAATACATGCGGAGTGGGATGATAAAACCAAAAATAGTGACGGTGAAAAACTCACAATGGTAGTTACTCCAGAAGTCGCGCTGAAGATATTGCGCCGCATTTCAGACGAGGACGTAGATTTTATGGGATTCAGTCCAACATGGTCCCGCCCGGATTGGATGATTTGCCAAGTATTTGCAGTCCCACCTCCTGCAATGAGACCGTCAGTAAAACATGACGCACAACAACGAAGTGAAGACGACATTACACACATTAACGTCAACATTATCAAAACAAACAAGGTGCTCCAGGAACGCATTCAGCAAAATGCAGCACCGAATGTTATCGAAGATTGGACCACACTGTTACAATACTATATTGCGACACAAGTAGACAATAAGATACCTGGGGTTGCCTCGGTAGCACAACGTTCCGGACGCCCGTTGAAATCAATCAAAGAGCGTCTAAACGGAAAAACAGGCCGTGTTCGCGGTAATTTAATGGGAAAGCGCGTCGATTTCAGTGCTCGTTCTGTAATTACTGCCGACCCAAATATATCCATTCGTGAATTAGGTGTTCCACTTAGTGTTGCGAAAAATATTACCAAACCCGTGATTGTGAACGAACGTAATCGTCAATTCTTGTCGAAATTGGTTGAAAACGGTCCGGATAATTGGCCCGGTGCAAAAATTCTCGAAAAGAAACACGGCCATAGCATTTCACTTCGACACGCAAAAAATAATAACATCCACTTGGAAAATGGCGATGTGGTTCATCGTCACATGATGGATGGTGATGCGATTTTGTTTAATCGTCAACCCACGTTGCATCGGATGAGTATGATGTCGCATATTGTACGTGTTATGAAGAACGGAAACACATTTCGTATGAACGTTGCAGACACAAAGCCATATAATGCCGATTTTGATGGTGATGAAATGAACTTACATATGCCTCAGGACATGGAGTCAGAGTCAGAACTTCGAAATCTGGCTGCGGTTCCATACCAATTGGTGAGTCCTGCAAATAATTCTCCTATTGTTGGTATTTTCCAGGACTCGCTTTTAGGCGCTCATCGTTTTACGCGCCAGCACATTCAGTTTTCACACCGCGATGCTATGAACCTCTTGATGAATGTACGCAATGTGAGTATGGGTCAGTTTAAGAAAGATGAAAACATAACAAGCAATGAACTACTTAGTCAAATATTACCACCGCTTTCTTTGCGCTACAAAACAAATCTATTCAAAGAAGACACTGAAGACATGAAAACGAGCCCGAATGTTCTTGAAATACAAAACGGAAAATACATTCGCGGGTTGATGGAAAAGTCTGTACTGGGTTCAAGTACAAAAGGGTTGTTACATCGTATTTGTAATGATTTTGGAAATATGACTGCGTCCCAATTTGTGGACGACCTGCAGAATATTGTAACGGATTATCTGAAAACCAGTTCATACAGTGTTGGTATCAGCGATTTAGTTGCAAATGAAACAACAAATCAGAAAATTATTGAAGTCATCACAGATAAAAAAGTGGAGGTAAAGAACTTGATTCACGAGACTCACATGGGACTGTTTGAAAACGACACCGGTAAGAAGAACATGGAGCACTTTGAAATGCGGGTTAACAACATTTTAAATAAGGCGTCGTCACAAGCAGGACAGATTGGGCGCAATAGTCTTGGTAAGGACAACCGATTTGTTATTATGGTGAACGCAGGTTCAAAAGGTTCTGAACTTAACATTTCGCAAATGATTAGTTGTTTGGGTCAACAAAACGTAAATGGAAAACGCATTCCTTACGGATTTCACGGGAGAACTCTGCCACATTATAGCAAATACGACGATACGCCGGCCGCACGAGGATTTGTAGAGAGCTCTTACATTGCTGGTCTTCGTCCTGAAGAGCTATTCTTTCACGCCATGGGCGGTCGCGTTGGTCTTATCGATACTGCTGTTAAAACTTCACAGACTGGTTATATTCAGCGACGTCTTATTAAAGGTTTGGAAGACCTTAAAGTAGAATATGATATGACAGTCCGGAATAATATGGGGAAAATCGTTCAATATTCATATGGTGATGATGGATTCGATACAGTACGCGTTGAAACGCAAATCTTACCGTTTATTGAATATTCAATCGAAGAAATCTACTTACACTATTATGTACCCACAAAGAAAGCACGCGGAGAGTTCCAACCTTTTACGAAGCCGACGTTAGCAAAGATGCGTAAACAAGATGGCGAATACAAGCAAGTCGCAGACAAATACAGTACATTGTTGTTGGAAACGCGTGATGAAATCGTCAAACACATTTATCACTATCAGAAAGACAAACGTGTCAATACTCCCGTTGGGTTCACGTACATTATTCAAAATATTCAGCATCAATGCAATGCAGGTGAAACATCAATGGTAGATATTACACCATTGGACGCAATGAAGCTGATCGAAACCACGTTTGAAAAACTCAAAATGCTTGGATATTGCGCTCCGAATAGGTTATTCGAAATATTGTACTTCTACCATTTATCACCAAAAGTACTGCTTCAAATGAAACGGTTCAACAAGGTTTCCCTCCATATGCTATTGGAGACCATTACAACCGCATACAAGCGTTCCATTGTAGCACCAGGTGAAATGGTTGGAATGATTGCAGCTCAAAGTATTGGTGAACCTACTACACAAATGACGCTGAACACTTTCCACTTTGCCGGTGTTGCTTCGAAGTCAAACGTTACTAGAGGTGTTCCACGCATTGAAGAAATACTCTCATTGACAGATAATCCCAAAAATCCATCACTCACTATTTACTTACGCGAAGAAGACGAGCAAGATAAAACAAAGGCACAAACAATTATGTATATGATCGAACATACAAAACTAGAAGACATCATCGACAAGGTACAAATATGCTTTGACCCTAAGGAAACAACAACACGTATCGAGCAAGATACACAGTTACTAGAACAATATTACGCGTTTGAAAATATGGTAAATGAATGTGCTGACGAAGAAACTGGTGAAAACGCCGAGGCGGATAAATCGAAATGGGTTGTCCGTCTTTCAATGAATGCCGAAATCATGTTGGAAAAGAATATTACTATGGATGACGTACATTTCACACTGACAAACATCTATTCAAATGATATTCAATGTGTATACAGTGACTACAATGACGACAACTTAGTATTTCGAATTCGTATGACAAATGTCAATAAAAAGGACGCAAAGTCAAATAAGAAAGAGGCAAAGTCGCTCGACCAAACAGATGAAATGTATTTACTTCGCAATTTTCAGAACAACCTATTACAGAATGTTGTGTTACGTGGCGTGAAAAACATTGGAAAGGTTCTTATGCGTAAGGTACAAAATAATGTGAAAAAGGTGGAAGGTTCATTTAAATCATACGAGCATTGGGTGCTTGATACAATTGGTAACAATTTGGTTGATGTACTCGCCCTTGACTACATTGATGTAAATCGCACGTTTTCGAATAATATATTAGAAATGTATAATGTACTTGGGATTGAAGCGGCTCGCCAATCTATTTATAATGAACTTGTTGACGTGATTGCGTTCGACGATACATACATCAACACACATCACCTTGATTTGTTGTGTGATAGAATGACATACAATACAAAGATGACTTCTATATTCCGTCACGGAATCAACAACGATCATATTGGCCCGATTGCAAAAGCGGCATTTGAAGAAACCCCGGAGATGTTCTTACGAGCGGCACGTCATGGTGAAGTTGACCTAATGAAAGGTGTTTCTGCCAACATTATGTGCGGTCAGGAAGGATACTTTGGTACAAGTGCATTCCAAGTGCTTATTGACGGAACTCACTTACGAAACGTACAAGATATAGAAGACGATGACGACGAAAATACAACTTCAAATAAGAAAATAATGAAAGACGATGGTTGTAGTATTCCCGATTTACATATTGAGAATAATGCAAAACACATCAAGGCGAAAGCACAAACACAGATGGATGACGATTACATGCCAGATTTCTAGACTTGATTTGTAGCGTGTTTGGCGATATTTTATATACGCGCTAAATATAAAGGTAACAACTGAAAACAATATAATATAATCACGATAGTATCATATAGTTTATGGATAATCTATATGACGCGGCAATTATAAATAATAACGTCGATTATATAGATGATATGTACGATATGTACGAGGATAAAAATATTTTTCATTTTTTTAAACTTAAGTATATAGATTTCGCAAAATATACTCGATTTCACTGTATATATGATTATATTGTACCGTATGTGAGAAGCCAATATCAAAAACAAAACGAGATTCCTGTGATTAAATCGTTTGGAGACGTTGATAAGTGGATTTCATTTCGCCCGTCATCTTTTGCAGTGTACTTTCTAGACACTTATATAAAATGTTTTCGTGAAAATAGACGATTCGAGAAACACCAGTATATTGATACTGATTATAAATTCTATAAACAGAAGAATAGGTCTCGTTCATTCATTCGTCATTATTGTAACCTATTTCATTATTATCGAAATGATAGCTCATTTTCAGAAGTAAGCACTGCAGTTACACAAAAAGTACAGTCGATCTATCATACATTGTTGCGTTTTGTGCGGAGGCTAAAACATCGTTATGTAAAGAATTACTCTTGTCAATGCGACCTTTCACTTACCCCGTTACACACATTAGGGACACACTTGTTGTTCTCTTTTGTGGAAAATAACGTGCTGTATACAATGAGATTGAGTGACATGATTGGTATTGTGAATGATTGTTTGAGTACTACTTATGAATTTTTTCCCGATATCAAGGCAATTAAAAATCCGTATACAAACATTGAACTGGGGCTTCATACGCTATATAATTTATATTTCAAACTGAAAAATAGTACATTTATTATGCCTACTTTATTCCATCAATATTTTCTTTCGGGGTTCAACGAAAAGCTATATTCTGTATATAACGAACCGGAAATACGCGAAAATGCAATACAATCGTATATTCGTAACAGTGAAACCAGAACACTTGCAAATGATATACATGAAATGTTGAGAAAATACAATCGAATTGTCAGGCCAATGCAAATACATCGAACATTCCCGGACAATATACTTGTTGCAATAATGAAGCCATTTTTGTATCACTATTTGCTTTTGTCGTATTCGTTGAACCAGACACGTGTGTTCTTTTCGCAGCGAAAATTAATGAAAAAATTAATCGGTTTCTCAAAGTTCAATCCTGATTTCGGTAGAAGGAAGTTACACGAATATAATCCAGGAATAATAGATACATTCGGGAAAAACGTACACCATTTAGATTTAGAAAAAATGAACGGATTGCCAAAATCATTTGTATTGGATCCTTCATTACAACGTGTATATCAGAAGATAGGCAAGATAGATGCATTATCGGGAACTAGATTCGTACATTACAATACATGTCATATTTCATACACAGATATTGATGCATCAAAGATTACGCTGGATATATCACTTATTAACGAGATCGAGAACGAACACAACGAAAATGTATTACTTGAATCTTTACATGGGACTTATTACCATACAGAAAACCATACAGAAAACCATACAGAAAACCATACAGAAAACCATACAGAACCTGATACAGAACCTCATACAGAACCTCATAATCCAGTCCAACAAAACAATCAATTGGAAGATGTACGCGGAAATACCCCTATATATCCGTTATCACTCGACCAAAATCAGGCAACTATAGACTCAAACATAGATATACATTTTGATAGTGCCATAATAAACGATGTATCAAATGTAGTTAACACTGTTGTAAATCGATTAGAACAAGATGAAATACGTAGACTTCGTATCTCTTTAAACACTCGTAATACCGAAACTCACGACCACGAAGAAGACACCGAAGATGACGATGATGACGATCATACAATACTAGATATATCAAATATTCAACAAGAAGGACAAGAGTACGAAGTTTCTAACAATAGGTATGACATTGTACGAACTGTGTCAACTGAAAGTACGTATAGCACATCTAGTACGAGTTCCAATTCCAGTGTCGAATCAGTTTCTACAGTATAAATTTATATGGTGGTTCATATTCAAGAATTTTGTATTGTTGGATATGAAATAATAGCATTTTCCAGTTTATATTACTATTAACTAGCTACAGGTACACAGTTTCCTTCCTTGTTTCTTCGTGTACCTTTAGGACAACGTTTCCGTTTTTGTTTTTTCTTTGTTTTAATTTCATTCGATGACGACGACCTCTTTTCATGACTTTTTGAACCGCTCTTATTCGAGTCGGTTTTGTCGGATACGTTTGTGCTCTTTGTGCTCTTTGTGTTATTCGAGTTATCATAAATTGGACTTATTTTCGGGTCTCCATTATTGTGATTTCCATTATTGTGATTTCCATTATTATGCTTGTCACTGATTTCAGACTCATTTTTGTTCTTTTCGACAGGGTCTTTCTGGTTATATACAATCTGGTCGTTTCCGTTTGTTAACACATCAGCAACTCTTGGCCTATATTTCATTTCAAAATCATATAACTCGCTTGTGTCTGGTTCAGAATACATGAAACTTGTATTGTCTTTGTAATATTTCCCATATGTGCTTTTTTCGGGAACTTCTTTACTTTCTAAAAGTTCTTGGTGTGTCATTATCATTTCATCAGGATTAACGTGTAGTTTTGTGTCGTTGGTTTTAGGAAACATGTGGTACGGAATAAAATAATAGTATATTCCTTCTTGATGGCGTATTAATTCATCCGCAATTTTAGTAATATAGATTTGTCTATTGGAAATACCGTTCAGTTTGTTTGTTTTTGGGAATATTGCTTCCGCTTTCTTAATACACGAATTTATTTTTGGCTTCTTTTCTAACTTTGTAACTGGTGTAAATTGACAATCTAACTTATCATTCGTAAATTTAACCTTATCTTCTATAAACTTTTCTAGTAAATCCCTTACTATATTGAGTTTTTCAGTGTATTGTAGTGTATGATGTTTCGCATTTTTCTCAATATTATAGCGCACGGAACGATTTCGAATATCTTGTAAGTGAAAGCGTATAAAACTACGAAACTGTTGAAACATAGTGTCTTCGTGATACTTGATATCTAATTGCTTGCTTGTTTTCTGGATATTTATTTTACTCGGAAGTTTATTGTGTTGCTCGTGAATCACAATAGAACGATTGTTTGTCTCGACAAGTTCGTCGTCAACGTCTTCTATGAACGGATGAATTGGGACAATTCCATTCATTTCAGTTACTATTCCCACCACCATTTTCTTCTTGTCTATTAATTCGACTATCTTCTTCATAGGTAACACATGTATTTTCTGGTTTGACCGTTCATGTACGCGTCTCAAGTATTCCTTTGTTTCTTTGTATGACTTATACTCGATTTCTGAACTATTTCGTATTGGGGTATTTTTTAGCAGTGCGCTTGGAAAACAAGGTATATAAACAAGTGAATTATTCTCATTGATCGTTAACCCAACTACATTTGCATGTAGGTCAAGTATTTGGTATATTATTCTGTAATTCGCTTCTTGTAATTTTTTACCATAAAATGATGCATGCTCGGGACGTGTTGCCTGGATACTTGGTCTCGCCTTACAAATATTATACACCTTGTCTAATGAGTCAAAAAATTGCTTTAATTGTGTATCGTGTCGACGAAACGTAGCCTTCATATAACTAGTATCTTTTGAGTCCTTGAAACCGTATACAGGTTCGTAGTAGTTTCCGTATTTAAGTATAATACAAAAATCCATATTGTTATCATACCGATAGTCACTATACACGTTTGTAGGGCATATTACACGAACATCTTGTGTATCGTTTGAAATGATTTCAAGAAGAATAATGTTTATTCCCTTTGTAAACAGTTTTGGATTGGGACGTGTGAATATATCCCACACATAGGTATAATCTATTTCTTTTGAACTTAACATATACTTTTGAAACGAGTTATATGCATTTACAATAAACTCTTTTGTTTCTTTTGATTTCGTTGCCTTTAGTACTACACTTGTGGATTGCAATTCTTCTATACTGGACGATGATACTTTGGATGCAGTCTCGTAGAAAATATCCACAAGTTCCCCGTTTTGTAACGTAAGGAAAGAATCAACGGTTACTGCACTACAGATTTGTTTTTTGAATTCGTCAAAATCATGGTCTTTCAATAATTTATCCTCTTGTGCGTGTGATGCAAACAATGAAAGATGATATACTGATACTATTGCATTCAGAAACGACTGTCCCTTCACATGTTTTACACCATATCGTAATAGACAGCGTTGTAAATTACAGTTTTTATTTTGAACTTGTAACATATCTTCCAACTGAGACGGAATATGACCCCATTTACCTTTTTCAAGAGGGAATTTATTGGACTGTTGGATGTAATTGTGTAAAACATACAGACGGTCCTTCTCTTCTTTGTCATTCTTTTCACGTTCTTTTTCCGCTTTCGAAATAAATGCAAGTGATTTTTCAATCTGCCCCGGAGATATGTATATTACACCATCTTCGTCTGCTTCTTCGGAAGATGCTTTTGATGATACTTTTGATGATGCTTTTGATGATGCTTTGGGTGATGCTTTTGATGATGCTTTTGATGATGCTCTTGAAGATGCTTTTGATGATGCTTTTGATGATGCTTTTGATGATGCATTTGAAGATGCTTTTGAAGATGCTTTTGATGATGATTTGGATGAGTTCTTTTTGATATTTTCCAGACATTTTGGATTTATTTTCTGTGGTCCATTCTTCTTTGCGCAACATGGAAGACATGATTTGTCGTTAACCACTGGATGCAAATATGTATATTGCTTTGTTTTCGGATCTAGACGATACCGATGTTCGAAGTCAACTACAGTTCCCGGTGTCCCATCACTTGCTTTACATTTTGTGCTTGTTATTTTTCCGTTTTCCTTGTTTATTTCATCCGGGCGTAAACTTACGTTCTGGTCTATACACCAATATAAAGGGCATATGTAATGTAGTGGTTCTGCATTCTTTGAATGATACGTTAGTGATGATGCATATGAATTTGGATGGTTCTTATCTATGTTATCTTTTTCTTTCGTCGTAAGAACAATTGGTTGACGTTTAATTGCAGTAGGACAATGACGCGAGTAAGGCTTATCGTGGATCTTATTACTCATTTCGAACACAAATGGATCGCGGTCCTGTATTCGATTTTGAGTGTATCCATGTAGCTCTTTTCTACCACCAAATAACGAATCGGAACTATCGCTGTCAAGAGCTAGACCAATCTCGTCGTCGTCATTCTCAACCTCGGGCTCGGGCTCAACAACTTCGGGTTCGGCAGGTTCAGCAGGTTCAGCAGGTTCAGCAGGTTCAACAGGTTCAACAGGTTCAGCAGGTTCAACAGGTTCAGCAGGTTCAACAGGTTCAACAGGTTCAGCAGGTTCGACAACTTCGGGTTGTTCCGATTCCTTTGTGAGTTCAAGAGGTTCTTTTGATATTTTCTCTGTTTCGAGTGCCGAAGGCTTTTGAATCAACTCTAAAAAACCCCGCGTATAACGCTGTATTAACTCTATTTCCTCTATGTGAAATACATTGTAAATATTTACATCAAATACTTTGCTTCGTTTGCTCTGTCGTTTTATTGAAATAATGGGTTTTCCATATTTTCCAACGCGCGAATATTTGTATTCGAGTTCCATGTTTCCTATGCTGTCAAGATTTTTCAATTCAAATAAGAAACTTGTGATTTCATTTATCTCACGAACATTTCGTTCAATGTTTTTTAACTCGTACATTGAATATGAGAAATGTAAATATGCGTATTCCATTAGACAATCTGGTCCATAAACACTGTCGAAATGGAGATATGTATATGAAGTTTCCTGAACTATTTGTTTTACAATCGTAAAAAATGAATTCGCGGTTTGAGAAAGAAGATTTTCAATGGTTGTAATATCGAGCGGGTGTGACGATTCTGATGCAGTGGTTCCGGGTTGAAAATGTAGATGATAACTTCCGGTTTCTTCAAGCTCTATCGCAATATAATACTCTTTTCCACGATGTTGTGTTTTGCATAGACAAGATATACTTTTCTCATTTGAAACACTGAAATCCTTATAGAATTTATTGAAAAGCGTCGATGTTATAGTTTGTTTTCGGTGTCCGGTGCGCGCAGTTTCTTTTGCAAAAACACGATAATATCTTTCCTTTCGTGATTTGTCGTAATATTTCAACAGAGGAAACTCTGCAGATACGTGTAGTTGACGGAATAATGCGTCCACCGGAATGAAACCATCAATTACGTAATTCTTCTTTAAACGAAAGGAACGTATAACTGAATTCTCGTTTGAATCGCCCCTTGCTTTTATGTTGTGGGTATTGTATGTATCATTACTGAGTTTTTCTAGGAACTCTAATATTTTCCAAGAACGTATTTGTGATACCTCGTAATATTGCGTATTCTGTTGGATGATGTTTAACTTGTTAGTATCGTATTCTTCTTTTAATTTATCGCTTTCTGTATTTTCAAACCGAGAAAACAGAGATGGATAATACGATAATGCTTCACTTGGTTCTATGGATTTTAATAAATCATCAAATAGGATAATTGTCATACATCGTTCATGAAGCTTATATTCGTATAATTTTTTTTGACGGTTTTGAATAACGTCTTGTGTAGTTAGTTTAATATAGGTGGAACGGTCGTAATGTAACTCATGCTTCGTAAACGGGTTGACATAAAACAACGACTTGTTGGGATTGGTTCTTATTCCTATTGCATCTATCACTAAATAGTTTGTGTCTTCCCAGTTTTCTATAATTGTCTCAATTGGGTCTGTCATAATGGAAGACCACCAAGAAGGCTGTGGATATTCAAGATTAAATACGAAATTAGAAAAAAATACGTGCCTCTTCGACTCGACGATTTTATCTGCTTCTGCAATCTGATAATACACAAACTGTATATCTATGTATCGGGATGAACTACCAAATGCATATATTGAGTCACGTGGAATATGTGAGCGCACATGTGGATCATGTAACAATTTTGTATATATTGTTTGTACTGTATCGTTTGTAGCAATAGGAACATCAACAAATGTAACACGACTGTCTCTTGGTTTTATTTCTTTGGACCGCTGAAACAGTGAATCAAACAATGGTTCGTGATTCTCGGAAATTGTATTTTGAAAACGCTCTACAAGTTCGTTTAGTTGTATTGAATTTTGCAAATCGACACATACGTATATTTCTTCAATGCTTCTTTCGGTTTTACGGTATATGATGAATGAATCACCAAACATATGACTGTCTTATATATATGTGGTATCTTTTCTTTTTCTTTTTTCGGATATTCCCTAATAAGTCATGGGAATCATCATTTGACTGTTAAACATCTTCTTGTTTATTTACAATTTTCGTAGTTTCATACTTCATCTTTTTAACAATTCATCTTTGTATTATTACATACGGCATGTGTTGTTTGTAAACTGAATGGAGAATATGAACTGCTATATTGACCGATTGTTGAGTGACCGATTGTTGAGTGACCGATTGTTGAGTGACCGATTGTTGAGTTATCAGAATCTGTAGTACTTAATTCTGTGTTTGAACGTTCTTTGTGGTAAATACATTTGTGCGATAATGATGCTTCTGACTCAATAAACATCGAACCTGGGGAACTTGATTCAGTTGTTCTGTATGAATCACTGTATGAACTAGTGTACGAACCACTGTATGAACTAGTGTACGAACCACTGTATGAACTAGTGTACGAACCACTGTATGAATCACTGTATGAATCACTGTATGAACTGGTGTACGGACTGCTATACGATTCCCACATCGTTATATCACTTTTATATGAATCTGAACTGGTTGACTCGTCTGGAAAATTAACAATTGGTTTCGGTCGTGGAAGTTGTACGAATGTTTCGGAACCACCCGTTTCTGATTCAAACCCGTAACGATATCGCAAGTGCGATTTGTGTTTTATATTCCGACCATATCCATTCCGGTTATTTTCGAGCCATCCGAACAATACGTTATTAATCCTGTATTGTGACTCGCGTATTTTTTCGTTATTTTCTATGCTGTTTTCATTGTGTATCATAGTAATCCATTGTAACGAAGATGTATGTTCGTCAGGTGAAAGAATGCGCGTTTGTTGAAATACTGGTTTATTCATGTTTCTCCATACTATATGTGCCTGTATCCTTTGATTACAATGTAGTTTTCTAACACCAGATATCCATGAACTCAGTGCCTTTTTACATGTATTCATTAAATACGGAATCGGTTTTATTGAGTAGCTAAAGTCTGAATTATGTGACCGATTTTTGAAAGGATCGTATGAAAAATTCATCCCCATGAATACCCATCCAAACAAGAAGGCCCCGAGTACAATAAGAAATCTATTTCTGAACCAATATAGTGTAAATAACATACAATTCATTTGAAATATATGTAGTACTTCAATTGTGAAAATACCGATATCTTTATCAATGTTTCCCATCCAAGAAGGAACCCGCAAAAATAAACGCGTGTATAGATTATGAAAGTAATTATTGTGTTTTCTACAATCGATTATATCAAGGTCACTCAAAGAGCGTAATACTTGTGCGCTCGGTAAATCATATAAATCGGCTAGATAACTTGCACGCGATGCGCCAATCAGATGTTTATGTATTCTGCTCTTAAATTTATCAAATAACCGCATTGATTCATCAAGTTCTTCGTTTTCTGGTGGACACGATGGACTATATGCATCTGACGTTCTAAGTGTTACCGATTCCAGTACCGAGTAAATATGGCGCAACTGTTTGGAACATGATTTCACACACTCAATATGAAGCAGGTAACATTGCGACACTTCAATACAAGTTACTTCATACAAGAACGTATATTTAAATGTAGAATTATATAACTGTAAGAAATCAGTATGGTCTTTATTATACCAAATGAATAACGTCGATAAAATCGTCATTGTTGATATTGTGAATATAATAAGTATCCAGGATAAGTACCACGTATTAGTGTCAATTATATCTTGAGACGAATGTTCGAATTGTAACAATTCATTTTGCATAATTCGCTGTTTAAATCCTGAAAACTGAGAAATGATAAAATTCTGTAATAAAAGTATATTTTTACAGTCTTCACTGTTCTGGTTTTGTATATTTAACAGTGATATCTCATATGCAAGCTTTGTAGCGTCATGGCACGAGGTTTCTACTTCATTTACTAAATGGTCCTTATTATTTGAATAGATGAAATACTGATACCATCTAAACGGCAGTGGCTCGCCGCGTGAATTCATACGCAATAGTACCGATGCCGCCTTCTGTATATGTGGTTCATAGTAATTTCTTATACGGTATATTGTAGCATTCAGTATATCCAACACTTCCTTTTCCGAACAGGTATTGAATAATGTTTCCACGACTTGATATAGAGATTCATAATATGTCATAATACATGTGTCTTGTGGTGCTTGACTTGAAGATTTTTCATCATGTAAATTACTAGTTGCATGAACGTTTGTTTCGTCTCGTTGGGGATCTTCAATTTCATGTAAAGGAGTTTTCGCACACATGTTCCAGATAAACGTTTTCGCAAATGATATACATATTCCACTCACAAAACTAGATCCAATTACACTGTAGAGCTGGGTGTCAGGATCCGACAACTGATAATATACACATATAAGCATCATACATAATGTAAAAAACGCGGTTGAAATAATATGGAACCAAATCATTAGAAAGCGAATGTTTCTAGGGTAAATTGCCGACGCGTGGAAAAATAATCCACAAAGACTATGTTCACGCCGAATTATATCGAATAATCGGTTTCCTTTAAAAATGAATGATGTATTCCAACTATGAGCTTTCTGTATTGACGTTTCAAAGTTTACCTCGGTAATCTTATCAGGAATAAAGCTTGTGTATTCTTTCTGTTTAAAGCCGAAAACGTTACGTATATAATTATACGAACGTTTTATTTTTGTACGTTCTAATGACTTATGTTGTGTTGTTTCTGACTGATATAAAGAAGGGTATTTGATATGGTTATTTTTTGTGTCATCTTTACTTGAGGTTTTTTCGTAACGTTCTCTTTCGTCCCAACCTTTTAATATCATCCATCCAACTACAATAATCATAGGCATTAATAATACACCAAACGTCATTGATTCTTGTGTGTAGTCTGATTGGATCTCTGAGACCCTGAAAATACTATCGGTTAATTGTTGGTTCTGTAGTGTTATTTCTCCGCCATTGTAATCGTTTACGTACAGAAATCCCATGAATCCTGTCCTAACAGTCTCTTCACAATAGCCAGACGGAAGTGAATGCATCGTACATTCGTTTGTGTGTGACAATCGACGTTCTCTGATATCTCTATGTGAAACACTTAATGAATTATTTGTGTTGTATTTCCATATATAGTTGTTACATGTAAATTCGTATGTCTCATGTTTTGTATTATTATAAAACATGTGGTGCAATTCTTTAATTTGCTCTGTATTATTACACGTTGCTTTTATTATTAATGAGTCTCCTGCTGTATTGTGGATGTATTCCCAAAATGCAAATATTAGTGTGATTCGATGTGACTCTTCAAGAAGCTTTTCTGTAATGTATCTTTCATATTTTACGTTTTGTATTTCTTGTGATTCTGGTGTTAGTACACTCCATGACATAAACGAAGTTAGTTCGATAACACCATAATCATACTCTTGAGAGAACGAAGAAGAACCGTCTATTAGATTGTCGTTTATAAAATTAGTGAATTCAAGTGGCGGTGGAATTGTCACAAGAGGCAATGTTGGAGACTGTGACGGTGTACTCGATGGTGTACTCGATGGTGTACTCGATGGTCTAAACGTTGGTCTACTTGTTGGAATACTGGTTGGAATACTGGTTGGAATACACGATGGAATACTGGTTGGAATTGCTGTAGGTTTACTTGTTGGAATACTGGTCGGTTTACTTGTTGGACTACTCGATGGAATACTTGTTGGAATACTGGTCGGTTTACTTGTTGGAATACACGATGGAATACTGGTTGGAATTGCTGTAGGTTTACTTGTTGGAATACTGGTCGGTTTACTTGTTGGACTACTCGATGGAATACTTGTTGGAATACTGGTCGGTTTACTGGTTGGAATACTGGTCGGTTTACTTGTTGGACTACTCGATGGAATACTTGTTGGAATACTGGTCGGTTTACTGGTTGGAATACTGGATGGAATACT
>Ga0213863_10000373_pt1 | contig 34282 bp, 30 predicted proteins | sample PICome_8_FD_160128 | JGI IMG/M metagenome (GOLD analysis project Ga0213863, IMG submission 160128) | Coastal seawater microbial communities near Pivers Island, North Carolina, United States - PICO497 | ecosystem: Environmental > Aquatic > Marine > Coastal | place: USA: North Carolina... | reverse complement strand
ACCGAGAGGCCGGCTATCGTACGGTCAATCCCGGCGCGCAGTTGCCAGCGCTTGAACTCGACGATGGTCAAGTGGTTTCAGAAATTACTGCGATCTGCGAGTATTTGGCGGAGATCTCCGGTGGCAGTGCGCTCATTGGAGATACGCCCGAGGATCGAGCGACTACTAGAATGTGGGTTCGAAGAATTGACCTCAGAATTGTTGAGCCCCTAACCAACGGGTTCAGGGCGGCAGAGGGCGCTCCAATGTTTAAAGAAAGAATGCGGATATTACCCCAGGCTGCCGACGATCTTAAGGCGATGGCCCAAGATGGTTTGAGTTGGCTTGACGCCCTCATGGAAGGTCAGACTTTCGTTTGTGGTGATCGGTTTTCTCTCGCGGATATTTTGTTGGCTGTGTTCTTGGAATTCGGCGCTCAAGTGGGCCAACCGATGAATCCAGAGCACTCAAATGTTGCTGCCTGGCATGCTCGAGTAAAAGACCGGCCTTGCTTTTCCGCCTAAGACGATCTTAAGCCCGAGTTTTTCAGGCTGCCCGCTGAAAGAGGCCATCTGCTGGTTTTAGTGGCAGTTATCGGGACGAATTAGAAACTAACGACATCCGAGGGGAAGAGAGCATGTTTCAGGGAATGAATTTTGCGCCGGCTCAGCTGCCGTCGGGGCTCGCGGTTCTTCGAGAGGAAGTCCGAGACTTTCTCAGTGAGGAAACGGACTGGAGTCCCAATTCCGATTTTAATGCCGGTGCCTGTCCTGACTTTTCAAAGCGGTTCGCGGCCAAGGGCTGGATCGGTATGACTTGGCCAAAAAAATACGGCGGCGGAGAGCGCTCATTTTTAGAACGCTACGTCGTCACTGAGGAGCTTTTGGCCGCGGGTGCGCCGGTGGGTTGTCATTGGATCGCAGATCGTCAGAGCGGTCCATTGCTCCTCAGGTTTGGAACCGAGGCGCAAAAGTCTCAGTTTTTACCCGAGATCGCAGCGGGGAAGCATTTTTATTCGATCGGTATGTCTGAGCCAGACACGGGCTCTGACCTTGCGTCGATCAGAACCAGTGCGGTCGCGGTCGATGGTGGCTGGAAACTTAACGGCAGTAAGATTTGGACCAGCAACGCCCACCTCAATCATTATTTGGTTGCGTTGGTTCGAACGGCGCCGCCGTCGGAACAGCGGCATGCAGGAATGAGCCAATTTATTGTTCCCTTGCAGGCGGATGGGGTCACCATTCGAGGAATTGAAAACCTTGCTGGAGAGCAGGATTTTAATCAGATTTTTTTTGATGATGTATTTATTCCAGATGATCACGTTGTGGGTGAGCCGGGCAATGGCTGGGCTCAAGTGATGAGCGAGCTTGCTTATGAACGCAGTGGACCAGAACGATTTTTAAGTGCTTTTAGAGTTTTGGCGGAATTTGGTAAGAGTATTCAACCGGAGCCAACGGGTGCACAAATGCGCCTGTACGGCCAGATGGTTGCGCATTTGGTGGTGTTGCGTCGGATGTCTATCTCGATTGCGAGCCTGCTTGAGGCCGGAGAGATGCCAGATAATGAGGCGGCCCTCATTAAAGACTTGGGCAATAGTTACGAACGGTGGGTCCCTGAAATGATACGTTTGCATCAGCCGGGTAAGGTCTCTAAAGGTTTTGCGCAAGCGCTCAGCGATTGTATTTTGCACGCGCCGTCTTTCACGTTGCGGGGGGGTACGCGCGAAATTTTGCGTGGGATGATCGCACGTGGTTTGGGGTTAAGGTAGATCCATGAACGAAGAACAACAGTTAATGGCGTCGATGACGCGTCGAATATTGAGTGATCATTGTGATACCGCTTTGCTGGATCAGGCGGAGCAGGGCCAATACCCAGAAGTTCTATGGTCTCTTCTCGAGACTCAAGGGCTCACCTCCATTGGTGCCTCTGAGGCCTTTGGGGGTGCTGGTGGCAGTTTTTGTGATGCTTTGGTGGTCTTGAGAGAGACGGGCCGGTACGCGCTTCCACTACCGTTAGCTGAAACGATTCAAGGTGCGAGTCTCCTGTCTTCGCTAGGTGCGGCGCTTCCCGACGGCCCAATAGTTATCGCCTCTGGTGACTTTGCCCTGAATGCCGATCATCGTCTGGTCGGAAGCGCCTCCGATGTCCGTTTTGGCCGACATGCAAAGACGCTGCTCGTCGTTGCTCAAACGGGACAGCGAGCCGTGTTGTGCCAACTACTTGCTTCCGAGTGTGAGATCGAGATTGGAGCGAACCTTGCTGGAGAGCCTAGTGATACTGTGACAATAGACCAAAAGGTCGCGTTGGCGCATCAATTCCCTTTAAGTCGTGAGGCGCACCAAGATATTGAAACCCGCGGTGCTGCTGTCCGGTCAGTGATGATGGCCGGTGCCTTGGAAGAAGCCCTGAGTCTGACCGTTGGATATGCGCTTGAGCGACGTCAGTTTGGGAAGCCAATAGCAAAGTTTCAGGCGGTTCAACAGCAGCTGGCTGTTTTTGCGACTCAGGTGGCTGCAAGCACTCGGGCAGCAGAGACGTTGATGGTAACGGAGTCTCTGAGTCTGCTGGATGTTGCCATTGCGAAAGCAAGAATTGGTGAGGCGGCTGGTTTGTCGGCTGAGATCGCTCACCAGGTCCATGGAGCTATTGGATATACTAAGGACCATCAGCTGAATCATTTGACGCGTCGCCTCTGGTCTTGGCGGGATGAGTTCGGGCACGAGGGATATTGGCAGGAATGTCTGGGCCGCAAGCTATTGGCCGATACTAAGGCCAATCTTTGGCACCAAATTACGGCAATGGGTTAGCAGCTCTTCGTGCAGCTCATCCATGGTTGCTTCATCGACGTCTCCTAATAGAAAAGCATTGTCTAAAATTGCACCACACCCAAAAGGGATCACGAAGGCATCGATCGGATCAGGGGCCGCTGTTTTCTAATCCGATGTCAGCAGGGCGAGGCAGCACCTGTCTGATCCAGTCTTAGTGCCTAAAGCAGCTAGTCGGTTGATGACCCCTCGAGGATTGAACGCGCTGGGCTGTTTTTGATGCCCGCTTACGGCAAAGAAAAAATCGTTTGAGTTGTAGGGTCGCCGCTGCACGACACTTTGCCAGTTTCAAGTAGCCGGATCATTGCGCTGAGAACGGATCGTTCCGCGGCGGGAAACATTCTTGGGTCAGTTTGTGTGTACATCACAGGCACCATCTCTGGGATTCGGGTGATGCCGTCTCTCAAGCAAGCCATAATTTGATGTTCTCGCTCCTGCCGATGATCGATAAATGCCTGAACAAAAGGTTGGACATCGGTGATTGCCGTCCCGTGGGTCGGCCAATAGATTTGATCGTCTCGAAGTTGCAGTTTCTCAAGGCTTTCCATGTAGGCGGTCATATCACCATCGGGTGGCCCAATGACGCTCGTTGACCAGCCCATGACATGATCACCGGTGAACAGTGCTTTCTCTTCCTGGAGGCAGTAACACATGTGGTTAGAGGTATGTCCTGGCGTGTAAACACATTCAATGGTCCATCCAGGACCTGCGATAATTTCACCATCGGAGACATGGTGATCTGGTTCAAAGGCCATGTCACCACCTTCCTCTATTGGCTTACCCTCGGCGATTTTTCCAGCGCCGTGGCGCCCAAATCCAAATGTCGGAGCTCCCCATTTCTGTTTCAAAGGCGCCGCTGCGGGTGAGTGATCCATATGGGTGTGCGTAATCAGAATGTGAGTGACGCGTTCACCGGATAGTGTTCGCTCTAAAGCTTCGATGTGCTCATCAATCATCGGGCCTGGATCGATTACAGCGACTTCACCATGGCCAACGACGTAAGTGCCGGTTCCGTTGAAGGTAAAGCCAGATGGGTTGCGTGCCGTGATTCTTCGGATCAAAGGTGAGACGGTCTCTAACGTCGCATAGTCAAAATCGTATTGATAAACATAGGGGATTTTTACGGTCATGGTCAGCTCCTCGTTCGCACTGAGTTTAGCAGATTAACTGTCGGACTTTGACGAGATATATTTTGCATTTTGCAACGAATTGTCCAATATACTGTTGACCAAACACCGATGATGAAGGGGAATTGTCATGACGAGCGAAATGAGTTCGGCCAACCGTTTGATCGAAATCGGAATTGCACTGTCAGCAGAAAAAGACACAACGGTCCTGATGGAAAAAATTCTGCTGGAGGCAATGGATATTTCCCAAGCCGATGGGGGGACGCTCTATCTCAGAGACGAAGAGTATCTAAAGTTTGAGATCGTGCGCACGAACTCGTTGGAAATTGCTCAAGGCGGAACCACAGGCTCGGAGGTTACACTGCCGCCGATGGCCCTTCTAAACGATGCGGGGCAACCCAATACGCACAACATTGTGACCTTTGCGGCCAATATGGGACAGACCGTTAATATTCCAGATGTTTATCTATCAGATGATTTCGATTTTACCGGGACGAAAAAATTTGATGAAGCATTTGGTTTTAAGGGATTCAGATCGACTTCCTTTTTGACTGTTCCGATGAAAAACAATGCTGATGAAGTCATCGGAGTTTTACAACTTCTCAATCGAACTGATCCAGCGACACAGGAGGTCGGTCCTTTCGACGGAGATATTCAACCGGTCATCGAAGCGCTTGCCTCACAAGCAGCTGTGGCGCTTGACAATGCCACCTTGCTGAAAGAAATGACCGATTTACAACAAGCGTTTATTCAATTGCTCGCCAATGCACTTGACGCTAAGTCTCCTTACACAGGCGGGCATTGCCAGAGAGTCCCAGAACTCGCTCAAATGTTGACTGAGGCCGCTAATGCGGAAAAGACTGGGGTTTTTAAAGATTTTAACCTCTCAGAAGAAGATCGCTATGAGCTTTATGTGGCGTCGTGGATGCATGATTGTGGAAAAGTGGTGACGCCTGAATATGTTGTTGATAAGGCGACGAAGCTAGAAACAATTACTGATCGAATTCATGAAGTTCGAGCACGGTTTGAGGTGATCAAGCGTGATGCAGAGATTCGCTGTCTAAAAGAGATTATTGCAGGCGGAGACGTCTCCAGCCTTGAGGCGAGACTGGCTCAAGAGCTCGCTCAGATTGATGCCGATTATTATTTTATTGCCGAAACCAATGTGGGCGGAGAGTTCCTTGATGATGAGGCGAAAGCAAGGGTTCGGTCGATCGCTGATCAAAAAATAGTGCGAACGCTGGATAATCGAGTCGGCATTTCAATTGAGGAGCGCAAACGCTTTGAACGAACGCCAGCACCGAAGCTTCCTTGTGAGGAGCCTTTACTGGATGATCGTGATGATCATTTAATTCCCTACGAAGTACTGCCTTTTAGCGCTGATCCGGAGAATCCCTACGGCTTTAAGGTCGATGTTCCTGAATACAAGTTCAATAAAGGTGAGGTCTACAATCTGACGATTTCTCGCGGCACCTTGACCAATGAAGAGCGCTTCATCATCAATGACCATATTGTTCAAACCGCTGTCATGCTCGAAAACCTGCCGCTTCCAAAAGCACTAAAACGGGTGCCTGAAATTGCTTGTGGACACCACGAAAAAATTGACGGCACAGGATATCCGCGACGTCTGACCGGTGATCAAATGTCGATTCAGGCGAGGGTTATGGCAATTGCCGATGTCTTTGAGGCATTGACTGCCGCCGACAGGCCCTATAAAGATAGAAAGACTTTGTCCCAGAGCTTACGAATTATGTCTTTTATGGCGAAGGACAATCATATGGACAAAGATCTTTACCACCTGTTTTTGGAGAGTGGTGTCTACAAAGATTATGCCGACAAGTTTTTGCTCGAGGATCAAATCGATGAGGTGGATATCAACGAGTACCGAGTGGCCTAGTTTGATATTTCCGGCGGCAGGTCAACCGGGCTTAAAGACTTAGGAATAAAACAGTCACGGGTTAAAAAAAGGCGGTGCGCTAGACGTTGCCCGCGCTCAAGGGTAGCCCTAAGACCCGAGTCTGGGAGATGTTTCCCGCCATCCTAGACCGTCGCAAAATATCTCTCGAACTCCCATTGGCTCGGAATCGGGCTGTCCGGATCAATACCGGCACGGTGAAACAGCATCCACTCGTGTCTTCTTGACTTGATCCAGTAATCGACATCCTCGGGGTTGAGTAATGCTCTGAGCTTTGTTGCCGCTTGCAAGGCCTTGGCCGCCGACATGATGTCAGCAGGCAATCGAGGCACTGAGTCTGGAATTCCCCAGCCAAGGTCCGTGAATTCCGGCGGAGGTGGTTTTTTGTCTGAAAGTCCGACAAGTCCCCCTGCAAGTATCACGGCCATTGCAAGATAGGGATTTAAGTCGCCTGCACCCACGCGATGCTCGATGCGTGCGCTCTTGGGAGCATCGCAGATGAGGCGAATACCGGTTGATTTATTTTCTTCGCCCCAGGTAGCGGTTACAGGTGGTGCAGCAAATTCTCTGAGTCTGCGGTAAGAATTTGGGCTAGGACAGAGATAGCTGACCGACGCCTCCATAGTGCTGAGCAGTCCGCCTAACCAGTGAATGAGCAGTGGCGACCTACGGTTCCGTGCCGTCGGATCAAAAAATTGCGGGACACCCTCCTTCAGGAGTGAGTGATGGACGTGCATGCCATTGGAAAAACCCTCTTTTGGGTGGGCCATAAAGGTTGCTGAAAGACCTTGCTGGACCGCCGTTTCAAAGATGATTTGCTTTGCTCGAACCACACGATCGGCCATTTCCGTTGGCGTCGTGGGCGCTAGATTTAATTCTATTTGACCGAGTCCATTCTCGTCGTTCCAGGCTTCCCAGGGAATGCCATACCAGTCCAATCGGTCAAGGACTTTCTGCATAAACGGTGCGGCATGAAACGAATCGCGCAAAAAGTAGATGGTTTCTAACGGTGAGGCGCCAACCGGACTCAAGTTTTGATAGCGCTTTCTCGCCGCATCAGCATACGAATTGTTAAAAAGAAAAAACTCGATCTCGAAGGTGCATTTGACCGATAAGCCTTGGTCAGCGAGCTGTTGCTCGAGTGTCTTTAGCTTGGTGCGAGGACACAGTGAAATAGGGGAGCCATCGAGTTGAGTGAAATCACAAATCACGTGTCCAAGATCACTTTCTAGGCCGTCAGGAACCAGTGTCTCAAGGTCGGGCATGAGCGCAATGTCACCGATCGCGCCTTGCCGGAAGTTGTGCCAAAAGCCAAGATGGGGTGTGCTCTTACTGTCAGAACCCAGCGAGACATCAGCAAGGTTGTGCCCAATGGGCAAGGCCTTTAAAAACTTCTCGCGCGCACAATACTTTCCAAGGGCGAAGCCATCGAGATCCGTGGCCTGTGTTCGAATCCGTGACACATGATGTCGATCGAGCCAGGCACTGAGGTCGCTTTCTCCTTTAAATGTTGTGCTCATACCCCTGCATCCAGCCAATGGTCGATGGTTGCATCCGTGATCAAAGCAATATTTTGCATGCTTGCCTGACACTGGATTCTGCCTTTTAGAATGTCATCAATGAGCATCGATAGGCCGTTAAAAAGGTGCGTGAGCGTTTTTTTACTGGCGATAATAGAGACCTTTTCTGAGCCTTGGCCCCAAACATGCTGTTCCAGGGTGTCCTTTGAGAGGATAGAGATGGTCATATCACTGTTTTTGGTTTGACTCGATCTATCGAATAACTCAGCGGCCGCTACAGGCCATGGCTTTAGATGAGGGGTCAACAGTGCTCGTAATTTGGCTTTTAAAAAGGGTTTCCGCCAGCCCGATCGAATAGAAAATTCAGGCGGTGAACCTTCAAAAGGATCGAAATTGCCGAGCACATGGATGATCGACGGCATCTGTGTTCGGCTCAGGGAAATCCCCTCGCCGCTGATGTCCAGCCGTATCGATGTCTTGGTCGTTTTATCCTGGAGGTTAATTCGGCCTGGAATGCCCCGTAATGTCGTTTGGCCTTGTACAGCAAGATTGACTCGCAAAATTCTCGCAAGATTGGTTTCTAAGGGTGTTGCATCCGGCTGCGTCAAAACGCTCGGTGAAGTAGTCATATTAAATCGCTCAGTAGGCTTAATCTTCGCCGTTCTAAGAATGATCCTAGAGGCATGATCGGCTTACGCCTCAACAAATTCAATGACCTCTAGGCCAAATCCTGAAAGCGCATTATAACGCGTGGGGCTGGATAACAGTCGCATTTTACCCACTCCAAGCTCCCGAAGGATCTGTGAACCTGCGCCAATGACACGATAAACACCAGATTCAGCGACGGACCGATCTGCCACTGGAATTTCAGGAAAAGACAGAATTTGAGCAAGTTCTTGTTCTGGCGCATTGGGCTGGCCAACAACTACCAAAACGCCGCTCCCTGACTTTGAAATAGCCTGAAGCGAGGCGTTCGTTGACCACGATTGATCGAATCCTGGTCTGTCGGCCCCCAGAATATCACGCAATACATTGATGGTTTGAACACGCACTAAGCATGGCGTTTCACTATCGATGAGGCCTTTCGTGAGTGCCAAATGGATCGTATCTGAAGTACTGTCTTTGTAGGTATGGAGCTGAAATTCTCCAGCCTCGGTGGTGATGGTTTTGATGTCGACTTTGGTGACTGTTTTATCATTAATGACGCGATACTCGATCAAATCAGCGATCGTCCCAATTTTAAGGCCATGCTTTTCTGCAAATTGTTCAAGCTCTGGTCGCTGAGCCATCGTGCCATCTTCGTTCATGACCTCGACGATCACTGCAGCGGGTTCGTAACCTGCCATGCGTGCAAGGTCGCATCCAGCTTCGGTATGGCCTGCGCGGTTCAAAACGCCTCCACGCTTGGCGATCAGAGGAAAAATATGTCCCGGCATGACGATGTCATCAGGTTTCGCATTTTTGGCGACCGCAGCACGAACGGTCCGTGCCCTGTCCGAAGCTGAAATGCCCGTTGTGATGCCTTCTGCGGCCTCTATCGAGACAGTAAAATTTGTCTCATGTTGGGACGAGTTGTGATCAACCATTAGCGGCAATTTAAGTTGCTGGGCACGCGCTTCGGTGATGGTCAGGCAGATGAGTCCACAGGCTTCCCGGGCAAAAAAAGTAATGTGTTCTGGGGTGACGACGTCGGCAGCGATAATGAGATCGCCTTCATTCTCTCGGTCCTCATCATCAAGAATGAGCACCATTTTTCCGTGCCTGAAATCCTCTAAGATTTCTTCAGTGGTGTTAAATTTCACGGGTTCCTCCTTAGCGATTAAATAGTATAGCTCAGAGCAGGGTGTGCTGTGTCTTCTGCATTAAATCATCTATCATTAAACCCGTTGCCCCACTGTAATCGAGCATGATTCCTAAAGCATTTCTTAAACGGCTCCGAAACCTTCCAGATATAGATTTGATCGAGGATTTGAGCCGGCTCAAGGTCTACGAAAGCGACGGCTTGACTGCGTTGGCGGTCGTGCCGCCCGCGGTGGTTTTGCCTCACAACCGAATAGCATTAGAGGCGGTGCTGAGTCTCTGCCATGAACAATTAGTGCCCATGGTAATTCGAGGAGCTGGAACAGGGCTTTCTGGAGGAGCAACACCTCTGGCCAACGGGCTACTGATTAGCCTGGCGAAGTTTAACCGAATTCTTGAAATCGATGCGTCAGGTTTCAAAGCGCGAGTAGAGCCGGGGGTAACGAATCTCGCCATCTCCCAAGCAGTTGAAGGCTTGGGGTTGTTTTATGCCCCAGATCCGTCGTCCCAAATCGCCTGTAGTATTGGCGGCAACGTTGCCGAAAATTCAGGAGGTGTGCACTGCCTAAAGTATGGGTTGACCCTCCACAACGTGTGCGGCCTCAAGGTGCTTTTAGCGGATGGTCGGTTGCTACATTTGGACGACGATCAACTTTGGAGTGATGGATTTGATTTGTTGGCATTGCTCCATGGTTCAGAAGGCATGCTGGGCGTTATTGTTGAAGTCACAGTGAATTTGTTGCCAATTCCAGATGCGGTCACTGTCTTGATGGCGGGTTTTGACTCAACGGAAGCTGCCGCTCATGCGGTCAGTGCAGTGATTGCCGAGGGGGTGCTTCCGGCGGGATTGGAAATGATGGATCGGCTTGCGATTCAAGCAGCGGAGGATTTTGTTGCAGCCGGCTACCCGAGAGACGCGGACGCGCTGCTTTTATGTGAGTTAGATGGGGCGCTCGATGACATAGAAGGGATGGTGAATCGAGTATCTTCGGTCTTGCAGGGTTCGGGAGCCAAGTCGTTGGCTCGAGCCGATGATGCGGCTTCTCGGGCGCGCTTGTGGCAGGGCCGTAAAGCGGCATTCCCGGCGGTGGGTCGCCTCGCACCCGACTATTACTGCATGGATGGCACGATCCCCAGACGCCATTTGGCCAACGTGCTGGCCGCGATCGCGGAGCGTTCAACCCACTATGGGCTCCGAGTTGCGAACGTTTTTCATGCTGGGGATGGAAATTTGCATCCACTGATTCTCTATGATGTTAACGCCGAGGGAGAGCTCAAACGTGCGGAGGCCTTTGGCGCTGATATCTTACAAATTTGTCTCGCCCACGGCGGCACAATTACCGGTGAACACGGCGTTGGTCTCGAAAAAATCGATCAAATGTGTGTCCAGTTTTCAGAGGTCGAGTTGGGGGTGTTTCATGCGATTAAAGCTGCCTTTGACCCGCAAGGACTGCTGAATCCTGGGAAGGCTGTACCGACGCTGAATCGATGTGCTGAGTTCGGGGCCATGCATGTCCATCACGGCCAGACCCGGCACCCGGAATTGCCGAGATTTTGACATGGATGACATGCGATCCATTGTTCAACAAATCGAAGCAGCGGGGACTGAGGGCGCGCAGGTCTGTCCACAAGGTGGTGGATCAAAGGCCTTTTTGCGCAGTTCCGAAGATGCGCGAATTGTCTCAACTTCTGCACACACCGGCACCTTACATTATTACCCCGATGAATTGGTCATCCGGGTTCGTGCGGGCACTCGTTTGACAGATTTACAAGAGGAAGTCGCTCATCAAGGACAGTTTTTACCCTTTGATCCCCCACATCTTGGTGTTGAGTCCACTGTGGGTGGGGTCGTAGCAGCGGGCTTAGGCGGATCAGCAAGACCCTTTTGGGGCGGTATTCGAGATTATGTCCTAGGCGTAAAAGTTGTCTTGCCGACAGGGCAGGTTGCGGTCTTTGGTGGTGATGTTATGAAAAATGTAGCGGGCTATGATGTCAGTCGCCTCATGGTGGGGTCTATGGGAAGTCTTGGTCTAATTCTCGAGCTTGCCCTTAAGGTCCTGCCAGAGCCTGAGGCGACTCGGGTGTTTACGTTACCAATGTCTCCGGCCGATGCGATTAGGACCATCCAGCTGCATCGAGGGAGACCTGGACTTTCGGCCGCTGTATTTTTTAAGAATGTGCTCTATTTGCGCTTTAGTGGTACTCATCAGCAGTTGGCTCAGGCCGAAAACCGGTTGGCTGGGGCGATCAACACGGATTCTGATGAGGTTATTCGAAAAATCCAAAACCTTGATTTTCCAGTGCAACATCATCTCTGGCGTTGGGATGCCTCGCAAGCGGAACCCATCGAATGTTCGGAGTTGATTGCTTTTGATTGGGGCGGTCGCCTGCGCTGGCTTGACAGTCATCTAGCGCCTAGCATTGCAACCTCAAGCGGGGTATTGACCTGCTTTAAGCCGGGTCAAGGCGAGCTGCCTGCCCGATCAATGCGTACCGATACCGTGGGTTGGATACAGGAGCGACTTAAGTTCGCGCTAGATCCGCAGTCTCGCTTTATTTCATACCCATCATTTCGCGTTTCGACATGAAGACGACGCTACACCCTCGGTTTCGAAATTCTTCAGAGGCAGCCCGCGCCGAGACAATCATGCGGAGCTGCGTCCATTGTGGTTTTTGCACCTCGGGATGCCCAACCTATCAGTTGCTTGGCGATGAAAACGACAGTCCACGAGGCCGAATTGCACTGATCAAAGAAATGTTCGAGGTGGGTGAAGTCAACGAGGCACACAGTACGCATTTAGATCGCTGTTTAACTTGTCGCAGCTGTGAAACCCATTGTCCCTCTGGGGTTGCCTATACTGAGCTGCTAGACATCGCAAAAGGCTTTATGACTGAGTCCCGTGCTCGATCGTTGAGGTCTCGACTTTGGCGGGGATTGGTGCGTCGAATTCTGTCGGCTCAAGACTTACTCACGATGGGTTTTACTGCGCTGCGTGCCTTGAAGCCCTTGCGCTGGCTAACGGGCTTGTTGCCATTCGGCATACCCCTCGCTCCGGAGATCAAGCCAGGAGCCGATGAGCTGACCGAGCCAAGCACGACCGTGGTTGTGCTCGAGGGTTGTGTCCAACAGGCTGCAACGCCATCAGTCAATGAGGCGCTGAGAACACTCTTGTTATCCCAGGGAGTCGCCGCGCTCAGCATCCAGGGTGAAGCCTGTTGCGGAGCGCTGAATTATCATTTGGGGGAACATGATCAGGGTCGGCAAGACATGCGTCGGTTGCTACATCAAATTCGGGATCAAGTGCCTGGCGATGCGTTAGTTGTCTCTAGTGCGAGTGGATGCGGAGTTACAGTCAAGGACTACGCGAAATATTTCAGTCGAAGTGATCCAGATTATGGACTGGCCATTGAAATCTCTCGCCGGGCGATCGACGCGGTTGAGTTATTGCGAAGGTATACTTGGAAAGTGAAGCCGCTTCGTATTGCAATCCACAACCCCTGTACATTGACACATGGTCAAGGCCTCGATGGAGCAGTGGGCGAGCTGCTTTCTGGTGCGGGATTCGAATTAACGATTGGTGCGCCGGCGACGCTGGCATGTTGTGGGTCGGCTGGCACCTACTCCGTCCTGCAACCGACGTTATCGAAGCAACTTCGCGATAAAATGCTCTCGGGGCTGCAGCGGGATACGCCAGATGTGATCGTTACGGCGAACATCGGCTGCCATTTGCATTTGGCTGCTGGGTCATCAATTCCGGTAATGCACTGGATAGAGATCTTGTGCCATCAGTGGCAGCTGCAGAATACATAGCGCCTCTGCTGGAACTTTAATCGAGCGCGCGAATCATCGAGATGTTGGCTTGGCTGGCCGCTTGCCGAATTGCAATCAAGGCTTGGTACTCTTCAGATTCATACCAGCTCTTCGCTTGTGCCTCGGAGTTAAATCTAAGTATCACAGTGCGTTGCCCGAATGCTTGACCTTCGAGAACTTTGCGAGCTTCGTCAACCGCAATGAGTTCTCCCTGATGCGCCTGGAGCACGCTTAAAAAACCTGCTTCATAGTCCGCGTAGCGATCTCTATTATTGATCTGAATCTCCGCCAGGATGTAACACGTCATGTTGATGGCTGATGGCTGAGAAGCCAATAAAGCAAGCCTTTTTGAGCATGCAGTCGATTTGCGGCTTGGTTGAAGATAATCGACCGAGGGTCTCGAACCAGTCCTGGAGTGATCTCGTAATCATTGTGAATTGGCATGTCATGCATGATCAGAATGTCGCGATCCTCGATCAGTGGTTCGTTGATTTGAAATGGCTGCATTTTTGTCAGAAGTGCTGCTTTTTCCGCACTTTTCTTTGGATCATTAAAGAACTGCATGTCAATCCAAGTGTCGGTGTATATGAAATCTGCAGCGTCGATCGCAATCCGTGGGTCGTCTACCCGTCTGATTTTAGGATTTTCTAGGATGATCGCCTGTAATTGAATGTCATAGCTTGCAGCACTCGTCTGTGTCTCTGGCGTGGCGAGGGTTAGGCTAAAGCCTAAACGGTCGGCCATAAGGACCAATGAGTTCGAGACATTATTCTGTACACCAGAATACAAAAGGTGAATATCGTTCAATGGCTTGGCACTGTGCTCGATCATGGTTAGAACGTCTGTCAAGGCTTGACAAGGATGATATCGATCGCAGCATCCGTTGATCATGGGGACTTGGCTGGCTTTGGCCATGATCTGAAAGTCCTCATTACTGAGGAGTCTGGCCATGATGATTTGGACATTCCGAGACAGATATTCAATCTCGTATGCGAGATCAGTCAGAATGAAGTTAGATGTTTGCCAATCCATGTAAATTGCATGACCGCCCAATTCTGTCATGGCAACTTCAAAAGAAACCCGGGTGCGTGTGCTTGTTTTCTGGAACAACATGGCGAGACTTTTACTGGACAGGGCTTCGCGATAATCGTTGGGCGATGCCTTAATAGCGATCGCGCAATCTATGATCTCGGTCAGATCGGTTGTGCTGAAGTCCAGCAAATCGTTGACATGGCGCATGTTTTGGCTCCGAATAACAGTGTTGACTTGACTGTGATCTATGAAGCTGCAGTAGGGTAGTCTAAATTATCTCGAGTGTATAGAGGGCTGATCGGCAGTGGCTCGGCCGGCGTTTAGAGAGAGGAGAGTGGGTATGTGCGGGAGACTCAATGTCATCGACGCGCCAATTTTGGCATTTCTATCTCAATTTCTTTCTGATATTCCCGAGATCGAATCGGCGTTCAATATCGCACCGACGGATGATCTTTGGGTGCTGCACCAAACACCTGACGGTGCGCAGACATCCAAGATGCGCTGGTGGCTGGTTCCGAGTTGGTCGAAGGGTCCACAACACAAATTTAGTATGTTTAACGCACGCTCTGAGACAGTTGCTACCAGCCCTGCTTTCAGGGACCCGTTTAAGCAGCAGCGGTGCATCATCCCGGTCAGTGGCTATTTCGAGTGGCGGAAAGAGGGTGCTCGGCGTCAGCCGATGTATTTTGAGCCTGATGATGCGGAGGTGCTGCTGCTCGCTGGGATCTGGGATCGTTGGCGAGGTGATGGCAAAACCATCACCAGCTGTAGCGTTGTGACCACCCAAGCGCACCGAGCGACCCAGAGCTATCATCATCGGTTGCCGTTAATGCTACGACCTGATGAGATCGATCTTTGGATGGACGCTGAATCCGACATTCGGTCAGTAGAGGGGCTAATGACGCCGAAGTTGCCTTGCAAACTACGAGTGGTAGATGTCGAGCCAACCATCAATAATGCCCGAGAGAAAAACTTCGATGCCCAAAAGCCTGCAGGGCCTGTACGCCTGATACTCAGCGATGTTTGAATCTTGTTATGAAGCAGACCTCGGTGCTCAAGCGAGGTTGCCTTGAGGGATGCCTTGTTTTTATGCCATCGGTGATCTCTGTAGGGTCTGGGGCTCGCTGTTGCGTGATCGATGTTGTTTTTCAGGTCATGGGTGTGCTATCAAACGTCTAGATCGAATGAAGGGTTGTCCATGGAGTATTTAAATAGTTTGGAGGCCGCTGCCCAAAAGGGTATGACGTTGGCGTACCATGCAAATCGCGCGCCGGATCGGTTAGCCGTCGCCTCGAATATGGGAGAAAGATCCTTTTATGAATTGAATGCGCGAGTTAACCAGCTTGCTCGAGTGCTCAGAGCAGCGGGCCTAGAGCCTGATGATGGGGTCGCAATGCTGCTGGTGAATCGTCCTGAGTTTTTGGAGGTGTTTTTTGCGTGTCAGCGCGCGGGATTTCGAGTAACACCAATTAATTGGCATTTGACGGGCGATAATGCCTCTTACATTGTTGGCAACTGCGAGGCTAAGGCTTTTATTGCAGATATCCGTTGCGCAGAACCTGCACAGCTCGCGCTTGCCGAGCATCAAGAAACCTTAAAAATTGCACTGGCGGTTGGCGGTCCGATCGCGGGGTTTCAGGATTATGATGCGCTGCTCGAAGGTGTAGCTGCTGACAACTTGAGTGATCCAGAAATCGGCGCTCAGATGCTCTACACCTCAGGGACGACCGGGCGCCCAAAAGGCGTTTATCGCCCTCGAACACCGCCCGCTGCTCTGACTGCGGGGGATCATGCCAATGCAGACACAGTCACCCGCGCCGCCTTGGCCGCTGCTTGGAACCCAGAGACGGATCGGGCCTTGTGCACTGGGCCTGCTTATCACGCAGCGCCTCTGGCGTTTAATATCGTTGCACCGATCAATCAGGGCGTGGGTACGGTATTGATGGATAAATGGGACCCTGAGGAGACGTTGCGACTGGTGGCTGAGTATAAAATTACCCACACCCATATGGTGGCCACCATGTTCCACCGCTTACTGGCTCTGCCAGAAACGTCGCGTAGTCAATATGATGTGAGTAGCTTGCGTTATGTCCTGCATGGCGCTGCACCGTGTCCTGTGCACGTCAAACAGCACATGATGGATTATCTAGGGCCAGTGCTGTTTGAGTACTACGCAGCCACGGAAGGTGGCGGTGGTTTTTTTGTTGGTCCTGAGGAATGGTTGAGCAAGCCCGGTACGGTAGGGCGATCTCCGGACGGCGCGGACAATAAAATATTGGATGATGACGGCGTTGAGCTGCCGGCGATGAGCATTGGTACGATCTATTTTAAGGCGCCAGCGAATCGCTTTGTCTACTATAAAGATTCTGAGAAAACGGAAAACAGCTACCGAGGGGAGTACTTCACATTAGGCGATATGGGATATTTCGATGAAGACCATTATCTCTTTTTGACAGGCAGAAGCGCCGAAACAATTATTGCCGGTGGTGTTAATATTTATCCGCAAGAAACGGATGATGTGTTGTTAAAGCATCCTGCCGTATCCGATGTCTGTACTGTTGGTGTGCCCAACGAGGAATGGGGTGAATCGGTAAAATCGGTGATTCAACTGAAGGCAGGAATTGATCCGACCCCAGCCCTTGCTGAGGACTTGATTGCTTTTTGTCGAGATCACCTGCCGGGATTTAAATCGCCTAAAAGTATTGATTTCGTCGATGATCTACCTCGGCTGCCATCCGGCAAAATTCAGCGGCGACTGGTTCGGGAACCCTATTGGGCAGGTCGTAGTAAGCAGATATGAGGCTTGATATCTTGGTTTTGCACGGCGCCAAGCGCCGTTATGGCTGCGTGATTGGGGTCTTGCTGATTGGCCTGGTATCGGCATCTGTCGTCTCTGCGAGTGGATCCGTCGGTTCGAAAGGGATGGTGGTATCGGCTTCCTCTGAGGCCAGTCGGGTCGGTTTGGATATTCTCATGGCGGGTGGTAACGCGGTGGACAGTGCGGTTGCCGTTGGCTTTGCGCTCAGCGTGACTTATCCGGAAGCGGGCAACTTGGGCGGGGGTGGATTTGCGGTCATTCGTCTTCCTACGGGAGAGGTGATGACCCTTGATCATCGGGAGCAAGCGCCGCTGGCATCTCGGCCAGATCAGTTCTTAGACGATTCCGGGCAATATGATCCTGACAAAGCGCTTTACAGTCATTTAGCCTCAGGTACCCCAGGATCAGTCGATGGTTTGCTGCGTTTACATGAGCGTTTCGGTCGGTTGCCCCGAGAGGCAGTGCTCGCGCCAGCCATTGAGCTTGCTGAGTCGGGTTTTAGGTTATCCGATGTATTGGCGTCTCGTTTACGGGATTTGGTTGCGGGAGTGCCTGATCGGCCTGCAACCGTCGCCAAATTTAGTACGCCGAGTGGTCCGCTGAAGGGGGGTGATCTTTGGCGTCAGCCTGATCTTGCTAGGACCTTAAGAACAATCTCAAAGGAGGGCGCCGCTGGCTTTTATACTGGCTGGGTTGCCGATGCGATTGTCGCAGAGATGAAGCGCGGCGGAGGCCTCATCGCCCAGGGTGACCTCGACGGTTATGTGTCGGTGTGGCGCGAGCCTGTCCATGGGCGCTACCGGGGTTTTGATGTCTACAGTATGGGGCCGCCTTCCTCCGGAGGTATCTTGCTCGTTCAGATGCTCAATATGCTCGAAGCGTTTGATGTCGCTAGCTTGCCCCTTGGTAATGCTGAGTTGATTCACTTGATGACCGAAGTTGAACGCCGTGCCTATGCAGATCGAGCTGAGCATCTCGGTGATCCTGACTTTTGGCCGGTGCCCCAACAAGCGTTGACTGATACAGATTATGCAGCGGCCCGAATGAAAAGTTTTAATCCAGAGCGGGCTAGCTCGAGTGACGACCTGGGTCATGGCTTAGTCTTCCCTGAAAGTGAGCAAACCACGCACTTTTCTGTCATTGACTCTGACGGAATGATGGTCTCTTTGACAACAACGTTGAACAGTAGCTTTGGAAGTCAATGGGTGGTTCCTGGAACGGGAATTTTACTGAATAATGAAATGGATGATTTCGCTGCAAGTGCTAAGAGCGCGAATCAATATGGGCTGCTGGGTAATGCGGCGAATGCCATCGAGCCTCGCAAGCGAATGCTCAGTTCTATGTCGCCGACAATTGTCATGAAGTCTGGCCAGCCCTATTTAATTACCGGCTCGCCTGGAGGCTCCACCATTATCACAACGGTGCTGCAAGTCATCGTGAATATGATTGATCACGGATTGGATCTCGAGGCTGCAGTGCGACGGCCGAGGATTCATCATCAATGGCGACCCGATGTGATTTATTTCGGCCCCAACGCGATCTCTCCATCGGCGCTGGAGGCGTTGCGTGCAATGGGCCATGAGTTAGAACAGAGACCCCCGATGGGTGACGCTAATAGCATATCGATTCACAGCGGCGTTTTCACAGGATTTGCTGATCCTCGTGAGGGAGGGGCGGCCCTAGGCTATTAATCACTGCAGTTACAATAGGCCCCCACAGCTTTTAAATAGATCACCGATCAGTGCAACATGATCACGCAACGCTTGCCTGCCCGCGGCAATGCGCTGGTCTCTGGCTTCGATGAAACTACGAAAATCTGGATCTGCACTGGCGCCAAGATCGTCTTCCAGTTGACGCAAGAGGGGCATCAGGGCGTAGGTTCTTCGATTTAAGGCACTGATTTGTGGTTGAATGCGCCCAATGAAAATAGTTCGAACCAGGGCTCTGAACTGTTCGGCTCGAGGATTTGTTCGCTCGAGGTAACACAGGGGCCTTTTTTTCTGAAAGGCAATGATCATCTTGTTCACAACCGTTAAGGACACGAAAACATCCTCCCAGGCAGTCAGCATGAGACCGCCTTCGCCCCTCTTGAATCCACTTAGTTTTGTATCTAGGTCGCTGGCTGAACCCTTATAAGTTCCGTTGCTGATTGGCCCGATGTCGGCCACTAGGCCTTTGATGTCGACTTCAAGATCACTTTGTACTTTGGCTGGATAGTCGCCCAGTGTCTGCGGCGACTTCCAAAATAGCCGATATTCGGTGCCGCGAAGAATCGTTGTGCGCAGCAGTGCCGGCAGACCTTCTCGCTTATCTGCTGCAGCTTTGGTGAGCCGGTCAGCAAGCTCGGGGTTCTCCTGACTAAGCGCTTTGATACAAGCGTCTACCTGCTGGAGAAAATCAACATCATAGATGAGGCGTGTCGAATCAGCGGCGAATTGGCCGAGGCTAGAATTGCGTTCGCTGATGAGCTGATGGAGCGCGCAGGGTGTAGTTTTAAGGTATTCCAGTAAATCAAGCCTGTGCTCAGCTTGCTGGCCGAGCCTAATTTTAGACTGAGTAGGAGGAACACTTATGGGCTTTGGCGCCAGAGGCTTGTGTAAACTTTGTTCCAGGATTCGCGCCGCGCCCCCAAGATAGCGGCTTAACCCATTCTCCCAGGCCGTGGAATCACAGCCGGTGAGTGTCAGTAGGGCGTAAAAAAGTAACCCAAATCGCAGTAAACCAGCGTGTGCCGAGCAGTTCGCGACAGCCCTTTGGTGTAAACTAGCGGGCTCTGGAAGAATCTGGCGCATTTTATGGACCTCTCTTGTTTTAAAGCCTATGACATCCGTGGTCGAATCCCTGATCAGCTCAATCCGGATCTGGCGCGGGATCTAGGGAAAGCTTATGCAACTTGGCTAAAGCCCACCAACGTTGTTGTCGGTCATGATATTCGGCTGACGAGCCATGCGCTCACCGAAGCCCTGATCGAAGGACTGCGTTCCTCCGGTGTCAATGTCCATCACATTGGGGAATGCGGTACCGAAGAAATCTACTTTGCGACAGACCATTTTGAGATGGATGGCGGCATCATGGTAAAGGGTAGCAACAATCATAAAGATTACAACGGGATGAAGTTGGTCAAAGCCGAATCTAAACCGATCAGTGGTGATACGGGTTTATTCGCCATCAGAGATCTAATTCGATCGCAAAATTTCCTTCAATCGTCGGGAACTGGCTCCCGCCAATCTCTCGATCACCGCCAAGCTTACCGGGATCGATTGTTGCGTTATGTTGATCCCATCGGGTCCTTGAAACCGCTAAAGATTGTGGTCAATCCAGGGAACGGCGGGGCCGGTGCCGTGATCGACCAGTTGGAATCTCATCTCCCTTTTGAATTTATAAAAGTGCACTTCGATGCGAATGGCAATTTCCCGAATGGGGTGCCGAATCCGATGCTGATTGAAAACAGAGCGCCCACGGTGGATGCAATCATTTCGACAGGTGCTGACCTAGGAGTGGCTTGGGATGGGGATTTCGATCGTTGTTTTTTCTTTGATCACACTGGGCGATTTATTGAGGGCTACTACATGGTCGGGCTATTGGCGCAAGCTTTCATTGAAACTGACCCCGACTGCACGATTGTTCACGACCCTCGTTTGACCTGGAACACCGTCGATATTGCCCAAGGAAAGGGTGCTCGGGCGGTGATGAGCAAGACAGGACATGCGTTCATGAAAGAAACCATGCGTTCCCAAGATGCGGTTTATGGCGGCGAAATGAGTGCGCATCATTATTTTCGAGACTTTGCTTATTGTGATAGCGGCATGGTGCCATGGCTTTTGATCGCGCGACTCATGAGTGAACAAAGTCAGACTCTTGCAGATTTGGTCGATGCGCGCATGAACGCATTTCCAGCCAGTGGTGAGATTAATCGGCGTGTTGAAGATCCTGAGGGTTTGATTCAATTGATCGAGAATCAGTTCAAGACCGGAGAGGCTGTTATGGATAGAACTGATGGATTGAGTCTTGATTTTTCGGATTGGCGTTTTAATTTGCGAATGTCCAACACCGAACCGGTGATTCGGTTGAATGTTGAAAGTCGAGGATTGCCAGACCTCATGAAGGAAAAGACCTCGCAGCTTTTAGCACTTATCGGTGGGGAAGCCATATGATCTCTATGCGCTCATACAAAGGCGTTCAACAATGAGCTGGATGGGAACGCTGCTAGGGGGCGGTGTTGGGTTCATGCTGGGTGGTCCAATTGGAGCGGTTTTGGGGGTCGTTCTGGCCAATCGGATGGGGCAAGCTGGGGGCTCCGCGCTGGGGCAGATCGAGCAAAAGCAAAGCGTTTTTTTTACTGCAACCTTTGCGATGCTCGGTCAATTGTCGAAAGCCGATGGGCGCGTTTCAGAGTCTGAAATTGCTCTGGTGGAACAGGTGATGCGGGATAATTTGCGATTGGACGCAAAAGCCCGAGCACTCGCCGTCGATATCTTCAATCAAGCGAAGGATGCGCCTGCCGAATTTATGGACTACGCCACGCAGTTTCATGGCGCTTTCCGTCGGCAACCTCAAATGTTGGTCATGCTGCTTGAACTTTTGACTTTGTTAGCTTTCGCAGACGGTGAACTTCATCCTGAAGAAGACAGGTTGCTGAGCCAAGCAGCCAATTTGTTTGGATGCCAAAGTGACTACGCGCGCCTCAAACTCAAGCATGGTGGGGTAGGAGACGTGCCACTTGAGGTGCATTTTAAGACGTTAGGTTGTGCGCCGGATGCTTCTCTCTCTGAGGTTAAACGCGCTTATCGCCGTCTCGCGATGAAGCATCATCCCGACCGTGTTCAGGCTGACGGCTTGCCTCCAGAGTTGTTAGAAGCGGCAGAGGCCCGGTTCAAGGAAATTCAAAATGCTTACGATGTTGTTGAGCGGCATTTAAAGCAGTCGGGAACCGTTTAAATCGGCACTGTCGTTTTGGCGGATGTTTTTTTGGTGGATGTGTTATCAAACCCTGCTGTTACTTGATTAAATCCAAAGCTTTAAGTCGGGCCTTGAGCCTCAGGGTCCTTCATGCGTCGAGATGTTCCAGTGCACTAAAGAGGCGCTGGCTTTGATGCAAGACTGCGCGCCAGTAGGCCTTTCCAGAATCAGGTAATGCTTCACTGGCCAAGAGCGTTAAAGGAGTCCATGCTGCTAGTGGCAGCCAGCACGTCATTGATGCGATGAGTTCAGTGGTCGATAGTTCCTCTGCGTTAGCTTTATATTGGTCCATACGCCTTGAAGCCGTCTGGTAATGACTGAGTGCGGTAAGGAGCCACTGATCGAGTGTTGCAGGTTGTTGAGAATCCGGTAGTGATGCCAGACTGGTCACAAGAAAGTAGGCTAAGTCATAAGCCCTTGGTCCAGTGCAGTAATCGCCCCAATCAATGATGGTTCCACCCTGAGCGGGCAACAGATTGTCCCAACGAAAATCGCAGTGGAGAAAGCAATCAGAGCCGTCATTTGGTAGCGACTCGCTTGTGTGTAGCGCATTGATAACAGCCGCTTTGAATCTGCTCTGATGCATGCTGTTATAGAGCGAGCGAGAAGGAGAATCTAAATTGCAAATATCTTTTAAAATATTGATATTGCTAAAAATAGTGTGATCAATTGTGAGCAGCTCGGTGTTGACTGCATGCAGTTCTGCCAAACGTTCAAGGGCTTGCTCAAACGAGGTTGGGTGATGCATCTGAGAAAGTGCGACGCCTAAGTCCTCGAGCAGTAAAGCGGGCAAGCCTCTGTCCCCGTGATCAATCGCCCAGCATTGGGGAACTCTGAGACTGATTTTAGGCGCGATGGCTTTGTAAAAATGAACCTCTCGTTCAAAGCTATCAAAGGCTTGCCCTAGGGGGTTCAGGGTTGGATCCGCGGGTCTCTTAAGAATGAGTGTGTTGGGAAGTGTTACGGTGGTGACTGGAGCACTTGATACGCTGATATGAAGGCGGCACACGTCAGCGATGTGTCCCTGTAGCAGAGGTTCGATTCGGTCGACATGCACTTCCCGGCCCAGAAGACCAGATAGCCAGCGGCTGCTCGAGCCGAAATTTGAGTTTATTGACTTAGAAGTCAATTTTAACGCCGTCGATCTTGATATTGCCGGGGTTGCGAAGCTCAAGGTTAAGTGACCGCTCAGACCAATCGATTCCAATCCAGCCGAAATTCGCGGTGTAAGTCGCCTCGCCCTCTAAAAAGCTGCCAGTCTCCGGTGTGATTCGACTGGCGATTTCTGACAAGGGTAAGTTTAACGAAGAGCTGGTGATCTCCCAAAGATCAGCTCGGCCTGGATTTTTTGATTGGTAGAAAGCTGCTAAGTGACGATCGCCCGATATTATTACGGTGGGCCCGTTTGTTTGCGCTAGCAGATCCAACAACTTCGATCGTTCCTTGGGTAGCATGCGCCAGGATTCCCATTGATGACCATCGGCAAGCACTTGTACCGAACTGACTAAAATGCGCAGATCTACAGGTTCTTTGAGAACCGATTGCAACCAAAGCCATTGCGCCTCACCCAACATGGATTGGGAAGGATCATCAGATGGAACATAACGACCGGATAGTACCGGGATCCAGGGCTTTTTCAGCGCTGTTCGAAAGAACCGAGTGTCCAGAAGAATGATCTGCACAGCCTGCGGCGCTTGGCCAATACGAAGAGCTCTGTAAACGCCTGGTCGCGCGCGGCTGGGATCTGTATCTGGGACTCCCCAAAAGTTCTCGAACAGTTGCTCAGAGGCCTTTCGGTGCTGAAAGTCCCTTCCTGCGTCATTCAGCCCGAAATCATGATCATCCCAGGTTGCAACAATTGGTATGTGCTTGCTCAGCGCCTGGAATTCAGCTGCCTCTGAAAGTTCTTGGTAGGCTAACCGAAGAGACTTTAGTTCAGGGTCATCGGCTTCGCTCTGCGCATAAACATTGTCACCTGCAAAGACAAAAAGGTCCGGTTTTGCAGCCGTAATCGTGCGTAGGATTGACAGAGGTTTCTGCCCCTCAAGACAACTCCCAAAGGCGATCGATTGGACTGATGAGGGCGGCGGCAGAATCGAATGCGCGCTCTGACTCACCCCTGTATAAAAACAAGCAGATAACAAGAGCACACGCAGACAGCGTTTTTTCAGGCTTTGAATCGTGTAGTGAAAAATCAAGTAATGAGATCGAAGGGGTAGAGATAGCATAGATTTGATTCACTGTGATCGATGGCATGGTCCTTAGTGTGGCGCGCTCTTGGATTGCGATCAACTCCACATTGCTCTAGGCGCCCTCATGGAATGTTGTCTAGGCCCAGACAAAGGTCATTACAGAATTTCACTTTCTCCAGTCGGTAGATCCTTGCATCGATTGAGAAGTGCGTTAGGTTGATCTTATACTCCCAAAAGATGACCCAGTGAGAAATCCGTTATGGCTGATCAACCCTTAAATTTTAAGCCACTGACGTCAGCTGCCTCGATCGATTTTGCGGCAAAACATGCTGATTCGCTCGAGCAGCGTCGAACGGTCCGAAGTTTCTCACCAGAACCGGTGCCCGAAACCGTGATTGTTAACTGTCTTAGAGCGGCTTGCGCTGCACCGAGTGGTGCTAATCGGCAGCCTTGGCACTTCGTTGTCGTGAGAGATTCGGAAAAAAAGCGTGCGATTCGAATTGCAGCAGAGAAAGAAGAGGCCGCATTTTATCGAGAGAGAGCCTCGAAAGAATGGTTAGAAGCGCTGGCACCGCTTGGTACAGACGCGAACAAACCATTTCTAGAGCAAGCTCCTTATCTGATTGCGATCTTTCAACAGCGTTTTCAGTTGGATGCTCAGGGCAACCGTAAAAAGAATTACTATGCACCTGAATCTGTCGGAATCGCGACAGGAATTTTGATTTCTGCCTTGCATCAATCCGGACTGGTGTGTCTGACACACACCCCCAGTCCTATGGGCTTTCTTCAGGATTTGCTGACTCGTCCTAGCCACGAAAGACCGTATTTGTTGCTCGTTGTTGGCTATCCTGCTCAAGATGCCATGGTGCCTGAGATTTCGCGCAAGCCAACCGCTGAGATGGTCTCAATCGTCTAGACTGAGCGCCGTTGGATCAAGTAGCGGAGAGGGATTGGTCTGCTTTGGGGGACTTCTGGGTTAGTCCTATAAAATCGCTCAATATATTTGCGGCCTCGACCAAGTAGGCGTCTGGCGTCTCTTCTTCGGTTTCCGCGACATCGATGGTTGCAGACTCCATATCAGCGGATGAACCTTGGAACGTCGCACCCTTAGCCAATCCATGAGTTTGCGGATCAGCCAATGGCTCTGACATCACGTTTGTCGCGCTATTTTCATTAACTTCTATGTTAGGTGAGCTTGTAGAGCTCAGGCCGGGCTCAACCTCAGCATCTAGCTCTTCCAAACTGGCCAATTCGCCAAGCCCTTGGGCGACTCTCTTTTTATTGGTCAATTCAAGCCAGAAGGCTTTTGCCTCAGACTGCTCAGCTCGGCGAGTGGATTCATTGAGTGATATTTCGGTAATGTCTCTACGTGATTTTCGGTAGGAAAACGCAGCTTGGATGTATTGAAACTCTGGATCAGAGCGTAAGCGGTCGCTGTGTAGCTTTAAAAGCTCGGGAACAAGTTGCTGGATATCCGCCTTAGGACGGTAAAAGGCGGGAGTAATCTTGTCCCATATTAAAGGTCGATCCAAAGTGCTTTCGCCGATTGTTTCTGGATCATAATCCTCAGGGTATTGAATGTCGGGCACGATTCCTCGATGCTGGGTTGACTCTCCACTGATTCGGTAGAATTTCGCTTGGGTCATTTTGAGTTGGCCGCGCAGCAGAGGCTGCAGGGTTTGGACGGTTCCTTTCCCGAAGGTCTGGGTTCCGATGACCAGTCCTCGGCCATAGTCTTGTATTGCGCCCGCGAAAATTTCAGATGCTGAGGCGCTTAACCGATTGACAATAACCCCTAGTGGCCCTTGATACTCGGTTCGATAGTCTCTGTCTGTAAGTACATCGACTCGGTCAGATTTGCTTCGAATTTGCACGGTAGGGCCCCGGTCAATGAAGAGCCCTGTGAGCGTTTTTGCTTCCTGAAGCGAACCGCCGCCATTGTCACGTAGGTCAATGACAATGGCATCGACTTGTTCTGCTTTGAGTTCAGCCAAGAGGCGTTTTACGTCTCGGGTCGTGCTGCGATAATTGGCATCTCCAGCTTGAAGCGCTTCAAAATCGATATAGAAAGTGGGGATATCAATCACGCCGATTCGGTGCGCCTGTCCGTAGCGCTCGACTGAAAGAATTTCAGATTGTGCGGATTGTTCCTCTAGCTCGACCTTATTGCGAACAATGGGGATTGTTTTGGTCGAGAAGTTATCCATGGCTGCGGCGGGCAGCACTTCGAGTCGAACGACGGTGTCTTTCTTGCCTCGGATCAATTTGACGACGTCGTCGAGGCGCCAGCCGATGACATCTACCATTTCACCCTCTGTGCCTTGACCGACACTGGTAATTCGGTCGTTGGGCTTAAGTCCTTTTGATTTATCGGCAGGGCCTGCGGGAACCAGGCTAACCACTTTGGTGTACTCGTCCTCTATAGCAAGGACTGCTCCGATCCCTTCCAGGGATAGACTCATATTAATATTAAAATTTTCCGCAGTTGTTGGTGAGAAATATTGAGTATGGGGGTCATAGGTTTTGGCGAGGGCATTAACAAACAACTGAAAGACGTCGTCGCTGCGGGTCTGGCTAGCGCGATTTAACCGGTTTTTGTACCGTTTCAGAAGGAGTGGTTCGATGTCCTCTAGCGGCTTATCAGTGAGCTTGAGGTTAAGCACATCGTTTTTAATTCGCTTGAGCCATAACGCGTCGAGCTCAGCGAGACTAATTGCCCAAGGTGCTTCAGAGCGATCAAGCGCCAGGGTTTCATTGGACGTAAAGTCAAAGCCCGATAATCCAGCTTCTAGTTGACTAACGACCCAATCAAGGCGATCCAATACGCGCTTTTGGTAACGATTAAAAATCATGAAAGCGGGTTGTAAATTCCCGCTCAAAAGTGCGTTGTCAAGGGTCAAGCGATACCTTTGAAAGTCGTCGATATCCTCTGCGATAAGATAGCTTTTGCTGGGGTCGAGGTCTGTGAGGTACTCGCTCAGGATGAGTTCGGAGCTCTGATCATCCAGGTCCTTGGAGACATAATGTCTCTCTCTGAGTGCTCGAAGCATATTGCGCGTGGTTGCGCCATGCTCAGCGATGGGTTCGAGCAGTGCGAATTCCGCTTTTGCTACACCGTCGGTGGACGTCGAGTCCTCAACGACTTGCTCAGCAGGTGATGCGAGGTTGTTAGATAAAAAGGTTGTTTCCGTGGCGAACAATAATGAACTGGCGCTTGAAGCAATGAAAAAAATGCCCGAGAGCAGCCCGATCAGAAATGAGCCTCTAAGGCGGCGCTTTGGCTTTGGCATTAACGCAATGGATTGGGATACTTTCATTTGGTTCAACGCATGGTTGGGTCAATGGTACGAGGCGACACACTAAAACGATTATCATACGTCTGTGGAATCGAGCATGCAAAGTAGTTTAGTCAGCAAGATCTATCGGGCGGGATTAGATGCAAGTGTTATTAGCAGAGGGTGCCAGCGATTATGAACGTAAAGCAGCCCAAATGAGAGCAAGTGTGCGATAATTTGTGCTTGATCAATCAGGAGTGTGGTATGTGGCGTTCACTTTTAGCAGTCGGTGTTTTCGCTTTATCCAGCAGCGTTATGGCAGAGACTACAGCCGAGGAAGCTGATAATACCCTGCGCGATGAGCGGGGCTATTTTTTCGGATATTCCTTCGGCAATATGTTGCAACAGGGTGGTAATGCAGATGTCGATTTGACCTCCTTACTGAAGGGAATTGAAGACTCTTTGTCATTGACGCCTCCTGCACTTGATTCTGATGCTCAGTCCGCGGTCATGGCAATTGTGAGAGCGCGTCAAGAAGCGTTACAAGCCGAGCAGCAGGCCCAAGCTGATAATCTTGCGGGTGCAAATCAGGCTGCGGGCGCCCAGTATCTGGCAGAGAATGCGAACAAAGCAGGGGTCGAAGTCACAGATAGCGGACTACAAATCGAGCGAATCACGGCTGGCTCGGGACCTTCTCCCAAAGCGATGGATACTGTGGTCGTGCATTATGAAGGTCGTTTGCTTGATGGAACAGTTTTCGACAGCTCGATTGCCCGAGGAGAACCCGCCGAGTTTGGGCTCAATCAGGTGATACCTGGATGGACCGAAGGCTTGCAGTTGATGAAGCAAGGAGAGAAGGCGCGTTTGACCATTCCTTCGGAGCTGGCCTATGGGCCAGCAGGTGTCCGTAGCATTCCGCCGAATGCTGTTTTGATTTTTGAGGTTGAATTAATCGAAATCAAGTAGGGGAAATTGCCAAATGTATTCATTCAATTGAACTGGATGAGTAGCCCGAGATGTTCATTGAGCATCTCGACCTGTAAGGGGCTGATCACACGCTCTTAAGGTCTAATATTTTTAGATTGAACTATTGAATATGGCTCCTCGCAGATCAAGATCTTTAAGCACTGCGTCTTGTCATTCGACAACCAGAAGATTGCAGTCGGTCGAAGCGACGCATTGAAGGTTGGCGGCAAGCAGAATCCCGTTTCCGCAGTTGCAATTCAAAAAGTACGGTAACTCAGGTCTGCCTTTGAAAAAGTCTCTGAGGGAAAAGTCGGAGTGATTTGCAGTCAATTCGCTCAGAGACAGGTACTCGTTAATTAATTGAGTGCTCGAAAGCGCGGTTGCTTTGATCGCTCTGGCCCGGCAGCGCTCAAACCGATTACCAAACCTTAGGCTGTGAGTAAGATCGCACCCAGAGGTCACGATCTGGCAGGGCGCATTGCGCGAACTTAGGAAACCTAAAAACCGTCGCAGATGAGAGATCCTGTTTCGAACATCGGCATTGATCACAGCGCGTTTCATTGAATTCGGCGGAAGTTAAGTTGCGGTTCAAGAATCTGCCGTTGATGGATGCGTTGTCCGACCATTGGGTTCCCGTTCAAGATGAAGCATAGAAAGTGCGCGTTCGAATTAACGTCCTGACTTGATGGATTGATCAGGTAAAAAAAGTCGCAGTCCTTGAAGGGCTTGTCGATGATCGTTCCTACTTATGATGAAGAGTTATCCATCGACCTGTCTCGCACCATTTCTAGCAATTGAGTGGTTTGTAGCGAAAAAGTGCGATTGTCCGTGTGTTGATGAACAATCATCTTGTAGTATGGCTTATGTAGTAAAGTTCTCGATCGATCTCAGGGTATTTTTTAGATGACCGCGCGTTTGTTCAACGAATGATCGATAATCGTCACAATTGTAGACAAAGCGCTGACTCGAAGCGGTGATTCAAGGCGTTGAACAGAGAGATTAGCTTAGGGTTTTAAACATGCAAAGATTCGCATCCACGCTTTTTTTCGCTGCTGCGTTTATTTGGGTTGCAGTCAGTTTTTTTGATGTAGAAACCGAAGTTGTTTACGTCTTCTTTGTTTTTTCTGTAATTCTTGTAGCTGTTGCGATTGTCACGGGTTTTTTGGCGGCGCCACTATTGCGCCTGATACGTCGGAGAAAGCCTTCGAGCCTGCTCAGCCAAGTTATACCCGAGAAAAACAAGGAATAAGTCCGCGCCATTATTTTCGAAGTCTCTCGGGCGTGATTTTTAAGCCTTCCGTAATCGTCTTCAAGGATTGGTTTAGGGCCAGTATATTTTCTTCCGCGGTGCTGAGCCCGTAAAGGCGAACTCGGGCTTTTCAGACGAATTGGTCGAGACGATGGTTACTTCGAATCGTCTAAGGTCTGCAAGAATCGTTGGCCTCTTGGCAGGTAGTAGTTATCATAATCGACCGAAAAAGCCACAGTGTGGGCGCGACCGGTTATTCTTGAGGCATGAATCATACCTATGAATCTTGAATCACGGCTATTGTCACGATTGTCACCAAGCATAAGGTAGTGCTCATCGGGAACAACCACAGGCCCAAAGCTGTTGTAGGCGTTGGGTGTTGTTGGTCTGAGCATAATCGGGGCTCGAGAGCTTGGCATCACCTCAAAGAAAAAACGGTGTCGATGCCGCTCGTAGGTGCTCATTTGCTCGACAAAGTTATCATCGAGTCGGGCGTATTGGGCAACAGTATCGTTGATCCGCAAAGCGTTGTTGGCCAGCTCGACAGTGTCGCCAGGGATGCCAACGACGCGTTTGATCAGTAAGGCCTCGTCTTCCGGAGAGTAAAACGTGACAATTTCTCCGCGTTTAGGTTGGCTCCAGTCTGCAAGACGCACGGAGGTCAAGGGAATTCTAAGGTCGTAGGCGAGTTTGTTTACGATCACGCGATCGCCTTCCAAAATAGTGGGCTTCATTGAGCCAGTTGGAACTTGGTTCCAATCGGCGATTGCGGACCTAAACAGGATCATAACCACCAAAAAGATGATCAAGCCTCGCCATTCGGTCCAAATATTTTTGATCATAGGGTTGCTACGACATTTTCGCCCTAGAGTCTAATCGCTAATGATGTAGAAGCAAAATGACCCTTTGGCTCAACGCAAAGGGTTAGCGGCATGCTCGAAGACTCAGTCGAGGCGCAGCGCTCGAGGCTCGGGGACACGCTTGCTGAATTTTAGATTCTATGGGCGACGGCTGAGGTTCTCTCCTAGGGGTCAGTTATGAGAGACATTCGAGGTAGGCAATTGCAGCAATGGTCCAAGGGTGTTGATAAACGCGCCAACGACCTGACAGTGTTCTTAAGTCCTTGAGGCTGTGTATACTCCGCAAAACCATTGGCAGTTGGAGCGTATCCACTGAAGGTAATTACCCAACTCGATCTCACCTTAAGTCATGAAACCCCGATCATTTTTAAGCTTGTTCCCGTATCGTCCTCCAGGCAAAAGATCAGTGCCCTGCAGCGTCAGTTTTCTAACGGTGTTGTTGCAGAGGAATTTATCGATTTATATGGAAACTTGGGACTACGTGCATTGTTGCCTAGGGGGGCAACCAGCCTTGAGGTGCGGTTTGAAGGGGCTGCCGGTGAATCGAGATCAACAAATGATGGGCATTTCGTCAGAATCGAGCGCATTCCTGCGCAGGTTCTCCCTTATTTGCAGCCCTCGAGATATTGTGAGTCTGACCAGTTCAACGGGATAGCTCGGGAAATTGTTAGGGGCGCATTGCCGGGCCAGGCACAGATTGATGTGCTTGCAGACTACATTGTGGCACGTTTTGATTACCGTCCAGGGACCAGTCAGTTACCCCGGAGCGCGTTAGGGGTATTTCAAGATGATGGCGGCGTCTGCCGAGATTTCGCCCATTTGATGATTGCGATGCTGCGCAGCCTGTCGATTCCAGCCCGATATTGTGTAGGTTATCTTCAGAATTTGGTGCCCCAAGATGTTCACGCCTGGTGTGAAGCTTATGTGGGCGATCGATGGATAACAGTTGAGACCACGCCCGGTCTGGCGGATGGCGAGCGGATTCTGGTTGCGATCGGTCGAGATGCCGCCGACGTTGCCGTCATGGACCAGTTTGGCCCGCTTCCGCTCAAAAGTTCGTTGTCAGTAGTACTGAATGATTAGCTTCGGGCTTTAGATTTTGGCTTTTGCTCAACCGCTCAGCTTTTTGTTCCTTGGCGATATCTGATCTGAAAGGTTTATTCGGTCAGTGGGTGGTAGCACCGAATGTTTCAAGGTTCTGAGTGTGTCGCAGGTTGCTGGTTTTAGGGGCTCTGGGAGTATCCGCTTGGGTACATTTCACGGTCACTGTCATATTTGACGTGGTGCCAATCGGTCCAATAAAGGCGCCGGAGACTGGGCAAATCGAATCGGGTCTATCGGCCACGGCAACGGCAATGTGCTTGGGTCCCACTGGTCTGCCAAGGGTAGGATCAAAACCAAGCCAACCATATGAGGGCAGGTAGGTCTCAGCCCATGCATGAGTGGCGCCCGGATTGGAAGGCTCGTTCGTCTCTGATTGATCGTCCACGAGATATCCTGAGACGAACCGAGACGCAAACCCTGCCTGTCTTGTTGCTTGGATAAAGAGCCATGCGATGTCACGACAACAACCGCTTTTACATTGCGCGGTCTCAATCGGTGATTGCACGCCAGGTTCGTTGCGCGGGGAATAGTGGATATGTTCTCGGAGTACTTTGCAGAAGCCTGACAGGAGTCGAAAGGCATCGTCGGGTCGACTGGATATGCGCTCGCATTTGGACCAGTGAGCGCCCTCAATCATTGGTGCTGAGCGGATTGTATACGGGGCCAATAGGGCCGAGGGGTCTTTGTTGTCTTGTTCAAGTCCTTGGTCAAGTTCAGGCATGGCAGTGATATCGAGGGTGGTATCTCGATATTGTTCGACGACGACCGATGACAGAATGTCGAGCCGATCTGTCCGTTCTGTAAAGGTTGCTATTGTAATACTGTTGCCAAAAATATCCCTCGCCCAATGAATGTTCGATTTGGGTTCAATGGTTAGGGTCGATGACCGGATTCTTAAATCGAAGCCATCTCTGGGTCTCAGTAGTAAACGGTGAGGTTTAAGCACAACACTCTGTGGGTAGGTATAGGTGGTTCTATGTTCGATGTTGATGAGATGCATCAATCCCTCGATTGGCGCTTTGGCAATTGATGATAAAGGACATCAAGCCGGTTGAATAAGTCTTTGTTGCCGGCTTTGAGTGATTGCACCAAGAGACCCTTGATATGCGTTTCAATCAAGGCATCAACTGACGCGTATCTAAGGACCTCCTGGTCGTTTTGAGACACAACAACGGTGCCGCTTGGTTGGGCGTAGTGCAAGCGCGCTGGCATCGATACGCCTTAAGCGTTGGTGGTTTGTAATTGTAAAAAGTTGGTGATGCCAATGGATTCAATGAGGCCCAACTGAGTCTCTAGCCAATCAACGTGCTCTTCCTCGTTGGTTAAGATTCGAGCAAATAGATCTCTGGAAACATAGTCACCATGTGCCTCAGCGCAGGCAACTCCGGCGCGTAAGACGGGTATCGCAATATGCTCGAGCGCTAGGTCGCCCTCGAGCATTTCCTGCACATGCTCCCCGATCAGTAGTTTTCCCAAATCCTGCAAATTTGGAAGGCCTTCGAGAAATAAAATACGTTCCATCAGCCAATCGGCGTGCGTCATCTCCTCGATTGACTCCGCTTTTTCCTTGGCTGCTAGTTTTAAATAGCCTTGATCTTCGAGAATTTTCGCGTGTAAAAAGTACTGGTTAATTGCCGTTAACTCGTTTTTGAGCACTTCATTAAGGTATTTGACGATATCGGGATGTGACGCTTTCATGGGAGTTTCCTAGGAGCGAAAGAGCAGTTGCTTGAGACGGAGTATAACATCTGAATTATTAAGTATGCACAGTCGACATTTGGATTTGATGGTCACATGTTGCTCTTTGGCGGAGAATAGTTGTTGCAATTACGAATCATTCTTATTTAGAATTAGGGAATGATAGTTTGTGTTTGTAACAGAATCAGCAGCCGCACGGTCGAAGCTTATGCCCGTGAGGGTCTGGGTATCGACGCGCTGCGCGCCGACTATGGGCTTGCAAGTAATTGTGGGCAATGCTTGGACCATGCGTTGACAATGATCGACGCCATACAACAAGATCAGCGGCTTTTCTCACAGGCTATCGTTGGGGATGTTACAAAAGTCGCTGTCGGGTAGGTCCTTTTTAGCAGACAACGCATTCGCGGTCTGCCATCAAACGTAATGGTTCCAATTTGTTAGTCTAGTCTTCCCGGCGAGCATGCATTGTTTGCTTGGCCTTGCTCAATTCTAGCGTCTGCACCACGCGGAGGATATCTGCCAAAAATAACGAAATGAATTCGAGGGCGACAGGGATGAACGCGCCCTCGTCCTTCCGAGGAGACCCAATGCGCCAAAGGTCAGGAACAAAGCTGGCTCTCAGCGTTGAAGGGCGATTAAGCCGCGAGTGCTCAGCGCCATGCATCGACCGTCATGAACCATGTCGAGGCTAAACGCTTTGCTCAATATTGCGTGCTCAGGGACCTTCCTGGGCCGAATTACCGTTTAGGGTGCACAACTACAGGAAGGTCACTGTAACCACGAACGAAGCTCGATTGGACGCGCTCTGGAGGTCCGACAACTTCTACGTGCTCAAAGCGATTAAGAATTTCTTCCCACAGAAGTCTGAGCTGCATTTCAGCCAGCCGGTTGCCCATGCATCGGTGGATTCCGAAGCCAAAGGACAAGTGGTGGCGAGGATTGGCCCGATCGATAATGAAATCCTTGGGTCGATCAATGACCTCTTCGTCTCGATTGCCTGAGACATACCACATAGCCAGTTTGTCACCTTTTCGGATGGTTTTGCCTCGCAACTCAACGTCCTCGAGGGCGGTACGGCGCATATAGGTCAGCGGAGTCTGGTAACGAATAATTTCTGGAACCATCGACGTGATCAGGGCAGGGTTTGCTCTG
>Ga0213863_10000372_pt1 | contig 34384 bp, 35 predicted proteins | sample PICome_8_FD_160128 | JGI IMG/M metagenome (GOLD analysis project Ga0213863, IMG submission 160128) | Coastal seawater microbial communities near Pivers Island, North Carolina, United States - PICO497 | ecosystem: Environmental > Aquatic > Marine > Coastal | place: USA: North Carolina... | reverse complement strand
TCTGCTACAGGCTTACCTGTAATGGAAAAAGTCGGTAAATTAAAACAAGGAGTGTACTACTAATGGCTAAATATAAAACACATTATGAAGATTGCGACATTCTAGTTGTTGGTGGTGGAATGGCCGGTACTGGCGCAACATTTGAAGCTAGATATTGGGGACGTGACATGAAGATCGTCTGCGCAGAAAAAGCTAACATTGATAGAAGTGGTGCTGTTGCTCAAGGTCTTTATGCTATCAATTGTTACATGGGAATGCAGTGGGATGAGAATCAACCAGAGGATCATGTGCGTTATGCAAGGAATGATTTAATGGGTATGGTTCGTGAAGATTTAGCATATGACATGGCTAGACACGTTGACTCATGTGTACACATGTTTGAAGAATGGGGCCTACCATTAATGCGTAATGAAAAAACTGGTCAATACCAAAGAGAAGGGAAATGGCAGATCATGATTCATGGCGAAAGTTATAAACCAATCGTTGCTGAAGCTGCTAAAAAATCTGCAGATAAAGTATATAACAGGGTTATGATTACTCATTTATTAATGGATGAAACTAACGATAATCGTGTTGGTGGTGCAACTGGATTCAATATGAGAACAGGTGATCACTATGTTTTTCGTGCAAAAGCAGTAATTTGCGCTGCAGGCGGAGCATCTCATATTTTTAAACCAAGATCAGTAGGCGAAGGAATGGGTCGTACCTGGTACGCGCCATGGAGTAACGGTTCAGCTTATGCACTTCCAATTGCTGTAGGTGCTAAAATGACTCAAATGGAGAATCGCATAGTATTAACAAGATTCAAAGATGGGTATGGACCGGTTGGAGCATATTTCCTACATCTTAAAACATATACTCAAAATGCTAATGGTGACAACTATGAAAAAACATGGTACGACCAAACAAAAGAGATGGTGGGCGAATATATTGATCATATACCAACACCTACATGTTTACGTAATCATGCTTTCATACAAGAGACTGCAGCTGGAAGAGGTCCTATTCATATGGTAACAATGGAAGCCTTTCAGGACCCTCATTTAGAGGTGATTGGTTGGGAAAACTTCCTTGGAATGACTGTTGGACAAGCTGTTGTTTGGGCGTCTCAAGACATAGATCCAAAATATCAAAACCCAGAGCTTACTACGTCAGAGCCTTATGTAATGGGTTCGCATGCGACATGCTCAGGTGCTTGGGTTAGTGGACCAGAGGATATCTCTGGTGGGATACCAGAGTATTTCTGGGGCTATAACAGAATGATGACAGTAGATGGTCTATTTGCTGCTGGAGATGCTGCTGGTGGTACAGCACATGCATTCTCTTCAGGATCTTTTACAGAAGGAAGACTTTGTGCGAAAGCGGCTGTACAATATATCAATGATGGTAAAGCTAACGGAATCAAAGTTACAGAAGCTCAATGTGAAAAATTTAAAGAGGAAATATATAAACCTCTGGAGAATTACACTGTAGGGCGAAATGAAATAACTGCAGGGACTGTGTCGCCAAGTTATATTCTACCTATACAAGGTCTACAAAGACTCCAAAAAATTATGGATGATTATGTAGGTGGTATTGGCACTAACTATATGACTAACGGTAATGGTTTAAAACGTGGGCTCGAATTATTAGGTATTCTTGAAGAAGATCTAGAAAATGTTGGTGCAGAAGACTTACATCAATTAATGAGAGCATGGGAATTAAAACATCGTGCACTTGTTTCACAATGTGTAGCTGAACATACAATGTTTAGAGAAGAAACTAGATGGCCTGGTTATTATTATAGAGGTGATTTCTTAAAACTGGATGATGATAATTGGCATTGTCTAACAGTTTCCAGACGTGATCCTAATACAGGTAAATTCACAATGGAAAAAGCACCGCTATATCACTTGATTGATGAAGAATCTGAGAGTGAAAACAAAGCGTAAGTCTAGTACTTGCATTTGTAAAGTGAACATTGATGAATCTTGTTGAAATGACAGATGAGAAAATTCTAGAGATAGCTAATCCTATTTGGAATGGATTGATAGAGTCATCAAACAAGAAAGATTATGGTGGATTCACTAAGCATTTTTCAAAAGAAATGCTATTTGGCGCAAACGAAGTGGAGATAGGCAAGCAGTGGGCAGGCAACAAAATGCTCACTAGCCTATCTACAGATTACCATTTTTTTGGCTGTCTCAGGCGTAATGAGCATGTGACAGTCCTCTATAAACAAACAAGCGAAGAAGTTCCTGGTGAGTTTCTTGGAAGACTAGTTCTAGGTATTGAAGAAGATTTAGTCAAAGTGTTTGGTGCAACAATTTTTTAAATAAAACTACTACCTTCTAATGATCAATTATAATTCTATTGAAGATAATAATTATAAAATTATTATTATATCTGATACTCATGGGTTCTTAGACCCACAAATTATTAATTTAATTACTAAGAATGATTATGTAATCCATGCGGGAGATATTATGGATGAAAATATTATTACAACATTATCAGATATATCAAAGAAAACTTTTGTTGTTAATGGAAATAATGATGCTTATAAATCAGTCGATAATATTAAATATATTATGACCAATGCAGGCAAGATAGTCGTCACACATGGTCATAAATATGCGCCTAATTATCATGCATCTATGAGAGAAAAATTTACTGATGCTTTTTTAATTGTGTATGGCCATACCCATAAACATATTATAGATACTGCCACTATGCCATATGTTGTTAATCCTGGAGCCGCCGGTAGAGTAAGAACTCAAGGTGGACCATCATGTTTGATAGTTAGTTTTGATAATAAAAACTTTTCATTTGAATTAAAAAAATTTCCAAATAGTTAGTGATGTTAATAATGCTTGACATATATGTAAAACCTATTATCATATGATTATTCGTAGTCAAATCACAAGGCATATCATTTTATTTAAAAAATAAAGAGGAATTTTATAGTGAGTGTAATTGATATTACAGATGACAATTTTGAAACAGAGGTCTTAAAATCTGACTTACCAGTGCTTGTAGATTTTTGGGCAGAATGGTGTGGACCATGTAAAGTACTAGGTCCAATTATAGATGAAGTTGCGCCGGAATATGATGGAAAAATTAAATTCACAAAATTAAACATAGACCAAAATCCTGCTACAGCACCTACTTATCAAATTAGAGGTATACCCACAATTTTAATGTTTAAAAATGGTGAACTAAAGGCTACGAGTGTGGGTGTTCTTTCCAAAACAGAATTAAATAAACTATTAGACGAGAATTTATAAGAAATATAATTACTTAGCCTTCGTCCCTTCAAATAAAAGAATTCAATAAACTAAATAAATAATATGAACTTAACAGAACTTAAAGAGAAACCAATACAAGAACTTGTGTCAATGGCAGAAAAAATGGGTGCAGAAAATGTCGGTAGGCTAAGAAAACAAGATGTAATTTTTACAATACTTAAAAGCCATTCTTCTAGTGGTGAAGATATATCTGGCGGTGGTGTTTTAGAAATCTTACAAGATGGTTTTGGTTTTTTAAGAAATGCAGGAAGTTCATATTTAGCAGGACCAGATGATATATATGTTTCTCCCAGTCAAATCAGAAAATTTTCTCTCAGGACTGGGGATACAGTTGCTGGAAAGATACGACCTCCAAAAGAAGGTGAAAGGTATTTTGCGTTACTAAAAGTTGACAATGTAAATTTTGATTCTACCGAGAATTCTAAACACAAAATATTATTTGAAAACCTTACTCCTTTGCATGCTAATGAGAGACTAAGATTAGAATGTGGTAATGGTAGTAGAGAGGATATATCTGGACGATTAGTAGATATCGCTGCGCCAATTGGAAAGGGTCAAAGAGGGCTTGTGATATCTCCACCTAAAGCTGGTAAAACTATAATGCTTCAGCAAATTGCTCAGAGTCTAATCACAAATAATCCTGAATCTATATTAATTGTTTTGCTTATTGACGAAAGACCCGAGGAAGTTACAGAAATGTCAAGGATGGTAAAAGGAGAGGTAGTTGCTAGTACTTTCGATGAGCCAGCACATAGGCATGTACAAGTTGCAGAGATGGTTATTGAAAAAGCAAAGAGGTTGGTTGAACACAAAAAAGATGTAATTATACTTCTAGATTCTATTACACGATTAGCTCGTGCTTACAATACAATAGCCCCTTCATCAGGTAAAGTATTATCAGGTGGTGTTGATGCAAATTCTTTAACTAAACCAAAAAGATTTTTTGGTGCAGCTAGAAATATTGAAGAAGGCGGCAGCTTAACTATATTAGCGACAGCATTAATAGATACAGGATCAAAAATGGATGAAGTAATTTATGAGGAGTTCAAGGGAACTGGTAACATGGAAGTTCATCTTGATAGACGTATAGCTGAAAAAAGAATATATCCAGCCATAAATATTAATAGATCTGGAACAAGAAGAGAGGAGCTCCTAACGACGCCAGACGAATTACAAAAAATCTGGATACTCAGAAAAGTGCTTCATTCCATGGATGAGCTTGATGCTATGGAGTTCATGCTAAACAAACTTCAATCAACTAAAACTAATTCAGAATTTTTTGATTCAATGAAAAGATAATTAATTTCCAATATCTTCTCTGTAAAATACTAAATCCTGGTTTTGAATTTTCATTTCTTCATCTTCATATATCTTAATCTTTTTAATATTTTCATATGCAGTAGCTAAGGCATTAGCTTTTGTATCAGAGTATGCATTAACAGTTAATATACGACCACCGATAGATTGAAACTTATTATTCTTTAGGATTGTCCCAGCATGAAATATTTTTAGTTTGTCACTCTCAATAACATCACTATGATCTATATAGAAACCTTTCTTATAATCAGCAGGGTAACCAACTGCAGCTAGGACTATAGTACAACAGAAACTATCATCCAGTTTATCTATCTTATCAAGATTAATATCTTTTATAGTACTAATAGGTTCATTAATTATGAGATCTATTAAATCTATATTTTTATTTTTTAATGTTAACATTAGATTTTGAGTCTCAGGATCACCTAATCGGCAATTATATTCGAGAACTTTTATATTATTTTGACTATCTATCATAAGACCAATATATAGAAACCCCAAATAACCATTACTAGAGTTTTTATTGTAATTATTTATACCTGTTATAGTTTTAATCATTATTTTTTCAATATCAATATGGAGTTTAAATATCGAGTTTTTATGCTCATACCCTAGAGGATGACTGATGGCACCCATTCCGCCCGTATTTGGTCCAGAATTATATTCATCTCTTGATTTATAATCTTTAGTCCATGGAAGAGCTATTTCATATGAACAACCTTTAAAATTACATATATAAATAGCTGATAACTCTTGACCGCTAAGAAACTCCTCTATAACAATATGATCAGAATGATTAGATGCAAGAAGCTCATCAATTGCCTCAAATGATTGGCTTTTATTTTCAGATACAACAACCCCTTTACCAGCAGCTAAACCATCAGCTTTGATAACGATTGGGTGTTGTTTTTCCTCTATGAATATTTTTGCTTCACTTGCAGAAGAAAACATTTGGTAGTCAGCTGTAGGTATATCATAGTGTTTCATGAACTCTTTTGAGAACACTTTAGATCCCTCCAATAGAGCATATTTTTCTGATGGGCCAAATATTTTGAGATTATGTTTACTGAACTCGTCAACAATACCTTCAACAAGTGGTGCTTCAGGACCAACAATCGTGAGGTCAATATTTTCTCTATTTGCAAAATTTATTAGAGCTGGTATGTCAGTTATTGATATATCAATATTTTCTATATTTTTTTCTTTAGCAGTACCACCATTACCAGGGCAGACAAAAACTTTTTCAACCTTTTCTGATTGTATTAACTTCCATGCGATAGCATGCTCTCTTCCGCCTTGACCTATAACAAATACTTTCATAAATTAGTGTTTAAAGACTCTTATACCACTTAAAACCATAGACATTTTGTGTTTGTTAGCAACATCAATTATATCCTTATCATTAATTGAGCCACCTGGCTGAATTATTGAGGTAACCCCTATTTTTTTTGCAAGATCAACATTATCTCTGAATGGAAAAAATGCTTCTGAGGCCATAACACAGCCTTTTAGGGATATACCATGATTATTAGCTTTAGTCTTTGCTATATTGGTGGAGTCAATTCTACTCATCTGTCCTGCTCCTATGCCTAATGTCCTTCCATTTTTTGCAAATACAATTGAATTAGATTTAACATATCTCGATACTTTGAAGGCAAATAACAAATCATTAATCTGATTTTTTGTTGGCTTTTTTATAGTCACTTTTTTAAGATCCTTTTCTGTTATCTTAATACAGTCCGACTCTTGAATCAGTACCTTATTTTTCAATGACTTTATTTCAATTTCTTTATTTTTAATATTGAAGTTATTAACACGAAGTAATCTAATATTTGGTTTTATTTTTATTAGATTTATACATTCCCTGTCGAAATCTGGAGCAGCTATAACTTCTACAAACTGCTGAGAGATTATTTTTCTTACTAGTTTAGAATCAACTTTTTTATTGAAAGCTATTATTCCTCCAAAAGCCGAGGTAGGGTCAGTTTTATAAGCAAAGTCATATGATTTAGATAATTTATCAGTTTCAGCAACACCACATGGGTTAGCATGTTTAACTATTACACATGATGGTTTTTTGAATTGTTTTACACATGATAGGGCACTCTCTGTATCAACAAGATTATTATAAGATAGTTCTTTGCCAGCTAACTGTTCATAATCAAAACCTGACATTAAAGAATTCTTGATATCATATATTGCTGCTTTTTGATGAGGGTTTTCACCATATCTCAACTCATTTTTCTTGCTTAATTTAATAATAAGCTCTTCTGAAAACAAGGTTGATGGTTTAGCTTGTTGATTCAAATAATCAAATATCATAGCATCATATTGAGATATTTTATTAAATACCTTTTTTGCTAGCTCCAATCTAGTTAAAGAATTAGTTTTACCATTATTTACTAATTCATCGATTATTTTCATATAATCACTAGGATCTGTAACAACGGTCACTCTTTGATGATTTTTAGCTGCTGCTCTGAGCATAGTAGGGCCACCTATATCAATATTTTCAATTGCATTTTCGAATGTGCAATTCTTTTTAGAAATCGCTTGTTCAAATGGATATAAATTAACAGCTACGATATCAATTAATTCATATGTACTATCTTTTAGGTTTTTTATGGATAATTTATCCTTTGCTAAGATTCCAGCATGTATTTTTGGGTGTAAGGTCTTTACTCTCCCATCAAGAATTTCTTCAAATTTTGTAAAATCAGATATAGATATATTTTCAATATTTTTTGATGTTAGAAATCTTGCAGTTCCTCCGGTTGATAGAATAATATAGTTATTCTTAATGAGTTCACGAGCAAACTTATCAATATTTTTTTTATCAGAGACGCTTAATATGGCAAATTTTTTTTTCTCATTCTTCATTTATATGCTAAACCATAATCTTTTATTCTTTTTATTAGGGTGCCCCTATTAATGCCTAAGTAACTGGCAGTTTTTGTTACATTCCCACCTAAATGGTTCAAAACTGCTGAAATTAATGATTTTTCTACCTCAGATATAAAGATACGATGTAAATTCGAGACTCCTTCTCCATTCATTTTACTGATATAAGTCAAAGTCTCATTTTTAATAGTTCTGCTCAGAGAAGTTGTCAAAACTTTCTTTTCTTTATCCATTTTTTTAATTACACCCCATGTCGTCAGGTTAAAATCATTATGATTTTAACTGAAAAACGTTTTATTATATTACAGTTATAATGAAATGTATTAAAGGAATAATTGCTAAATTTCTTTAATAAGCTTGTTTAGCGTATTAATTGTGAAGTCGCCATTTATAAAAAAATCACTTTGTAAAAGTTTTTTATGGAGATCAATATTCGTTTTTATACCTGTTATAACAGTCTCATCAAGCGCAAATAGCATTTTTTTAATTGCTGTTTCACGATCTTCAGCATGCGTAACAATTTTAGCTATCAATGAGTCATAATTAGGAGGTACATCATACCCTGAGTATATGTGTGAATCGATTCTAACACCTGGGCCTCCTGGAGGGTGAAACTGATCAATATGACCAGGCGACGGCATAAATGTAACAGGATCCTCGGCATTTATCCTGCACTCTATTGAGTGTCCATTAAAGATTATATCTTCTTGTTTTATTTTTAATTTTTTTCCAGATGCAACTAAAATCTGCTCAGATATCAAATCAACACCTGTTAAAAATTCACTGACAGGATGCTCAACTTGAATTCTCGTATTCATTTCAATAAAACTGAATGCGCCATCTTGGTAAAGAAACTCAAAGGTTCCTGCTCCAGTGTAACCTAATTGTACACATGCATCGGTACAAATTCTTCCTATCTCATTTATACTTTCTCTTGAGATATTTACCGCTGTGGTTTCCTCTATAACTTTTTGATTTCTTCGTTGTAATGAACAGTCTCTTTCACCAAGGTGAACTGCATTGCCAAAATTATCACATAATACCTGAATTTCAATATGCCTTGGCTTGTCAAAGTATTTTTCAAAATATAAATCACCGTTACCAAATGCATTCTCTGCTTCAGATTTAGTGATTTTCATTCCGTTAGCTAATTCTTTTGCATTATTAACTATCATCATGCCTCTGCCACCACCACCATGTATTGCTTTTAACATTATTGGGAAGCCAACTTTTTGAGCATCTTTTAGAACTTTTTTGTGATCATCAGGCAAAACTCCATCATAACCAGGAATACAAGGGACACCGAAAGATTTCATTGCTGTTTTAGCTTTAATCTTATCACCCATTTTCTTTAAGACTTTACTCGATGGGCCAATAAATATAAATTTGTTAGATTCTACAATTTCAGCAAATTGAGCAGATTCAGATAAAAAACCATAACCAGGATGTATAGCATCTGCATTAGTTAATTCTGCGGCACTTATTATAGATGGTATATTTAGATAGCTTTTTTTTGGATCAGCAGAACCTATACAGACCGATTCATCAGCCATCTTGACATGAGGCAATTGTCTATCAACAGTTGAATGCACTGCTACTGTTTTAATACCTAATTTTTTGCAAGAACGTAAAATACGTAATGCTATTTCACCTCTGTTAGCAATTAATACTTTTTGAATCATATTTATTTTATTATAAAGAGTGGTTGCCCAAACTCTACTGGTTCTGAGTCTTCAACTAATATTTCTACTATAGTTCCAGCTTGTTCAGCTGTGACTTGGTTCATCATCTTCATTGCTTCAAGTATACACACTGTATCACCTTTATTAACTTTTTGGCCTTTTTCTACGAATGCTTTAGAGTCGGGCGATGCAGCACGATAAAATGTTCCAACCATAGGAGAATCAATAGTTTCTCCGTCAACAGCTGGTTCTGAGTTTGTAACTTCTTTTTGTGCAGGTATTTGAGTGTCAGGTACTCTTGCAGGAGGAACCTCATATGCCTGAGGACTGATAATTGGCTGTTGCACTTGTGATGCTCTAGAAAGCTTTATAGACTCCTCTCCTTCTTTCACCTCTATCTCAGCTATACCTGATTCTTCTAAAAGTTCTATGAGCTTTTTAATTTTTCGTAAATCCATGATTACTCCTTTATATTTTTTATAGCTTCTAGCAACGCATATCTATATCCATTCGTTCCGCAACCTACAATAACTCCATCACTAATATCGCTCAAAAAAGATTTTTTTCTAAATTCTTCTCTTTTGTGAATATTAGATATATGTATCTCTATAAAAGGGATTTCTACGCTTAAAAATGTATCCCTCAAGGCAATACTCGTATGAGTCAGAGGCCCAGGATTGATTATAATAAATTTAATTTTTTTTGTTTTAGCATCTTGAATATAATTTATGATTTCATGTTCAGCATTAGACTGAACAAAATTAATTTCAACACCTTGTTCTGACGATAACCCTTTTAATGATTGTTCAACATCTGACAATGATTCTCTGCCATAGATCTCAGGTTCCCTTGTGCCTAGTAAATTAAGATTAGGGCCATTTATTATTAGTATATCTGTCAAAGTATTCCCTTTATTGAATTTTAATAGAAATTAACAGATTTTTATAGAATATACAAGAAAATAATGTTTTTAATTTATACCAAGATTTTTTAGCTTAATGATAAATTTGTCTGCATCTATGAAACCCACTATTCTTGCAGATTCAATTTCTTTACCATCATTATTAAAGAACATTAATGCAGGCGGGCCATAAATTTTATAATTGTTCATGAATTTAGCATGGTCATCATTGTTATAAGTTATGTCAAATTTAATTATATTCATTTTTTTCAACAGCTTTTCAACCCTGTCATCACTAAACGTATATTTATCGAGCTCTTTACAAGCGACACACCAGTCTGCCCATAAATCTAACATTGTAATATTCTTCGCATTGCTAATACTTTGGAATACCTCACTAGTATTATCTAGTTTGGTGAATACTACGATACTTTCTTTTTCAATAAAACTTGTAGAGGGGTCAAAATCATCATTGATACTTAAGCCATAAAACTGTAGTAGTGAATAGCAGACAAGTATTATACTCAGGACATTTAAAGTAGATTTAATAATCATCCCCTGTATGTTAGATCTATAAAATATCCAGCTAACAAACAGAGCTAATATAGCCCATAGGAAAGCTGAAGTGTTGATAGACAAAATACGTTCAACTAACCAAACAGCAACCACTAAGAATAAAACACCAAATATTTTATTTACAATCTCTAAATAAGGACCTATTTTTTTCATGAGCTCAGATGCCGATGTACCCAAAACCAATAAAGGCAGACCCATCCCTATACCTAGAGAAAATAAAGCGGTCGCTCCAATAATATAGTTATTTGTAGACGCTATATAGACTAATGCTCCAATAAGGGGAGCAGTTACACATGGCCCCACAATTAAAGCAGATAATGAACCCATTATACCAACGCCTATGTATGTCCCAGATTTATTAGTATTAGATTTATTTATTAGAATATTTTGAAAATATTGAGGCATTTGTATGGTTATAAAATTAAACATCGATAGAGCAAGCAGTATAAAGAGAGCTGCGAACCCTCCAATCATGTATGGGTTCTGGAGGCTTGCTTGAATATTGATTCCCGAAGAAGCTATTATTGTTCCTGCTATAGCATAAGTCGTAGCCATTGATACCACATATGTTAAGGATAATAGAAAAGATTTTCTTGTTGATATATTAGGTCCTTGTCCCACAATTATTCCAGTAAGTATTGGTATCATGGGGAATACGCATGGCGTGAAAGATAATAAAAGCCCAGCTAATAAAAATAAAAAAATATTGAACAATATTGATTGATCAATTAATTGTTGAGTAATTGAATACTGACTATTTGATGAACTAGTTTTTAAAAAACCCCCTTCTTTAGAAGAATATCTATCTAATGATATAACTTTTTTTATAGGAGGGTAGCATAGCCCAGCATCAGCACAACCTTGATATTTTACAATTAGGTTAGTACCTTCAATAATTTTATTAAACACTATTTTCACATTAGTCTTATTATAAAAAACATCAACATCACCAAAAAATTCATCAACTTTTCTGGTACCATCGGGCATAGTAGCTTCTATGATTTTTACTTCATCTTGATCAGTTGAGAACTCGAACATACCCATATAGAGATAATACCCTTTTTCAATTTCCCAATTTATTAGCATTTGATTGTTATTAATTTCTGATACGGACATTACAAATGCTTCATCGGGAGAAATAAATTCTTGTCGCTTATCGGGAAGGTCTAATCCAAGTGCTGATGTAGAAAAAACAAATATGATTATTGAAAGTATTTTTTGCATATTTAACTCAACTTATTTATACATTTATATTAATTCTAATCTACATAATATATTATATTTTATAGAATTTCTGTCCATTAATGATAGTGTTAAGATTATATTATGAATATCAAAAAAATCATCTTACTTTCTGTAATAATTCTACCAATAGTTGAAATAGCATTATTTGTAGAAATAGGTTCAATTATCGGTAGTTTTAATACTATTAGCATAATAATTCTATCAGCATTTCTTGGTATATATTTAATAAAAACTCATGCTGCGATTCAGCTAAATGAAATTCGAAATAAGGTTCTTCAGGGAATCCGTCCTGATAAGGAGATTATGTCAGGAATCATAACCCTTTTATCTGGAATATTATTTTTTATACCAGGGTTTTTAACAGACATTTTAGCGATATTTCTCTTAATTAGACCTTTTAGATCTATTATGATAAGAAAATACAGCTTTGTAGATAATCCTTCAAAAAAAAATAGTAGTAAAACAGTTATAGACGTGGATTATAGGGAAGACGACTAATTCATTAAATACACTTGAAATTTAAGAAAAGGTCGCTATATTAACTATCAGGAGTAAAAAGAGCTCGATATAACTTACTTATGAGGATTACATATGAATATAAGACCATTGCACGATCGTGTGATTATTAGGCGAATGGAAGAAGAAAAAACATCCCCGGGTGGTATAGTGATTCCTGATTCTGCTACTGAAAAACCAGTTAAGGGTGAAGTTGTTGCTATAGGCAACGGCAAAATATTAGAAAGCGGAGATGTCAGACCACTAGATGTTAAAGTCGGTGATATAATACTTTTTGGTAAGTACTCTGGTACAGAAGTAAGTGTAGATGGGGAAGAATTACTTGTCATGAGAGAAGATGACATTACAGCAATTATTAGTTAATAAATCGAACATTAGAGGAAATTACAATGACAGCAAAAGAAGTAAAATTTGGTGATGACGCTAGAAAAAGATTGGTCGCAGGGGTTAATATACTTGCCAATGCAGTAAAGACAACATTGGGTCCTAAGGGTAGGAACGTGGTCTTAGATAAATCTTTTGGAGCTCCAACTGTAACAAAAGATGGGGTATCTGTTGCCAAAGAAATTGAGTTAAAAGATAAGTTTGAAAATATGGGAGCTCAGATGGTTAAAGAGGTTGCCTCTCAGACCTCTGATATCGCTGGTGATGGAACAACTACTGCAACTGTAGTTGCTCAGTCAATTTTAAAAGAAGGTCTTAAATGTGTTGCAGCAGGCATGAACCCAATGGATTTGAAAAGAGGTATTGATAAAGCAGTTACAGTAGCTGTAGAGAGTTTACAAAAAATGTCAAAACCTTGTACGGACCAAAGCGCAATCGAGCAAGTTGGCACAATTTCAGCTAACTCAGATACAAACATCGGATCAATAATTGCTGAAGCTATGGGCAAAGTAGGCAAAGAGGGTGTTATCACTGTAGAGGAAGGTCAATCTCTTGAAAATGACTTAGATGTTGTAGAAGGAATGCAGTTTGATAGAGGTTATTTATCGCCATACTTTGCAACTAATCAACAGAACATGACGACTGAATTAGAAGATCCATATGTACTTTTATATGATAAAAAAATTACAAATATAAAAGATATGTTACCTATTTTGGAGGGTGTTGCTAAAGCTAGCAAACCTCTCTTGATAATAGCTGAAGATGTTGAAGGTGAAGCTTTAGCAACTTTAGTGGTTAATAGTATAAGAGGTATTGTTAAAGTGGCAGCTGTTAAAGCGCCTGGGTTTGGAGATAGGCGTAAAGCAATGCTTGAAGATATAGCTATTCTGACAGGCGGAACTGTGATTGCAGAAGAAGTTGGATTAAGTCTAGAAAAAGCTGATATTAGTGTTCTCGGTACTGCTAAGAAAATTAATGTCACAAAAGAAAATACTATTATTATTGATGGTGGTGGCAAAAAAGATACCATTGAAGGTAGAGTTAATCAGATTAGAGCTCAAATTGAAGAAGCAACATCTGATTATGATAAAGAGAAAATGCAAGAGAGAGTTGCTAAATTAGCTGGTGGCGTAGCAGTCATTAAAGTTGGAGCTGCAACTGAGGTTGAAATGAAAGAGAAAAAAGCAAGAGTTGAAGATGCTCTTCATGCAACAAGAGCCGCCGTAGAAGAAGGCGTAGTTCCTGGAGGCGGTGTAGCGATGATTAGAGCTCGTTCAGCACTTGATAAACTTAAAGGTGATAATCCTGATCAAGATCAAGGAATACAAATTGCCAAACAAGCAATGCAAGAACCATTGAGACAAATTGTAACTAATGCTGGTGAGGAAGGTTCTGTAATTCTAGCAAAAGTTGCTGAGGGAAAAGACTCATTTGGTTATAATGCATCTACATCAGAGTTTGGTGATATGCTTAAAATGGGTATACTTGATCCTACAAAAGTTACAAGAACTGCTTTACAAAATGCATCATCAATTGCCGGATTAATGATCACAACCGAATGTATGGTTACTGAGCAGGCAAGCGATGAAGCAGCACCTGCTGCACCTGCAATGCCAGATATGGGCGGCATGGGCGGCATGGGCATGGGCGGCATGGGAATGTAACCCCATCACTTCGTAATTATAGAAACTTACTTCAGAGCCTCTATTTACTAGGGGCTTTGTTATTTTTGGTTTACTATATTATTTATGGAAAAGATTTGGCTAAACAACTACCCCAAAGGAGTTCCTTCGTCAATTGAGGATTTGTCAAATAGCTCTATCACAGATCTAATGAGAAAAGCCACAAGTGAATTTGCTGATAATACAGCTTTCACTAGTCTTAATTCTAAATTATCTTATAAGGATATAGACTATTACTCGAGTAAGTTTGGTGCTTATCTACAACATGAATTGTCTCTAGAAAAAGGATGTAAGGTTGCAATAATGCTCCCAAATCTTTTTACATATCCAGTTGCCGTATTTGGATGTTATAAAATTGGCGCCACTGTTGTAAATTTGAACCCTTTATACAAAGGAAGGGAGATAGAAAATGCATTAAATGATTCAAAAGCAGAAACAATAATAGTGCTGGATAAATTTATTGAAGAGCTAAACAGAGTTATTAAGAAAACAAAAATTAAAAAAGTAATTGTCTGCAAGGTATCTGATTTATTGTCTTGGAAAATGTCCTTATTAGTCAATGTAGTAAGTTTATTTAAAAAAAAATCTACTAAACCAATCGAAAGTTACATCCCTTTTGTCAGAGCTATTTCGAATGACTATACTTTAAAAGAAATAATTATAATGCCTGATGATATTGCTTTATTACAATATACTGGTGGAACTACTGGTAAATCTAAAGCAGCAGTATTAACTCATGATAATATTTTATCAAACATACAACAGCTTGATTTATGGGTTGGACCTCATATAAGTAAAGGCCAAGAAATAATAATTACCGCTTTACCTCTCTATCATATTTTTTCATTTTCAGTTAATTTTATATATTTTTTTAGTATCGGTTCTAATAATATACTTATCGCTAACCCAAGGGATCTCAAAAGTTTTGTAAATGAGTTAACAAAACATAGGTTCACTGTAATTACAGCAGTTAATACGCTTTTCAATTTATTATTAACTAGTTCTAAATTTAGAAAAATGGATTTTACATCTCTAAAGTTTGCTGTAGGTGGAGGTATGTCAGTATTATCTAATACTGCTAAAAGGTGGAAAAAAATAACTGGAGTAGAAATAACTCAAGGTTATGGTCTCACCGAAACATCTCCTATTGTTACTATAAATATTATTACTGATAGATTCAATGGCTCGATAGGTTTACCTGTTCCTTCTACAGATATATCTATAAGAGATGATGATGGCAATGAACTTAACTTTGAAGAACCAGGTGAATTATGTATCAAGGGACCACAAGTTATGTCTGGATATTGGAATAATGTCAGCGAAACTAAGAGCTCATTTACAGAAGATGGTTTTTTTAAGACCGGTGACATTGCAACAATAGATAAAAAAGGTTTCCTTAAAATAGTTGATAGAAAAAAAGACATGATAATTTCATCAGGATTTAATGTTTATCCTAATGAAATCGAGGATTATGTGTCTAAGCATCCAGATGTACTTGAGTGTGGTGTTATAGGAGTTGAGGACTCTAACAGAGGTGAGATGATACATTTGTATATTGTTAAAAACTCTGACTCGTTAACAGAGAACGAGATAAAAATATTTTGTAAAAAAGGACTAACGGTATATAAAATTCCTAAAAAAGTGATTTTTATCAAAGAGATGCCAAAAAATAATGTAGGCAAGATTCTAAGAAGAAAACTACGAGAATTATAATTTTTAGTTAAATATTATCAAGTGGTCGATGACAGGTTTGATCCCAATAACTTCGTTTAATGCATGATTATGATGACTAGGCGTGTAACAAAAGACTCTTTCGCCATCTGAAAGCTCAAGCTTATACAAGAAATCAGAGCCATGAAAACTTTTTTCAATTACTTTTGCTGATTGTGTTGAATTATCATCATGAATAATATCATCTGGCCTTATCATAACTTTAACATTGGATCCTATGGTAAATTGGGAGGTATTGCCAAAAAATTGCCCAAGCTTTGTCTGCACATGATTGGCATCAATAACTTTGCCATTAATAAAACTTCCAATACCACAAAAATTGGCAATTTCTTTTGTTAACGGTTTATGGTAGAGATTATATGCAGTATCATATTGAATTATTTTTTTATCATCAAGGAATGCAATTTTATCAGATATTTCAAAGGCCTCTTTTATATTATGAGTTATAACTATTGTAGTGATTTTTTCTTCTTGCAGAAGCTTTTTAACATCTGACATTAAAGTTTCTTTTAATTTTTCATCTAGAGCACTAAATGGTTCATCTAATAATAAAATCTCCGGTTTTGGGGCTAGAGCCCTAGCAATAGCAATCCTTTGTTGTTGACCGCCCGAGATTTCATGTGGAAAACTTTTTAGAATTCCTGAAATATCAAGCAAGTTACTTAATCTATTAAGTCTTTTAAATTTTTCAGCTGGGGTATGTTTTGAGATACCAAATAGTATATTATCTTCACAATTTAAATGAGGAAATAATGCCAAGTCTTGGAAAATAATTCCTACTTGTCTATTCTGTGGCTCGACTACTTTTGATCTATCATCCACTATGACGCCGTTAATCTTTACCCTTCCTGAATTGACATTTTCAAAACCTGCAATAATTCTAAGTAGAGAACTTTTACCAGAAGCACTAGGACCAATTATTGATATAATTTCTTGCTCACAAATATTCAGGTTTAAATTATCTATAATTAAGTTTCCATCAATATTGAGTGAAATATTTTCAATTTCTAATTTCATTATCTCCACCGAAATCGATTGTTTTTCTTATCAGCATTATAACAGGTATTAGACTTATGATAATAAGCATTAATGATGGTGAAGCTATATATGAAAGCTGTTCTGAAGAGGCTAACTCATATATATTTATTGCAAGAGTATCAAAATTAAAAGGTCTGAGTATAAGTGTTGCGGGTAGCTCTTTAACAATATCTACAAATACTAAAATAAATGAAGTTATTAAAGTGGTTCTCATGATTGGCATATGTATTTTTTTTAAAGTAATGAGGTTTGATAGCCCAAAAGATTGTACTGTTAAATCTATATTTTTTTTATTTTTCCTAATCCGGATTCTGTCGCATTATACGATATTGTTGAGAATCTAACTAAGTATGCAAGCACAAGAGCAAATAATGACCCACTTAAATAATATATTGGCGAACCAAATAGAATAGATTGTAAATTATCAACCATTGTAAGTGGTATGATTATTCCTACAGCTATAACAACCCCGGGTATCGAGTAGCCAAGTGAAAATATTTTTAACGAAGATTTAATGTAAACATTGCTAGTAGATCTATTAATATAAGAAGAATATATTGATATCAAAACTATTATAGCGGCAGCAATAGTAGCAATAGATATTGTATTTGTTATTATCTGTAGAGAGTAAGCGTTAAATATATAATCATATGTTTCTAATAACCAAACAAACAATTGCATAACTGGCAATATAAAACCTATCATAGAAAATAGCAAACACCAAAAAAAAGCATAAATACCCCCCATTCGATTTAGTTTTTTAGTTTTCAATTTTCTAGATTTTTGAGATGTATTGACATATTGACTTTTTCCTCTAGATGCTTTCTCTAAAATAATAAGTATAAATACAAAAGTTAATAAAATTGAAGATAAATGAAGTGCGCTATTTTCATCTCCCAGAGCAAACCATGTTCTATAGATTCCTGTGGTAAATGTGCTCACGCCGTAGTAGTCCATTGTACCAAATTCTGCAAGAGTCTCCATCATTACTAAACTCAGTCCAGCTATGATGCCTGGTCTAGCTAAAGGTATGCTGATTTTTGAGAAAAGTTCTCGGCTATTCAAGCCTAATGATTTTCCAACCTCTAAAGCACAATAAGATTGTTCCTTAAAAGATGAGAAAGCTAGCAAGTATACATATGGATATAAACATATACTTAAGATGAAAATTACTCCATAGATGTTTCTGAGTTTAATGATTTCATATAGTTCTTTACCTAATCCCAAATAATTCTCTACTGAGTCAAATATCATACCGGAGGGCTCAAACAAACCAGCATAAATATACGCTGATACATAGGTAGGTATCGCAATAGGCATAACAAGTAACCATTTAAATATATCTCTTGCTGGGAAAGCAAAGTTTGTTACTAGCCATGCGCATGAAACTCCTATTATCACAGTACAGAAGGCTACTGATACCAATATAATTGAGGTATTATATAAATACTCTGTCAATAGATTTTCACTCAGATGCCCCCATAATTGTGAAGGTGGTTGAACTATATATGACATAACAGTTAAGATTGGGATAATTACAATTAGGATTACAAAAAAAAGTATAAACATATTTTTATAATCAATTGTATTTCTGATCATTAGTTACTGCCAGTTTACTTTGTCAAATATCTCGACAGCTTTAGTATTATTTTTTCCTAATTTATTTAGAGATAAATTATCCTGTTTAAACGGGTAACCCCAAGACTTTACAATATCACTAACTTCTATATCTTCTCTTATAGGGTACTCATGATTAGTTTTGGCATAAAGGGCCTGTGCTTTTTCACTGGCTAGGAATTCAATTAATTTTATTGCATTTTCAGTATTCTTTGAATGCTTTATAACTGCAGCCCCACTTATATTTATATGCGCACCTCTACCCATCTGATTTGGGAAAAAAACAGATATCCTTTTAGCATATTTTCTCTCATTATCTTTTTTAGAAGTAATCCATTTTCCAAGATAGTATGTATTTGCTAAAGTTACGTCACATTCTCCCAAAGCAACAGACGTCATCTGCGTCCTATCATTACCTTTTGGTTTTCTAGAAAAGTTATTAACTACTTTTCTAGCCCATCTTTCAGCTTCCTCCTGACCAAGATGAGATATTAAGGAAGCAAGGAGAGATTGATTGTATATATTACCGGATGATCTTATGCAAATGCGCCCTTTCCATTTAGGATTAGCTAGATCATCATAAGTACTTAATTCTTTGATGTTTACTTTCTGTGGGTTATACATTATTACTCTTGATCTGATCGACAAACCATACCAATAACCTTCGTCATCTCTAAGATGACTTGGGATTAGTTTATTCAAACGTTTAGAATTAATACGTTTTAATAAACCATCAGACTTAGCTTTGTATAAATTTCCAGCATCTACTGTTAATAAAACATCGGCTCTCGTATTTTTTCCTTCTTGTTGGATTCTTTTTTGTAATGCTTTTGATTTTCCAGATATTATATTAACTTTTATTTTAGTATTGTTCTCAAACTCCATTAATAAAGGTTTTAATAGATAACCTTTACGAGCACTATATATATTAACTTCGTTTCTATCTTGAGAAACTTTTTTCTCAGGAGATTTCTCATTTGAGTATTGATTGCTGCATGACGACAATACAACAATGAAAAATGTTAATAAAATTGACCTTCTCATATTCATGCTACCTCAAAATACTCCTTTATTGAATTTTATTTAAACGCGAATGATTCTCATTATATAGTTAGATCAGCTACATTTAAAGTAATATCATGTATATATTTTCAGGAAAATACAGGTACTCTAGTTATGTAAGTCATGTTATAGTTTTCAGTTAAATTATATAAAAAAAGTGATTGCTCATGATAATGTCTGACCTAGAGGGACAAATATGGATGGATGGTTCTTTTTGCGAATGGAAAGATGCAAAAATCCATATACTAACTCACACCATGCACTATGGAACAGGTGTTTTCGAAGGTGTTAGGGCATATGAAGCTAAATCTGGACCAGCAATATTTCGTCTAAAAGAACATACTGATAGACTTTTTCAGTCTGCGGGGCTTGTTGGAATGACTATACCTTTTAGCAAAGAAGAACTAATGCAGGCACAATGTGACTCAGTAACTAAAAATAATCTAAAAAATGCATATATAAGACCATTATGCTTCTATGGAAGCGAAGGCATGGGTTTGAGAGCGGATAACCTTAAAGTACATTGTGCAGTGGCTGCTTGGGATTGGGGGCCATACCTAGGTGCTGAGCAAATAGAAAAAGGCATAAGAGTAAAAGTTTCGCCTTTTCCTAAAAGAGATCCTGAGGCTATGATATATAAAGCAAAAGCCACAGGAAATTATATAAACTCTATGCTTGCACTAAGAGATGCGTTAGCATCTGGCTACGATGAAGCCTTGATTTTAGGAACTGACAACTCGGTTAATGAGGGCTCAGGTGAAAACTTTTTTATGGTTAAAGATAACAAACTAATCACTCCAGAACTGGTGACAGTTTTAGATGGTATCACAAGAAAAACAATAATAACCTTAGCTGCAGATTTAGGAATTGAGACTATTGAGAGAAAAATTGACCTTGAGGAAATATATGACTGTGATGAGGCATTTTTTACTGGAACAGCTGCAGAAGTTACGCCTATAATAGAAATTGATGATACTAAAATTCATAATGGAGTTCCGGGCAAAACAACAAAAGCCCTACAAAATAACTACTTCAACCTCATAAGAGGGAAATATGACAAACATAATGAATGGTTGACTGACTTATCTGAAATAAAATGATTTTAAAAAAGAAGATACTAGTTATTGGTGATGTCATGTTAGACAGATATTGGATGGGGCAGGTTAACAGAATTTCTCCTGAGGCTCCAGTACCAATACTAGATGTAGATACTTCGGTCGATAAACCAGGTGGGGCCGCTAATGTAGCTAAAAATTTATCTGATTTCGGAATGGATGTAACATTAATTGGTTTGACCGGAGAAGATGAGGCATCTGAAAGTTTGTTGAATATTTTATCGTCTACAAGCATCAATTATAAACCTATTGTCGATAAAAATGTCAGAACAACGATGAAATTAAGAGTTATTGATAAAAACCAACAGCTCATGAGACTGGACCATGAAGATAAAAATCTATCTAAAATAGTTACTGAGGCATATGAAGATATTGAAGATACGTTGCAATCTTATGATGGAATTATTATTTCTGATTATGACAAAGGAATGGTTAAGCCAATTGTTAAAAAAATATTATCTAAAGCTATTGATCTAAGAATAAAAACCTTTATTGATCCAAAAGGAATGAATTTTGATTTCTATAAAAATGCCTATTTACTTAAACCAAATCTAAAAGAATTTGAAGATATAGTAGGAAAATGTCCAAACAAAAAAGTATTCAATGAGGAAGGAGAAAAACTTCGTAAGGAACTAGATCTAGAATATCTTCTAATCACTCAAGGTAAAGATGGAATGACATTATTTGAAAATGGTAAAGTATCTTCTTATGCTTCTAATCAACAAGATGTTTTTGATGTAACAGGTGCTGGCGACACAGTTATATCGATTTTAGCAGCATACCTAATTGCAGAAGAAAATATTACTACTGCTGTTGAGATGTCAAATATAGCAGCCGGTATATCTATCAAAAAACTTGGATCAACTAGTGTTACTCAGAAAGAGCTAAATAATGCATCTAGAAAATAAAAAACTAGTTAAGAATTTAGATGAACTACTTTCATTATGCTCAGACTATACTGCTAAGAATAAAACTATTGTTATGACAAATGGTTGTTTTGACATATTGCATTGTGGTCATACGCATATTTTGGAAGAATCAAAAAAACTTGGTGATATTTTGATTGTTGCTGTTAATAGCGATCAGTCTATAAAAAAAATAAAATCTTCCAAAAGACCAATTGTTACTGAGTTAGATAGAAGCTACATTTTGTCATGTTTGAGCTCGGTTGATCATATTATATTATTTAACGAAGAGACCCCAGAAAAAATTATTTCAAAAGTATTGCCTGATATTTTAGTTAAAGGAAGTGACTATAAGGGTAAAAAAATAGCTGGTGAAGACGTACTTATTAAGCATAAAAAAAAAGTAGTTCTCATAGATTTAATAGATGGTAAGTCATCAACTTCTATCATTAATAAAATACTAGGTCTTTAAAATATTATTAATTTTTATAATCACTTCATCAATATTTATTAGCTTCATTGCATTTCGATCCCTTATTCTCTTACCCCACTTGACTTCCTCTGTCTTCATTTTATGATATTTATATAAAGCCATAGGATATTTGTTGATGATATTATCCATATTGTCTATTGGTCCGGTTCTATTAGGGTTTGAGGTAGCATAAAGACCAATTACAGGCCTATTTAGTATTGATGCAATATGAAGAGTGCCAGAATCAGGACCAATATATAATCTGCACTCTCTAAGAATATTATAAAGCTCTTGTAAGTCTGTTTCGCCTACAAGATTAATAATATTGCTTTGTGACTCCAGTTTTTTAGATTGAGATATTTCATATTCAGTATTCCCGCCAACCATGACTGAATGGATATTATAATTATTGGATAAATAATCTGCTATTACTTTATAATTATTTATGTCCCACTCGCGATAGTTAAACCTTCTCGAACTTGTAAATGGATTGAAAACAATATATTTTTTCTTTGTCAAATGTTTGTCGGTTTTATATTTGATATTGATATCTGTGTTATTACTCCTTTTTTCAATCCCTATCTTCGATAAGAACTCAAAAAAAGTCTCTCTAACATGTTTTCTCACAGAGTCATTAATCCTTGTATTAATAAAAAAGTCATGCAAGTTTTTAGAATTATGTTTGTCAAAGCCTATTTTAACCTTAGCTTTTATAAATAAGCTAATAAAATTAGCTCTTAATGAAACCTGCATATGTAATAAAGCATCAAATCTAAAGTTTTTATATAAGTAGATTAAAGTAGAAAATGTGGATAGAAAATCGTTTTTATCGATCACTATAAAATGAACATTAGATATATTTTTAACCAGAGAGTATTCTGTTTTACCTATAATCCATGTAATATCTATTTTAGGAGCATGTGTTTGTATAGATTTTATTATTGGTATCATATGTGTGATATCCCCTATAGATGATAATCTTAATATGCAAATAGATTTATATGAAAAACTGGCTTGAGACATAATTGAAAATAATAACTAAAAAAATTAATAATACAGTAATATTCTATGATAAAGATATAGAAATTAATATAGAAGATTTATTTCTATCAAAAGTCTTTAAAACCAATGAAAGTATAAATGTAGAATGGATTAATGATAAAAGGTGGGTTAAGAAACATTATTTTAGAAAAGGAATGATGAGTTTTATGTTAGATAATTATTTATATAAACCATTACATGAGACAAGATCTTATAAAGAATTTAGTTTATTAAATTATCTGTATCATAAAAACTTTCAAACATGTAGACCTATAATGGGTTGGGTAGACTATAATTTATTATCTTATAAAGCTAATTTAATCACTGAATCTATTCCAGCTGTTACATTTGACGAATATTTGTATTCGATCGATACCTCTCAATCTCATAGTCTGCTCGATTTAAAACATAAAGTTTATCGTAGCATTGGCATGTTAGTATCAAAAATGCATATGCTAGGAGTAAATCATGGAGATTTAAATATGACCAACATTCTTATCAATAAAGAGAGAATAAGTCATGATAATACTAATGATAATATTTGGATAATTGATTTTGATAAATCGATTAAAGCAAACATAATTATGAGCAAAGAAGCTAAAGATTTAAATATAAAGAGACTTAAGAGGTCTATATTAAAGAAAAAATTATATGATGAAGAAAGTTTTAATCATTTTCTAGATGCATATGAAGCTTATAGTAAAGATTGAATTTCTTTACAGTAATCATCTATAATATTTTTTTTAGATAATAATATTTTCTTTGCATTAGCTCCGAATAGCCCTCTCCTTTGTTTTGATTTAATTAGTCGTTCAAAAACATGTTTAAGTGTTGGCGAGCTTTTCACCATAATCATTGCATTATTTTTTAGAAACTCTTCTGTTTCCTCAATAAAATTATACATATATGGTCCAACGATAATTGTTTTGCCATATGATGCAGCTTCCATGAAATTCTGACCACCATGATCTATGAGGGACCCGCCTAAAAATACAAATTCACAATGTTCTAAAAAAATATCTGCCTCGCCAAATGTATCTGCAATATATATTTGTGTTGATTTTTTTATAGGTTCATTTTTGCTTCTTATAGAAATACTCAACAAATCTAGAGGTATATCTGACAATATATCTCCTAATCTTTCTGGGTGTCTAGGCATAATCACCAAAAGAGTTTTTTTCTCGTTTATTCTCATCCATTCAGTTATGATTTGTCTCTCTTCATCAGGATGAGTTGATAATGCTAGTACATACTTTCTGTTGACAATATTTTCATTATTATAAATAGTATTGTTTGTATCTGCATATTTGAGATTACCAATAACTTTAATGTTCTTATCTAAATACCCAAGTTGAATATAGCTTTCCTTATCTCTATTCGACTTACAAAGTATGAGATCGATATTTGAAAGAACTTTTTTGTAAATATTTTTAATAAAAGACGGGCTTCCGGTTGTTTTTTTAGATAATCTTGCGTTAGCTATAATAATTGAAATATTATTCTTTTTACAGATTGATATAAGGTTGGGCCATAATTCAGTTTCTATCAAAATACATATTCGAGGGTTAATTGAATTAATGAATCTCTTTGTTGTAAATAACCAATCAAGCGGTAAGTATAAATGTTCTAAATTCTCATTTATAGGGATGATGCTTCTCGAGGAAGAAGTGTTAGTTGTTATTAGGAATCTTTCTTCTGGTGAATTTTTAGATAAACTTTGATATAGACTCACAGCAGCTTTAGTTTCCCCAACAGAGGATGCATGAATCCATATTGGTTTGTTATGTAATTTTTTAGAAATTAGACCTAATCGTTGTTTAATAAAAGAGAAGCCACTTTTTCTTCTTATTGCCTCTATTATAACTCTGCTTACTAGGTAAGGAGAGATGATATATAGTATTAAATTATATATTAACATCTATCTAAATGCTGTTACCAAACCAACATTCTATTTATAGTCTGAATATTCTGCACACTTAAATTAGATGAATATTTTTTCAGATTTAGGTCGACTAATAACAAGTCTAGAGTGCTTTTAATTAAATCATTTTTAGATATTATCAAATTATATTCTGCATCTTTAACTTCTACATCAGTATATAAGCCAATATCAGCACCTTGAGAAATTGTTAAATAATCTTGATTAACATCATTGTATCTATCACGTTTAACAATAACTAAACTTTTTAGTAAATTATAATTATTTATATTATCCAGAATATCTTTTCTTAAAGTTCTTCTTAGATGATCTAAGTTTATTTTTGCATTTTTATACTTATATCTAGCTTCTGATACCTTAGATTTTTGGAAGCCTCCTTGATATATAGGTATATTAATAGTTAAGCCAATAGTATTTGATTCTCTTGTCTGTTTGCCCAGCCTAGAACCACTACTAGTATCAGAATAATCATAAGTAGCATTTAAATCTATTGTTGGATAGTGTTTTGATTTATTTGATTTCATTTCGTCTCTAGAAATACTTACATCTAGTAATGCAGACTTAATACTATCAAAAGATACAATAGCTTTTGAAACTAAACCATTTGCATCATATGTCGATAATGGAATTTCAATCGTATGATTAAGATTATGTATATCCATAATTTCTTTACCAGTGAATATATAGACATCTTGTTTGACCATGTCAAATTCATTTACTAGTATTTGCTTTTCAACCATAGTCATCTGATAATTGTTTTTATGTTTATTTAATTCAATATCAGATATATAACCATTATTAAAAAGTTTTTTTGCGCTTTCATATTTAATTAGCATTGAGTTTAATTTTGCATCACCAGCGGCAACACTATTTTTAGCGTTAATGAGGTTAAAGTATAGCTCTGCAGATTTAATTATTAACTCTTTCTTGAACTCTTCGAGATTTATCTCAGATTTCTTAATTTTTGACTCTGCTTTATTTAACTCATCAAAAAAATATAACCTCAGAAGAGGTTGAGTAATTGTTAAGCTAGCGCTTTCGGTAGAATAATCTTTTTGAGTTCCGGTGCCAGTATACTTATTAACATTAATTTCTTGAGTATTAGCAGTTATGCTAATTTCAGGAAATATATTTGATGATGTTTGACTATAAGCTTCTTTAGAAATTTTCTGTTCATTAGTAATTATTTTAAGATCATTATTAAAAGTTAATGATCTATTATATACATCCATAATATCAGCGGCCTCAACAAATGAGGACAGCATTATGAAAATGATCAGATATAATTTTGATTTATACATATTTAGGCATCGATGGATCAATATTTAATGACCATGCATCTATTCCTCCAGTTAAATTAATTACATCGCTAAAACCCTTCGATGTTAAATATTTAGCAACCATCCTACTTCTGATACCATGATGACAAACAACAATGATTTTCATATCCATATTTAACTCTCCATCAACATCTGCAATTTTCCCCATGGGAATATGTGTAGAATTCTCAATATGACATATATCATATTCCCATTGTTCTCTTACATCAAGAATCATTGGTTCATTTTTGGCATTATCAATAATATCTTTAACTTCTTTTGGGCTCTTTTCAATCATTGTTCACCAGACGTAATTGCCTCTACGTTTGTTTCAAGTATATATTCTTTTAGACAGCTTGAATTGTTAGTTTTGTAAATAATCATACCTTTTTGTATAGGGTAATCAGCAACATTTTCAAATATAAAACAACGAGAATTATTATCTATATTGTCCATTATGTGATCTATATTATTGACAGCAACTGTAAATATAATTACTTTGTAACTTTTAATCAATTTAAAGTTATCTAGAATATTCAATTTTTCAAAGCTAATATTTTCATTCGATAGAGTTTTGCAATTTTCTTGGGATTTTTCTATAAAATTTTCTACTATATCTATTGAATGAACTCTGTTCGCAAACATTGATACACAAGTCGATAGATAGCCTGTACCAGATCCAACCAATAATACATCTTCATTTTTTTTAATATCCATAGCTTGCAATATTTTAGCTTCTACTGACGGTAATAACATTTTCTGATTAAATCCTATTGGTATAGATATATCGACATGAGCAAATGCCTTATATTTTTCAGGAACAAATAATTTTCTAGGTATTACTTTTAGTGTATTCAAGACTTCGTCGTCAATGACATTCAGTGTTCTAATATGATTTTCTACCATATTAATTGTAATTGTATTCTCTTCTTTCATTTCTTTAGTAAGTTTAGTATTGTTATATTATACTTTAATTCCAATTAAATTAATATAATCTGGTCTTTTTCATGAATGATAAAAAAATAGATATAAATGAATACTCTGAAAACTTCCCAAATTCTGAAAAAGTTTATGTCGAGGGCTCTAAACCAAATATCAAAGTCCCTTCTAGGATGATAAAACAAACATCTACAAAGATTAATAATACTTTTCAAGAAAACGAGCCTATTTATGTATATGACACTACCGGCCCATACACTGATCCAAAATATGATATTGATGTAAGTCTAGGCCTGAAGAAGACTAGAGAGGAGTGGATAAGAGATAGAGCAGATACTGAAGAATTCAAGAGAAGCTATTTGGATACTTTAAAACCAAATTTCGATAATGCTCAATATGGTATTAGTAATCTTTCTCGTAAAGCCAAATTAAATAAAAATGTTACTCAGATGCATTATGCTAAACAAGGGATAATAACTTCTGAGATGGAGTATGTAGCGATTAGAGAAAATATATTTCATAATGCCACTAATTATGATAATAAAATCACACCCGAATTCGTCAGAGATGAAATAGCTTCGGGAAGAGCAATTATACCTTCAAACATAAATCATCCAGAAATTGAACCTATGATAATAGGTAAGAACTTTTTAACTAAGGTAAATGCAAATATTGGAAATTCTCCAGTTAGCTCAGACATTACCGAGGAACTTGATAAGCTTTTATGGTCAGTTAGATGGGGAGCCGATACAGTCATGGATTTATCTACGGGTAAAAATTTGTATGAGACAAGAGAACAAATAATTAGAAATTCACCAGTACCTATTGGAACCGTTCCGATATATGAAGCCTTAGAAAAAGTAAATGGAAAGCCTGAAGACCTTACTTATGATATATTCAGGGAAATTCTAATTCAACAAGCAGAGCAGGGAGTAGATTACTTTACTATCCATGCTGGCGTTCGACTTAGTTATATTCCAAAGACAATGAACAGATTGACAGGTATCGTTTCTAGAGGAGGATCAATAATTGCTAAATGGTGTTTAACTCATCATAAAGAAAACTTTTTATACACAAACTATGATGACATATGTGAAATTATGAAAAAATATGATATTTCATTTTCATTAGGTGATGGGTTGAGGCCAGGTAGCATATCAGATGCTAATGATGATGCTCAGTTTTCAGAGCTTAAAACATTAGGAGAATTAACAACTAAGGCCTGGGATCATGACGTGCAGGTTATGATTGAGGGACCAGGGCACATACCAATGCACTTAATCAAAGAAAACGTGGATATGGAAGAAGATGTATGCAATGAAGCTCCTTTTTATACATTAGGACCGCTTGTGACAGATATTGCTCCGGGATATGATCATATTACATCTGCAATAGGAGCAGCAAATATAGGATCTTATGGCACAGCTCTTTTATGCTATGTTACCCCAAAAGAACACTTAGGTCTTCCAAACAAAGATGATGTGAAAGACGGATTAATAGCCTATAAGATTGCTGCACATGCCGCGGATTTATCCAATCAACATCCATCAGCAAAATATAGAGATGATGCTCTATCAAAAGCAAGATTTGAATTTAGGTGGGAAGATCAGTTTAATTTAGGTCTTGATCCATATAAATCAAAAGAGTTTCATGATGAGACTTTGCCACAAGAGAGTGCTAAGGTAGCACATTTTTGCTCCATGTGTGGCCCACATTTTTGTTCTATGAAGATTACTCAAGACATCAGAGATTATGCTCAAGAAAAAGGTTTCAAAGATATTAAAATAGCAGTTGACTTTGGTCTTGATGAAAAATCTCAAGAGTTTAAAAAACTAGGAAATGAAATCTACATTAAGAAGTAGTTTATTTCTTTTTCTTCTTAGTTTTTCCAAAAACACCACTCAATGCTTGGCTGATATCATCGATAATATCATCGGAGTTTTCTATACCAATAGAAAGTCTGACTAGATCTTCTGGTACCCCTGCAAGTTTCAATTCCTTCTTGGATAATTGTCTATGAGTTGTAGATGCAGGATGACATGCTAATGATTTAGCATCACCTATGTTCACGAGTCTTACTATTAAGTCAAGATTATCAATGAATTTAGCACCATTGGCTTTTCCACCTTCTATGCCAAAACTTAAAACACTTGAAGCTTTACCATTCATTAGTTTTTTAACAAGTTCATAGTCTGGGCTACTTGGAATCCCTGGATAGTTAACCCAGGATACATTTGGATGTTTGAGTAAAAAGCTTGCTACTTTTACAGCATTTTCACAGTGTCTATCCATGCGTACAGCTAAGCTTTCTATACCTTGTAAAATAAGGAAGCTATTAAATGGCGATATAGCAGCGCCCATATTTCTTAAAGGCACAACCCTTGCGGCACCAATAAATGCTGCATCACCCATTGCTTCTGTATAAACAACTCCATGATAAGATGGATCTGGTGTGTTTAACCTGCTAAATCTTTTTTTATGTTTCGACCAAGGAAATTTTCCTGAATCTACAATAATTCCTCCAATAGTTGTTCCATGTCCGCCCATATATTTAGTTAAAGAATGAACAACTATATCTGCGCCATGTTCTATTGGCCTGAATAAGTATGGAGATGGTACAGTATTATCAACTATTAGTGGTATTCCATGATCATGTGCTAACTTTGCCATTTTAGGAATATCTACAACATTCGCTGCAGGATTACCAATTGATTCACAGAAAATAGCTTTGGTCTTTGAATCTATTAAAGACGCCATGTCTTCTATTTTATTGTGTTCACCAAATTTAACCTCAACTCCAAATCTAGGTAATTGATGAGCAAATAGGGTATAGGTGCCGCCATATAATGTACCAGTACTAATTATATTATCGCCAGCTTCGCAGATAGTCATAATTGCATAAGTTGTGGCAGCAGAACCAGATGCAAGTGCAAGCGCCCCAATACCTCCTTCCATGGCAGCAACACGCTTTTCAAGAACATCAGATGTAGGATTCATTATTCTTGTATATATATTACCAGCTTCTTTTAAATCAAATAAATCAGCTCCATGCTGAGTATCTCTAAAAGAATATGAAGCCGTCTGATATATTGGTACAGCTACAGCATTTGTTGTTGTCTCTGGAGAATAACCTCCATGGATTGCAATTGTTTCAAATTTCATTTTTTCCCCCAAAATTCGGTATCCATCCATCATAAGAAAAAACCACTAACATTGCTAGTCTAATTTAAAAGATATCAAGATTTAATTGGTTTTTTTCTACAATATTAAAATTTATACCTAAACCTAATAGCCTTATAGGCTTATTTTTATTGATATTATTCTGAATCAAAAGTTTGAGGAAAACACTAAAATCTAGATCAGTACATGATACTTGTGAGCTAGTTAATTTAAAATCACTATATTTAATTTTGATAAAGCATGATTTAATTTTTTTATTTCTATAACCACCATCATTTATCCTTTTGAGTAATTCATTATATAAGACTGATAGTTTGTCAGAGCATAACTTAAAATTGCTCAGATCTTCTTTATAAGTGTCTTCTACGCTTAAACTTTTTCTGATTCTGTTAGATTCAACTTCTCTTTTGTCAATACCTCTACATAATTGATATAGTGTGTCTCCATATTTACCTAGCATTTCAATCAGATCATACTTTTTTAATTTCTGTAGATCTGCGCATGTATTTATTTTTTTTCTTTTTAGTAATATTTCTGTCTTTTCTCCAACTCCATGTATGCTCCTCACTGGTACTTTTAAAACGAATTCTGCAATGTCACTATCCGAGACTGTAAACTGACCATTTGGTTTATTCCAATCACTCGCAATTTTAGCTAAAAACTTATTTGAAGAAATTCCGGCTGAAGCCGTTATACCTAAGTCTTCAGAAATCTTCTGACGTATTTGTAGTGCCATTTTTTCTGGATCACCATCACAGTATTTAGAATCTGTAACATCTAAGTAGGCTTCATCAAGAGATACTGGCTCAATTATTCTTGTATAACATTTGAAAATCTTATGAACTTCTTCTGAGACATCTCTATACTTGTGCATATTAACTGGTAGAAAAATTATATTAGGACAAAGCCTCTTCGCTATAATAGACGGCATAGCAGACTTAACGCCAAACTTCCTAGCTATGTAATTACAAGTTGTTACAACCCCTCGGATTTCTGAGCTACCTGCGACAGCGACAGGTTTATTTATATATTTTGGATTATCTCTTATTTCTACCGAAGCATAAAAGCAATCCATGTCTACATGAATTATTTTTTTGTATTTGAATTTTTTATCGGTAAATTTATCTACTCTCATCAGTTGTAGAGGCTTTTATCGTTAGAGCATGAATTTCCCCAGTTTTTATGTATTTATCTAGCAAGGAATATACAACTTTATGTCTATCTATAATGGATTTGTCTAAAAATATATCACTAACAATTTTTACAGTGAACTTAGCATCTCCTCCTTCTACAAGAACTTCCGAGTTCTTTATATTGTCAGTTAAAATTTTTTTAATAGTTTCTTCCATTTTATTTCTCCCATAATTCTGGATTTGCCCAGTTATCACTATTCAACCAATCAGGTATATTTTTATAATTACTTATATTATAAGCATAAACAAAGTAAAATAACTTATTCTCATTTAACTTATATATCATTTTAAACCCAAGTGACATCAACATATTATGTACATCAGTAATGTAGTCGTGAGTATTAAGTTTGCGTATTATTATAAATCTCTCTTGAAAAGCATTCGTCATTCTACCAATATGATCATATGATTCTATTAATGTTTTATCTTTTAAAGAGAATATCAGTAAATTTCCTTGAGCATCATGTTCATTAGTTTTAATTAAATTATAAGATAATTTCTTTTCATTTAAGATTTTTGAAATGTCATCTCCATTATTTTCAGACAAAAGACTGCGTGTATCATCATCTGCAGCTATTTCTAAAATGATATCTTTTAGACTACTTATCATGACTTAAGTATATATTAAAACTGATAAGTTTAGTCTTAATTATATGATTTGGTTTAGACAAAGACGAAGTAGAGTTTCTAGGTTCTTTTACAACAACTTTCTTTTTGCAGTATTCTTTTGCAATCTCAACTATTTCCTTTTTTTTATCATCAGCAAATGCAATAAGCTTCAATGTCTCATCATATTTTGATGCAAGAGAGTTTATCTTTAATTTGTTAAACATAAAATCTAAATATATATAGTCATATTTTTCTTTACTGTGTTTCAAAAAATCACTAACATTTCCATGGAATAATCTAATCTTATTATGTGATCTTTCTATTCCATTCTTTAATAGCAGTGAAACTAATGGGCTACTCTCAATCATCGTTACATTATGTCCCATAGCGTTTAACAAAGTACCATCTCTACCAAATCCTGCAGTACCATCTAAAATAGATGAATTCTTATTTGAGAAAATTTTATGAAATATATCTTTGTTATCTTTTAGCCTCATATTCATTCTTTCTATAAAATCTTGTCCATTAAAATCAACAATAATCTTCACGGGTTTTTTGTAGTTTTTATTTATTAGATAAATTTCATTCTTTTCTAGATGTAACTCTAAGTTTCTATCAATTTTATCAATGTCTATAGAATTCTTTAGTGATGAATATTTATTAATATTAAATTTGTCATAAAAGATTTTCATTCAGAAATGTTATATTTTCTTCTGATGATTCTTAGGGAATAAAAAACTAATGGCCAACATAATGCACTTGTCAAACAACTCCAATATAAAGAAGCATTATAGTTATTTATATTTAAGATTGAATCAATCCATAAGATAAATGTGATCTTGATTAGCAAAATCGCTGTGATTAATATTGATTGCTGAAAAACAGTTATATATCTAGCTATATGGTGAATTTTAAAAACTAGATAAGATACAATAGAATACATTAAAGCATTTATGCCCAAGGTTGTTCCTAATACAACATCCAGTATCAATCCGATAACCCAAGATGAAAGTAATCCAATTGACATGGGTACAGCTAATATCCAATATATAAGGAATAGCTGTGTCCAATCAGGAGAGAATGACCCTAATGGAAAAGTACTAATTGTTAATATCACTGAAAATATTAATGATAACAATATAGTAAAAAATTTATTCATTGTTATTTTCCTTAGGCATGTAGTCCCATATTAAAATAAGTTCAGGCATTTTATCAGGATACTCAAAAGGTTGTATTTCTACTTCTTTAAACTCAGCATCTAAATTGTCACCAACTTTAGTAATTATTCCTATAGGGATTTTAGGTTTGAATCTGTTAGCAATTCCTGAGGTAGAAATTTCATCACCTACCACAATGTCACTATTAATATTCGCATAATTAATTATTAATTTTTCATCATTATCTGATCCGCTAACTATTACTTTTTGCCCAGTCCTATTAATTTGTCCCGGTATGTCATGTGTTGGTTCTGTGATTAGCATCACTTTAGATGATAAAGAATTTGTTTCTATAATTTGTCCAACTAATCCTTTTGTGCCTATAACGTTTTGGCCTTGATAGATCCCATGTTTTGTTCCTTTATCTATCAGTATAACTTTTTTAGTAGGACTTGCAGAAGTATTTATAACTTTAACAATAGTTTGCTTGCTTGATAAAGCACTAGATTCTTTTGAGATTTTTCTCAGTCTAACATTTTCTCCTTTTAAAGATTCTAATTCTTGTAATTTTATCTT